>Ga0325414_1007339_pt1 | contig 11683 bp, 5 predicted proteins | sample PopdelMetagenome_8_FD_206183 | JGI IMG/M metagenome (GOLD analysis project Ga0325414, IMG submission 206183) | Populus deltoides microbial communities from Bellville, Georgia, United States - Leaf-PdKOR-R3 | ecosystem: Host-associated > Plants > Phyllosphere > Phylloplane/Leaf | place: USA... | reverse complement strand
GCCATCCATGAAGAAGGTTACTCAAATGCTCGAGGGTGTTGTTGATGTTTCTGTGCCTCCACGCCCTTCAATTTATTGTTCAACATGAACTTGATCATTCATAATTCAATTTATTGTAAACTTTATTAGGCATAATATTTTATTCACTATATTCTAAGATTCATTTTGACCCTGCTTTACTTCTCTTTTAGAGTCTTGCATTGCATTGCATAATATTTTATTTACTTCTCTTCATGTATATCAAACCCGACTTGGGGTTGACCTGGTTAAGGAGCCGGGTCCTGGGTTACATGGGTTAACCCGGGTCAACCATAATCAATCCGGAAAATTTTTTTTAAAAATATTTAAAATTTTAATATTTCATATGAAAAAATTAAAAAACAATCCATGTAAATATAGACTATACATATAAATAATAAAATTTAAAAGATTATTTCAAAAACTTTTTTATCCTATATTAAAAAGATACTATATTATCATTTGAAGTTGAAGTATTTTTCTTATGAACATAAAGTATATATGCTAAAGCTTCGAATCCCACATTGGAAAAATAACATTTTCTTGTGAACATATAATATATATATTAAAGGGTTTCAAATCCTACATTAAAAAAATAAAACATTATTCTAGTATTTATATAGTGAACTTTGAAAAAGGTTAATAACCAACTAAAAAAATATGAAAAAAAAGAGGTATTTGGTTAAGAGAAAAACACATTTGAAAAAAAAAAGTCTCCACTGGATTTTGCCGTGTTGCCCAGGTCATGGGTCGTCTTGGCTTGCTGATCGGGCTTGACCGTTTTTATGCTCTTACTAGTCTTTCACCTTACCTGGATTTGTCCAGTCACCGAGTCGATCAGGTCCCGAGTCAACCCGTGGGCCAGTCCAGGTTTAATAGCTATGTTTCTCTTTTATTCACTATATTCTAAGATTCCTTAATGCATTGGTGAGTTATAGCAAATATTACCAAGGAGACGGGATAAAATAGAAAAATAGTAATATTAAAAGCAAGAAAATACTGAAAACTAAATAATTATTTGTCTAGCAATATAATAAAATAGAAAAGCATTTGGATATATTAATAGAAAAAAACTATGAATGCTCTAAAATTTGTAGTTCTATCCATAGTTATCAAACCCGACTCGGGGGTTGACCCGGCGAAGGGACTGAGTCTTGGGTTTTATGGGTCAACCCAGATCAACCAGGAAAAATAAAGAAAATATTTAAAGTTTTAATATTTTATATGAATTTTTTTAAAAAAAATCTATGTGAATATAGGCTATACATGTTGTAAATAATAAAGTTTAAAAGAATATTTTAAAAAGATTTTTATCCTACATTGAAAAGATACTATGTTATCCTTTTAAATTGAAGTATTTAAACCAAAAAAATTTTCTTATCCTATATTGAAAAAACATAACTTTTTTCTTGTGAACATAGAGTATATATACGAAAGAGCTTGAAATCTCACATTGAAAAAATATTACTTTTTTCTTGTGAATATAGAGTATATATACAAAAGGGCTTCAAATCCCACATTGAAAAAATAATTTTTTTCTTGGAAACATAGAGTATATTTATTAAAGGGTTTCAAATCCTACATTGAAAAAATATAACTTTTTTCTTGTGAACATATACTATATATACAAAAGGACTTCAAATCCCACATTAAAAAAATAATGTTTTTCTTGGAACATATAGTATATATATTAAAGGGCTTTAAATCCCACATTGAAAAGATAATGTGTTATCCTTTTAAGTTGAAGTATTTAAATCAAAAAGATTTTTATCCACATTGAAAAAACATTTTTTTTTTTGTGAACATAGAGTATATATACAAAAGGGCTTCAAATCCCACATTGAAAAAATGATTTTTTTTCTTGGAAACATAGAGTATATATACTAAAGTGTTTCAAATCCCACATTGAAAAAAATATAACTTTTTTTCTTGTGAACATATAGTATATATACAAAAGGACTTCAAATCCCACGTTAAAAAAATAATTTTTTTCTTGGGAACATAGAGCATATATATTAAAGGGCTTCAAATCTCATATTGAAAAGATATTGTGTTATCCTTTTAAATTGAAGTATTTAAATCAAAAAGTTTTTTTATCCATATTGAAAAAACATAACTTTTTTCTTGTGAACATATAGTATATATACAAAAGGGTTTCAAATTTCATATTGAAAAAATAATTTTTTTCTTAGGAACATAGAGTATATATACTAAAAGGTTTCAAATCTCACATTGAAAAAACATAACTTTTTTCTTGTGAACATGAAGTATATATATGAAAGAGCTTCAAATCCCGCATTGAAAAGATAACTTTTTTTTTTAGAACATAGAGTATATTTACTAAAGGGTTTTAAATCCTACATTGAAAAAATATAATATTTTTCTAATATTTATATAATAAACTTTAAAAAGTGTTAATAACTAACTAAAAAAATATGAAAAAAGAGGGGTACAGGAGAAAAAGCACATTTGAAAAAAAAAAAGGAGGGGTCTCGTCCAGGTTCGCCCGGGTCATGGTTCGACCCGTCGGGTCGACCGGGTTTTGCCGGGTTATTGCACCGGCCGGTCTTTTAACAAACCCAAACTGGTTCAGCTACTAGGTCAACCCGCCAAGCTGGTCCAAGCTTAATAGTTGTGGTTCTATCTTGTCTCACCGTATTTGGGGCTTTCAAATTCCACATGGCTGTTAGGAAGCATGCTTTGGTATATATATCACTATGCACACTAATGGCAACAGGAGGCATTTTTATTTATGGTGGGATTAGTGGCATCCCCAAGATCCTCTCTATGCATGAGATATGGAATGGATATAACTCGAAAGTTAGGTCTCGCACTCGATGCCAGTGTTTCTGCAGTTATTCATGATAATAATGGTTAAACATAAGCAATTCAAAATGGAAATGCATGATCCCATGTAATCAGAGTGGGCTTAGGGATAGTAGTCATGCCATCTAAGAATAAGAAGGAAGGTTAGCTGATGAACTACCACTCTGATTCCATACACAAGTCTTGGTTGGCCTTAAATAGCCAATATGGTGGCATCAGTGCTGTGGGGGGATGAGGTATGCCATAAGTTTAGTCTTTAAACGTAAGGGATTAATAGAAGAAAGCTGAAATGAAAGGTCAAAATTGTATCAAAACCGAGCAAGAAGGTGTTTTAGCAAAGAACTAAGGGTGGAAAAACATATGGACCTTGTTCCTAGAATTCCTAGTTAGTTCAAACCACCTCAAAGACAAGTTTTTAGAGACTCAACTCTTCTCACCTACCCATTGAATTCCCAATCATATGAACTAGAAGTAAGAGTACAACAGTTGATTAAGCAAGCAAATAAGATTAATTGATATATCTTTAATGTATCGTGCAGAACTTATGGTGCTGCCACACCCTGTGAAAAGGTTTCTTGCTGCTTCAGTGCTCGAGGAGTTTGCGACATCACCTTCAGCAAATATCTTGTATACAGATGAAGGGAAAGAAAAAGAACGGAATTTCCATAAGCCCTTTAACAATAACAACCAAAACTCTATAGACATAAAGATAGGCTACAAACTATGTCAAAATATTTATCAAACTTACCTTTCAGGATTGTTAGAACTCATGAGAGTTATTTGCCTCTGAAGTTTGAAACAGTCTTAGTTAGACTTAGTCTTTGTTATTGTTTCATATCAGATTCTTGCTACTTAATTTTCTGTTTTCAGTTGGTAGATGTAGTGCCAATGAAATCTGATAGTAGTTGAGATTTTTTATTAATTTTAGTTTGGTTGTAAGCCTATAAATAGGCATTCTCATTTGTGAAATGTACTCTGCCTTTCTTCAACTCCTAAGTCTCAAATTATCTACTTCTCCCTGCAAGTTTTAGTCTTTTATTTTCTGTAGATTTAACAGTGATATGAGAGGTGGATTCCTACAAGTTGTGAGACAAGTTTTTTGAGTGTTTGAGTGCTAAACACAGTGATGTTGAGTGCAAACACTAGTGAGGTTGAATGATTTATTTTTCAGGCAGTTGTTGTGCAAACATGTCTACTTCTAGCAGTATTTCGTCTGTAATTTTAGTGTTTAATGGTGAACACTATAACATTTGGGCTGTCAAGATAAGGTTTTACTTAATGTCACGGCCTGATTTTTGAATCCATGACCAGCACATAAATAAGGTTTCCCTCTAGAGTTCCATATCTATGCGAACCCAAACTCGCATACGAACTTATCATTTAAATAACTTAATCAGAGTTCAACGTAACAGTAATAATAAAACTAACTTCATAATATAATTTGATTATCTCAATATAAGAGTTAATATAAATTCATAGTTGTGGAACACTAACTAGACATAAAGATAAAGTACTAATTACAACTAAAAAAAACAGGATCTGAAGATCCAACAAAAATGACCCGCTAATAAACTATAAGCCTGAAAAAGATAAATAATGAGAAGGTGAGTTTAATAACTCAGTGAGTAGATAATGTTCAATATACATATAATAGGTAATACAACAATGAGGAATTTATATACAAAAATGGCTTTAGGCTTTTATAAAAAAGGTTTCTCAAATAGACCATAATAAGAATATCATAAGGTAAAGCTTGTTGGAAAATTAAAATGCAATGAGCATGAGGCTTCGTGCTGTGGGATGATCAGTCCACACAAGTTGGTGACTCACCCGACCAACTAGGGTTCAGATACGATGTGCACAAAGATTAACAATACCCAATTAGCATGGGAAAACAAGTGAAAGTTTGAGAATTTTTTGTTCCCTTACTTCTTTCTTAGAAAATTTTGGAATTGTCTTGTGATAAGTGTTGTTGCACGTGTGCAGTGTTGCGACGATCGTCCTCTACACTCATAAGTATATGTATCTATCTGGCAAGGCAAATATGGAGAGACAAGGAATTCTTGTCTTTTATCAGTGGAAAAAGTGGAATGGAGTCGCCACTTAGTATTTTAGTCACAAGGAACCCTAACTAGTCTTAGAGATCGGGTACGGAGACTGATTGTATAAAGGGAAGGTATTAGCACCTCAAATACGCCCTACTTAAGGTAAACTGCATTGTTTTATTGTCTGACAATAATTTAAGGTCTTATCGTGTTTTCTAATTGTTGGTCTGTCTATAGTTCAAGAAAAGCCCTCCTCGGTAAGGACGTTCTTATCTTATCAGGTAAAGCCTAACCATTCTAACGTTAAAAAAAGAATACTCTTTTTTAATATCGGAAATACGTTTTACATGTAAATTTGTAATCCCAGATACTAAAAGAAAACAAAATATTTTTAGATATTTTTTGAAATATTGGCCTTGTTCCTGTGACTTTAATAAACTGGTTATTAAAACCAAAATGCATGCTTAAACATGTTTTTGGATTTTTTGTTGTATGAAAATACGATATGATTTATTTTTCTTTGAGAGACTTGAACGTATGCAGGAAAACAAAAAAAATATTTTTTTAATGTTTTGAAAACTAGGTATTTTAATATCAGATTTGTATTTTTACGGTATAAAAATACAAACCGATATTAACCAAAATGGATAGAAAAATACGCGAGAAAATCACAAATATTTTTTAAAATGTATTATTATTATATTTGTTTTCTTAAACGGGCCGGACCCGGAACAAAATTGGGCTGGACTGACCCAAATAAAACACAAACTACCTTATATTAGGCTGGAATCATCCCAGCCATGTGAACTGGGCTGATGATCCAACCCGGACTGGTTACTGTGTCATGCACAAGAACCAACTAAATATAATTAGCCGGTTATTGTGCTCATGCACAGTAACCGGGTAATTATTTTCCCTTGCATTGTAGAAACACGCTCCATGCACGTTCTGCATGCAAGAGACTAAAACGGAAAAATAGAGATGAAGGGGAGATAATTACCTGGAATGGAGGCGCTCTGGTAGCTAGGCTGATGGTCACTGGTGGTGACGGTGGTGTGGCTGCAATGGCAGACGGTGGTTGCTGCTTCTTCTTCTTCCTACTGCCTTATGCTATTTCTCCCCCTCTCATGTGTTTATTCTGTTCTTCTCCATTTATTCTCTGGCGGTTGCGGTGCTGGTGGTGGTGACTTAGGGGAACGGTGGCAGCTGGTGTCGCAGCAATGAGGAAGGCAGGCGGTGGCGATGCCGGGTTGAAGGTGGTCTTCTTCTCTTCTATTTTTTCAAATCTTCTCCCCCTGTTTTCGTCCCCCTCTGTTCTTGCCTTCTTTTTTTTCTTTTTTGTTTCTGTTACCTCTCCCCTTGTCTGTCATTTTTTTGTTATCACTCCCCGTTCGTCTCTTTTTTTTTGTTTCCTTCTGGTTCTTTCTTCTTCTTCTTTTCAGTTCGTTCACTCCTCTCGCTTTGTTTTTTTTTTTTTTGCTTCAGTTTTTCTGTTCTTTCACTCCACTCTCCGTCCCTTTCTCTTCTCTTCTTCAAAATCCCCTTCCCCCAGTTTTTTTTTTCTTGTTTTCACATCAATCTCTGTTCCTCTCTCAAACTATCCCCAGCTTCCTTCTCTCTATTCTGTTCTCCTCTCAAAAATTCTCCTTGTTCTTATCTTTCTCTCTGCCAAAAATCCCCCCCTTTAATCTGTCATTTGCTTCTCTCCTTCTCTAAAATTTTTGCCCCCTTCTTGTCTTGTAATCTTCCCTTATATTTATAGAATGTCGAGGGAGAGGGTCATTATACCTGTTCAAGTGTAGGGCATGGGTCCCTGTCTCATGTTTCTTCCATAATGGTTGCAGGGTATGGTTGTGTGGGTATGGGTTATGCAGGTTTTTTGGGCAAGTGGGAGGGGAAAGAGAAGGAGAATAGCGGGGAAAAAGATTTAAAATCTTCTTCCCTGCCTCTACATGTGCAGGGAAGAAGAAGAACGGTGTCATTTAAAATGACACTTTTTCGGTTTTTTTTTTAAGAAAATAAAATGTAATTGGGAAGAACTCAAAAATGGGTTATGACAAGTGCAATGTTTCCCTTCATTTTATCATCATCATCATCATTATCAATAGTATATGGTTTTGAATGCCAAATTCTTCTTTGGCTTATGTTCTAGTTCTTGCTTTTCATTTTTCTATGACTCATAGTCACAAGTGATTTAATGAGTTCCTCCAATAAATGAAATGTTTGGTGAGGTTCTTAACTTCTCGAATTACCATCATCTTTACTTCCTAAGTCTTTGGCAAGAACCGAAGGATTTTTCTTGCAATATCAACATTAGTATAAGTTCTATCAAGAACATTCAAATTATTAGTGATAGTTGTCATTCTAGTAAACATACTAGTTATGGATTCATTTGGAAGCATTTTAAATAACTCATATTGATGCACTAACATGTCAATTTTTTGTTCCTTTGCTTAATTTGTTCCTTCATATGTTATCTTTAATGCATGTCATATATCTTTAGCATTATTGCATGATGTGATTCTATTGAATTCACTTCTACTAAATGCACAATACAAAGTATTCATAACTTTAACATCCATATATAAATTTTTTTTATCATCATCGGTATAATCACTTATAGCTTTTAGGAAATGTTATATTAATTTTAATCTTAGTAGGCTTGTTAGGTACATTTTTAATCGACATTTATAAATCATAATTAATAGATTGAAGATATATAATAATCCGAGCTTTTCAATAGGCATAGTCATTACTATCAAAGAAAGATGGTATAGAGGTTAACGATCCTTCATTTTGAACATTAAAACTAATGGTTGTCATTCTACTCGAAGTCCAAACAAACTTATATAAATGAGAACTATGCTTTGATACCAATTGTTATTCTAGAATTAAAACAACAATAACAACTAAGGGGTTGAATTAGATGTTTTACTAATAATAACAATTATTCTAATTAACTCAATTAAACAGAATTAACATAACTAACCAACAATATAATTAAGGTATTTAAAGTAAAGAGTATAGGGATAGAAATTGCAAACTTGATTTTTAACATGATTCGGCAATCCTATATCCACACCTTAAGCACCAAACCGATCTTGAGTATTATATTCTTTATTAATCCAAGCCAAAGATTACAATGTCCTTGATGAATTCTCATCAAACTCCTTTTCACCACTTGAAGAAATACCCCCTTTAAGAATCTTCACCTTGGTGATGTACCTCACCAATAACCAATAATGTTTTACTTCAACTCTTGAAGGATCATAATTGTTTGAAATGCAACAACACTCTCTCAAAAAGTAGATAATACAAGTGAAGCTTATATCTCTATAACTCACTCAATAACATTTAGAATGTATGAAGGTGTTTAAGTGTAGTAAGTGTGAGAATTTATACTATTGTGGAATAATAAGAAGGTTTTAATGTACAAATATGAGTATGATTTAAAAAAAAATTCTCTTAAAATAGATTTTATATTATATTTATTAAAATTTTGTGCATAATTTTTCATTATATAAAATATATATATATATATATATATATATATATATATATATATATATATATAAGGAAAAAAAGTTGTTTTATAGCCATCATTGTTCCTCTAACAACTAAAATGATCGACCGATTCAGATTGGTCACTTCAATCGATTGATCGATTCATGCAGATTTCTAAATGTTCAACCCTGATGAATAAGCGGTCGATCAATTCAACTTAAAATCCAATTTTAACAGTCTTAAGCTTAATGAATCTTAAACTGAATAAATGCATATCAATCCTATAATGCATACAATGTGAAGTGTGTAAATTTATTTTAATTTGTGCTATCAAGTAAGATATAAAGATTTATATAATAAGCACTAAAATGAATGTTTAAGAATTAAATCTTCACTTACTTTGTATCTTGGACTTGTGTGGGGTAGTTATACTTATTATTTTTTATTATCCTTGAGATGTAACTTCTCACTTTGTATATGACAAATTCAACATTCTAATTAAATTTTATTTAAACTCCTTATTTTTTAATTTAAAGTTTCACCGTTATAAATTTTCAGGTTGAGGTTTATAATTTTAATAAAAATAATGGACTCAGTGCCACAAGTTGACCCTATAACCTAATGACAATCTTTTTTCTGGATGAGTCCTGAACCAAGTCTAACAACAATGCTAATATATATATATATATATATATATATATATATATAATTCAAATATAAGAATGGTGAATTATAGACAATTGACACATTATAAGCTTCAAATAATGTTACATCATCAATTTCAATGAATAAAATAAAAAAAATAGCTAAAATGTAATATTTAGTGATAATTAGTTATTAAAATAAAAAGAATAAAGTATATTACATGTCTCTTACTTTTCTAAGATATAACCTATAAGAAATTAATTAAAATAAATATAAAAATAAAATATTAAACAACTCAATCTTTCACTTCAAAACAAATAATTGTGTTGTATGTTTTAATTTACCTAAGAATTACATTTTATAGTCAAATATTAAAAAATATTTTCTAACATATTTTTTATAACACTACCAAATATTAAAAAAATAAACTTTTCAGGAATTTACTTTTCATTAAAACTATTTTTTAAAATTAAACTACTTTCCAGTAAATTAACAGAGTCTAAAAGTATATTTTATCGGTATATTTTTGGTACCATCAAATAACTTACAAGGGTTTGCCATCATTTAAAAAAAAAAAAAAAAACACCTCCCTTTTTCCATAGATTCAAATCTAATCCTTACACTTCCTTTTTCAAGACTCACTTCACCTTCACTGTTATTATTTTTCCTTGGGATTATGGATAACATCAACAAAATCCTTTCCAAAGTCTCAACAACATATTCATGTTAAGCCTTATTAATTTATAAAACTTGTGATTTGTAATGGATGTTGAGTTTTAAAATTTTTTAAAAAAACACTGACTCACCCAAGTTAGTTTGACCCATTTAATATCATGGTTAACTTAGCAAATCCAATTAGACAATATCAATTATTTTTTTAAAAAAATTAATAATATTTTAATAAAAAAATTGACTTATTAACCTGTGAATTAATCATATGATATAATAGCAATGATTATTTTTTTTTGTGGATAAATCTCCACCTAAGTCCAATAACGATGCGTGTATCTACTACTTATATATAAAATTAAGTCAAAGATAATAATGGTAAATTATATACAATTGACACATTATCAGCTCCAAATAATGTTATATATGTCATCAACTCTAATAAATAAAAAATAAAAAAGCTAAAATGTAATATTTAATGGTAATTAATTATTAAAATAAAGTATATTACATGTCTCTTACTTTTTCTAAGATATGGCCTATAAAAATCACATCTTATAATTATTTAAAATGGATATAAAAATAAAATATTAACAAAACTCAATCTTTCACTTCAAAACAAACAGTTGTGTTGTTTTTCTTTTTTTAATTTGACCATCCGTTTAAAACCCTAATAATCATTATCATGAATCTCATCAATCTAATCTCAGTTTTCTCCGCCGTCCAAGCCTTAGAGGCATTCCTTTATTGATTTGACACGCAATATTTTTTTCAATAAAATAGAAAAATATGATATCTTGATTCTTTATTGGATTTTGCCTATATGTTTTGAATATTTTCAGAAATAAAAAAAATCGCCTTACAAACATTAACTAAATTTATATTTTTTTCATTAACATTCTATATGAACTTTCACTTTATTAGGTGTTTAATAAAATTAATTTTAACTATCCATAAATAAAGGCATGCTATTTTGCTTTCATAATCGGTTTATAAGATTTTTTGGTTGTATCTAATTTATTAACTTAACCATTCTCTACGCCGCTCTTCAAACAGGTTAAGCATTCTAAGTTTTATAAATTAGTAAAGCAAAAAAAAAAAAGAAGAAGAAGAAGAAGAAGCAAATTTACTATAGAATTGGACAAATTGTACTGCAAATTTAGTAATGAGTTCATGGGGTTAGGACAGATTTGGACTGCTGCCATCGACTTAAATAATTCTGATTTGCCTATGCTTGTTTGCTGGCTATGGCTACCATCCTCCAACAATATTACAACTTCCTCTCGACAAAGAACATATGCCAAACGAAAAAGACCCATGCTTTTCAAGAATCCGTGCTTTGTTTCTTGTCTGTAAGTTGCAGCTTTGCATTCATCCACAACAATCACTGTTTATTTCTTTTCTTTGGTCTAAAGATTAGACCGATGTTGGTGCAATTTGATTAGACGGCAGATTTCCAGGAAATTATGACCCATCATTTGTCCGAGGGAGAAACACCTTAGCTTTCATCTAACCTAGCAAGCCACGCCATAGGGTATGCTGACACATAGCTTGTCAAATTATTCCTACATGCTGCATGTAAATTAATGCATGCACCTTAAAGAAATCTCCAGATGACTTCACCACCCTGTTTTCTTAAAAAATAAAACACCAAGTTTTCTTCAAAAATTAAACACCAAGGATATATCAAGAGCTTAAACTTGTTCTATCCAAGGATCAAGTGGATCTGGGGCCGATTGCTATGCTTGTTAATCTCATTGAAAGTGGAAATCTCACTTGTATATCGAAGACGGGTGCTCTTATGCCCAAATTTGTTGTAAATAATGTTGTAAACTTATCTGACAATTCTAGATATTGTATGTTTTTCTAGAATTGTCAGATAAGTTTGTTTTGTGCTTGTGCCTTGGCCTCCTCTCTTGCAACCAAAATAATAATAATAACTTAATATACCTAATTGGTAATTTTTTTTTGGTATT
>Ga0325414_1007338_pt1 | contig 11683 bp, 18 predicted proteins | sample PopdelMetagenome_8_FD_206183 | JGI IMG/M metagenome (GOLD analysis project Ga0325414, IMG submission 206183) | Populus deltoides microbial communities from Bellville, Georgia, United States - Leaf-PdKOR-R3 | ecosystem: Host-associated > Plants > Phyllosphere > Phylloplane/Leaf | place: USA... | reverse complement strand
TAATGAAATTGAAAAAAAAAAACATATTTTGCATTATTCTATTATTCTGTAGGTTTAAATTATTAAGATTTTATTTATCAAATATCAAGAAATGAATATATTTTCTAGTTTTCTACTAAATTACGGGGAAAAAAAAAGGAAATGGGAAATTAAAGTTAGAAAATGTGAACCATTTAACACACCCCAGATTCTCTAATAAATCCAAAATTCGTCATCCTATAACCTATAGGCTACCCCCCCAAAAAATAAAAAATTGAAGCCCAAATGGCCATTCTACCCTTCTTAACCAAATCTGGAAAACCCCCACCACCACACCTACAAAAACCGCCACTTTCAAAGCACAAAGCAAAATTCCGAGACCAAAATGCCGCCACCACCACCAAAGACAACCACCACCACCACCCTTCCATGCTCAAACCCAACTCTCATCCTCGCTTTCACTCTCCTCACTTTTCTCTCCCTCTCTCTCTTCTTCATCTCCAACAAAATCTCATCTTTCCCAAATCCCCAAAACACCCTACAAATCTCTCAAGCTTTCATCAAAGTCTATGTAGCTGACCTCCCTAGATCTCTCAACTATGGCCTTCTTGACCAATACTGGTCTTCCTCAATGCCCGATGCCCGTATTAGCTCCGACTCAGATCACCAGATCCGACCCCGACCCATCAAAAACCATAAATTCCCTGATTACCCTGAGAATCCATTGATTAAGCAGTACAGTGCTGAGTACTGGATCACTGGTGACTTGATGACTCCAGAGAAGTTAAAGTCTCGTTCTTTTGCTAAAAGGGTATTTGATTTTAACGAAGCTGATGTTGTTTTTGTGCCATTTTTTGCTACGTTGAGTGCTGAAATGGAGCTTGCAAAAGGAAAGGGAAGTTTTAGGAGAAAAGAAGGAAATGAGGATTATCAAAGGCAGAAGGAAGTGGTGGATTTTGTGAGAAATTCCGAGGCTTGGAAGCGATCCGGTGGGAAAGATCATGTCTTTGTTCTTACAGGTAGTGTGTTTTATTGATTTAGCAATATGGGTGGTTGTTGCTTTTAATATTTGATTTGTTCTGGATCATTTATTGTTGTGGTTGATCGTTGGTCTTTTTTTATTGTTTTATTTGATATAAATTAATTGGCGTTGTTGGATATGATTTGATAGGATTAGTGAGTGGTTATATGTCTTTAGAATGTAACTTTCTAGTCCTGGATTTGTTGTGAGGTTTGCAATTTTGCGGTATGAGTTGTTGGAAAGTGGGCTACGTTGTTAGTGGGTTTGAAGTAATTGTTTGGGCTGGTTTTAGTTTATCTGATCTGTTATATGTATAACATTATTGCCATTGCACTAAGATTGATAAATACAATGATGATTTTGCCTTACCTAGCAATAAAGCAAGAAAATAGAAGTGCGAAGCATACTTTAGCAGCTTATGATTTAGTCTCTGGATTGTCAGGTTATGTTAAAACTTAAAGCATTCTTTGGCAGACCCAGTTGCGATGTGGCATGTAAGAGCTGAGATAGCCCCTGCCATTCTCTTGGTGGTAGACTTTGGTGGGTGGTATAGGCTTGAATCGAAGTCGTCGAATGGTAGTTCATTGGATATGATAAGGCATACCCAAGTTTCACTGCTGAAAGATGTGATTGTTCCATACACGCATCTGCTTCCTAGATTTCAGTTCTCAGAGAACAAGAAACGCAATACCCTTCTTTATTTTAAAGGAGCCAAACATAGGCATCGGGTCGGTATCCAATTCAGAAACTATTATAAGCATTGCTGTTGTTTAATCATCAAAACTAACATACAGTCATTTGCTTCGGCATTTATTTTGACCAGCTGCAACTTTTTATTTGTATAGAATGAAGAGCCAATTTTTTTTGTTTTCAATGACATGCTTAGGTTCATGTATCACATGACCCACACCCTACTAAATGCCTAACTAAGAAATTTTCTATTGCATTGTTTCCTGTTTCGGTATTAAAATTTCTCTGAAACAAAAATGGAACAAAATAACCTCTAGTAATCGCAATCCATGTTTTTTCTGATTAATTTGTCAGACATTCAAGTAATCAAGCTTGGATTTGGCACCTCACTATCCACGGGACCCTTTTTTATGTGATAACTCAGCAGCTAATCAACAGTCTTCTTTTTTTCTTCTCAATTTTGATTTTTTTTTTTTACCTACACAATGGAAATTAAATTTGGACTTTATCCCTTGTTTGTGTGCCCATTATTATGTGATCAATATACAGCTCTTCTTTGTACCCTGTTGTTTTCTCTCACTTTTAACTTTGGAGTTTGTGCAATCCTTTGGGAGAAATTAATTTGGACTTTTAAGCTTGTGTTTGAGAACGGCGGGGTTGCAGGGCCCTGGGAGAGGGTCTCTCTTGTTTGTTTTTATTTGATTGGTGATCTTATGTCTTGAGTTATTTTATATGAGGCTGTTCAGAAAAAGTTATTTGGGTTTCACTTCCACCCTCATATCAATCAAATTACCTAAATACATTCGAGTTTTGCTTGATGACGTGTGTTATGTTGTTGCTAACATTATGGTTGACAGGGAGGCATAGTACGAGAAAATTTGTGGGACTTGCTGGTTAATGAGCCTGGTGTTATCATGGAAGAAGGCTTCCCCAATGCCACTGGGAGAGAGCAGTCCATTAGACGGATGAGAACATCAGAATTCTGTTTGCATCCAGCTGGGGACACCCCCACTTCTTGCCGACTTTTTGATGCCATCCAAAGCCTGTGTATACCTGTTATTGTAAGCGACAACATTGAGCTGCCATTTGAAGGCATTTTGGATTACACAGAATTCTCTGTTTTTGTTGCAGGTGATGATGCCTTGAAGCCCACATGGCTGATGGATCATCTCAGAAGCATTTCCGAGAAGCAGAAGGAGGAACTTCGTCGAAATATGGCTAAGATCCAGCTGATATATCAGTATGAAAATGGTCACCCAGGTGGTATTGGTCCTATTTCTCCTAACGGTGCAGTGAATCACATATGGAAAAAGATACATCAAAAATTGCCTGTGATCAAGGAAGCAATTGTTAGAGAGAAGAGAAAACCGCCTGGTGTATCAATTCCTTTGCGTTGCCATTGTACCTGAACCAAATCAATTAATTTTTGTTTATTCATGTATTTTTTGCAGCCTGATAGCTTTTGGCACGATGCATCATACAAAGGCAGTTTATTTCATGTTTCAGGGGGGGGGGGGAATCGTTCTTCTGGTTTCACATTTGTAAATTTCGGGATGCTAAAAGAGTTCTTAAACAGTGCACTCCACAGAAATTTGCCATTTTGTTATCATAAATCAGCTTCCATTAATGATCTCGCAAAGCGGACAATTGTTTTTTCGTTTTAAAATACAGCAGTTTCCAGGTTTGCGAAAAGAGGAGAGCTATATTCTAGCATCTAGAATAGAACGCTTCCCTCTGCAGCAAGAAAGGGTACCCAATCCCTCTTCTTTTGGAAGGAAACAAAACAAACAAAATACTAATCACAAAACCAATTACAAGAGGAACAGTGTTGATCACTTTTCTAGGCATTGCTGGATAGTAACACCCCACAACATCACCATGTGACCCAGCAAAAGCAAGAAACGCAATCAAAGAAAGTGATGCGTGAAAGAGATCGGCCCACCTCAGCCTATAATCCGACGGCACGCATGGTTTCTTCCTGCCTCCATTGAAGGTCCATATCCCTCTAAATGTTGCCAAACCATAATACAGCCTGCCAGTTGATGTGCGAAAGCTATCAGTGAACGTGAAAAAGACACAGGAGGCAGCCAGAAGGGCCCATAAGGCACCCATCAGCCAGCGATTCAAGGTAGTGCATATGCCATCGTTGGTTAGAAGAGGAGCGAAAATGGTGAAGGCAAGGATTGTAGCAGTGGGCAAGAGAATGTTAAGCCTAGCAGTTCCGCTGAGGACTGCATTGATTAGATGTAGGTAACGAGATTCATCAGGTTCATCATCTTTCAGATAGCAGTAATCATCGCTAGGCTCAGAGTCTTCTGCGAGGTCTTGCCAGATTGACTTGTCCATCTTTGATGAGCAATTTCTAATGCAAGGCAATATAAAGACATGATGGATAAAGGAAGTTAACGTAGGAAGTAAGAGGTGATTCTTTGTTGAATTGATAGGGCAGGAGGGAAGGCAAGCAATTCTCTCCCTTTTTTCACCTTTATATTAGGATCTTTACTTCTGTGGAAGGTTTCTTCCTATTCATAAGATTTGGCATTCGCTTTTGTTTCGAGAAATGGCTGCGCTTTCCCATTTGACATCCTTGAAAAGTGGGTTCAAACTTCGTAGGTAGGAGCAATGGCTCTGGTCAGCTGCTGAGTTGAAGAGGAAGACTCCTCTTATAATCTCCCAAATTCAAAAGCTAGCAACCTCTCTCAGTGGAGTGAGCACGTTTGGAAACGTGGCTGCAGCTGGGTTTCTAAAAATTTTAAATTTTTTTTTATTAAAATTTAATATGATTTGTATGTTTTGGATCGTTTTGATGTGCTGATGTTAAAAATAATTTTTAAAAAATAAAAAAATATCATTTGCATATATTTTAGCATGAAAAATTATTTAAAAAACACCCGCAACCACACTGTCAAACACGCTTTTACTACATTAGCAAACCCTACGGGGACTGTCTTGCCAACCAATCTTAGCTAGCAGATGGTAAAGGTGAACAAATCCCACTCCATTCATTCATAAGTCATAACTATCAGACCTGATAGGAATTTTGTTTCCTGGTCCTAGAGGGATTTCTGCTGAGTTGAAGAGGAAGCCATTCATTCATTTCCTGAATGGCTTCAATATATGTTGGAAACAAAATAGTTTTCAATCCTACTCTTTGGAGGGAAACAACAGAAATAAAACACCAACAGTAAAACATTAATCGAAAACAGAAATGCATAAAAAAGAAGTGATTCAAGGGATCCGCTGCTCATCTTAGGATGGCATCTTCGATATGTTCCTGCTCCATAGTTCTTTTGTTATGTTTAGACAATCCAGAACAAAGTAAGATTAGCATTCAGACCAACTACGGGTTTAAGAAAGCTATTAACATTAACATGCATGCTAAAAGAACTAGGGTTTTTCCCCTGGTGTTTCACTTTCAAAAAACCATAGTTCTTTTAGCATAATCAAAATGGACTGGACATGAACATCACAGATGTAAGAAAGCTATTAAAATAGTTGCCATTTTTTTTTTTTTTTCCGTTTCTTGATTGATTTGAGATAACCAGTTCATGGCTCTCTACAATTTTGTTCAAAACTATAGCGCAACATTGGCAGACCTATAGAAACAAAACTATCCCCATAAATTTGCTAACAAGGGCTAATATCATAGGGTTGACTATACAGCTGTGACATCTATCTATATACAGTAATATGAACTGACTTAAAAACAAATGCAGCACTAAACAAAAGAGAAAGAATCATGAACCAGAAGATGAAACTAATGAGTATGCCCATTTTGCCCTTGTTTTTGGGACTTGGATTGTGATGAACCATCTTCTCCAGCGCCACAAAGTTCATAAGGGTTAGAGGAACTCTGTGAGCACCAGTTATCGGGAACACTCAAGAAGTGCACAGTCATGAACTTTCTGAACCTCTTCTTGTACTCTATAGGAGATATTACAGTTGGTAACACATTTTTAGGAACAACAAGGGAAGACTTCACCCATGTTTCCAGCTGCTTGTCCCAGGTATACTGCCTGAGATAATCAATAATCCCACACACAAGTTCTCGTTGCTGGGTGTCTACTCCCACAAGTAAAGAATAATCCATTACATTAATTGACTGCAAAGACAAACAAGAACTGTGTCAGACAACATGCCCTGTAGAGCATTTTGAAAAATTGGCATTGAAAATAACATGAAGGATTGTAATTATCAGCACAAGTAGTAATTATGAATTGTGGAAGAAAGAATAAAAAGTCTATCGATCAAAAACATAGGGAAGAGCAAGGGATCAAAAACATAGGGAAGAGCAAGGGTGCACTGCATGACGGGCAAAACGAAGAGGACAGGAGAGACCAGCACTGCTGCTTCTGGCTTGTAAATCAACATTATATTATTTAGCAAATTTAAATCATATATCCAGAAATTATATCAGATTGAAGATATCTGGTTATGGCTATCTTCTTAGTTAGTAGAAAGAATTGATGTTAAACTCACATTAAGAAAGGTGGTGTCATTCCAAACAGCACGTTCCAAGAGATACTTTGATGTATTACTGACGTATAGTGGAGAGGAATTCATGTCGTCAACAAAGTTTTTATCCAAAAGAACATCTCCTGCACCATCAGCAGCTGAATTGTATCTAGCATGTAAAGCTCCCTTAAGATCATACTGGCGAGTGATGTTTCGACCAAAGGTAAGATTCTCCATGACCATCAGATCACGCTTTATCTCTTTCCCACTTTTGGTTTGTCTAGTGATCACCTGCAAAATTGTATGGAAACAATTAAGTTTTTGAAGAACAAAACAAAACGGATAAAAGTAATGAAATCCAGAAACTGAACCTGATAAATCCCCAGAACTTTTGCAAGACAAGTTTGGTTTCCTAACTCAAATGACTCGTTCATGTATTTGAAATAATGTGGAGCAAACTTCACAAATGACTCAAATTCTGTCCTCTTAATTTCCTTTATGATAAATCTGTCATCCAGTGTCTTTGCAAAAAAGGAATTGCTCTTTCCACCTTTTGCATCCCATTTCTTACAACGGCTGAGGGAAGCTATATAATCAAGTTCAGATGGACAACATCGATTCCGAAGATCACGGAACTGCTTAGCATATAGACAAATTACAGAGTATTTACCCTTTCCAAATGATTTTGATACCGCAAGAGAGACTTCAGGGCTGAGATTTGCTGGAGGAACCACAGATTCCAATAAATTTAACCCATCAAAGCTGGACAAGTGTGACTCTTCCAAAGAAATATTTAGTTTAGAATGAACAGAATCTGAATCAGAACCGTTAGAAGACCAATGTGGGGAGATCATTGTAGGAATTCGAGTCAGTATGTCTAAACTATCAGTTGATTTAAAAGACATGCCACCCTCTTTCCTACCATCCTCGTTGTAAAGCTCTGTTGAAACAGGTTGATCTTTTAAAAATGCCAGTGCACAAGCAATTATGCTAGAGAGTTCACCATCGTAGTCTCTCACCATATAATTATCAGTTCCAACAGGGATGTGCAGCCTCTGTCCTTCCTCCATGATTAGCTGATAAGCTGCAGATACGTGTTCCTGAATATAGCTACTGACCGGCTGAAATTTTGGCATGAAACCTCTCTGAAGATCCTTCATGTAGATCCGTCGGATTTCTGAAAATGGCATCCAGAACCATCCATTTGAGTTCTCTAAGCTGAATGCTAGAGAACATGCAGACGTACCCTTTTTAGATGAATCAGAATCAACAAAAGAATCACTCATCCCTATACTAGTCACAATTGGAATGGTTCTTTCAACTTGTATATCAGAAAAATAGTCTGCTTGGCAATTTCCATCATCAGAATGCTGGTGGGCAGAGTCACTAGGTTTCACAAATAGTTCTTGGTTGAAAAACCTGTTCTGGCTCAGACCACTCACTCTTGACCTCTCAATATCCTCAGCCGCGGTAGGTGAGGTGTAAAGATTATCATGTTCCCTAGATTCATGAACGTGACCATCAACTGGAATTTCTTTGATTGAAAATTCACTTGCTCTAACAGTTGTACTGAGTGTATCCCTCAATTTGCCACTGTTTTCATAAACTTTATCACTGCTAGTATCATTCCCATGGTTTCTTCCATCAGCAGTGCCAGTCATCTGTGACTCAAACCGGTCCTGCACTTCTTTCTCACTGGCACCAGTCACTAGCACTGAAGGATCAGGTGAGAGCAATGACTGCAGACGTCTTTCCCAGATGCATGATTCAAGAAGAAGCTCCCACAATAATTGATTCAAGCTAAGAAGCTTATAAACAGCCTCATCCCTATTTTTAACAACAGCTTTCTGAATGTTTAACGGATTTGTTTACAACAGTGCAGCCAAAGAAAAAAGGAAAAACTTAGCAACCATGAACAGAAACAAAGAACTTTTGATCTTGTGTTTAAAGGAAAAACACTTAAATGAAATACACGTGTAGGTGTAACTTAAAATTGTGAAAAATGCCATTTATCAGTCAGTGCAATAAAGACTCATATATAGTCACACATGCAAGAACCTAAAAGAGTTAAATGACAAAAAACAAATATAAGAAACTAACTTAGGTAAAAGACAAAAAAAATATACGAAACTAACCTTGAACTCAGAACTCTCCTGCTTCAACATATCTTCAATATCAGAGAATTCTTTCAATGAACCTTGAAGATTCAGAACTGACCCTGCAAATCGAGATCTTAAATTCTTCAAAGTCTCACCAACCGCATTGAAGAGTAACATCCCTCTTAAATAAACCTTGAAAAAACAAAAGGAAAATCAATTCCAGTTCATGGAGATTCAAGATATCATAAAAGAAGGTGTGAGAAACAAACATTTATTCCAACATTCGTAAAGAAACACTGAAGCATCATCAAAGATCAAGGAGCTAGGATCAGAGAGACACATACATCATGAAATTCTTGCTTGGGGCCATCAGGCCTGATTGTATGGAACTCCAGCTTCTGAGGTGGGAGAGACAAAGTATAGGTTGTCACTGGAGAGTATTTAAACATTGCTGCCAAAGGACCCAGTCTGCAAAATGCATAAATACCATGAATGACAAAGCACAAAAGGTAAAGAGCAAAATTTCAGATTCACAAAATGCAGACACCAGTTAATTAACTTATCTAAATCACAGTTCCTAAATATAGCGCCATGCAGCAAAACTTTGACCAAAATATTCCAGAAAGAACCTAGAGCGTCCATCCTCTAACAGGGGAAAAAAAAATTCAAATTGGTACCTAGTGTAAAAAATGTGTGCTCCTATGACATCCCATGGCAGGGAATTCCTCTTTGGACACGTTTTATCACTAGTTCATGAGCATAAAGACATTATTTTCACAATCTACTCAATATAACAAATTCATCAAAATAAAGAGGACCTGATTTAATATTTCATACCCAAAGAAGTAGAGGAAGTCTCTCTCCAGTGAATGGCCACAGCTAAATAAAATTCCAGATGAAAATTGGTGGGAAAAGCTCAGCTCCAAGAATTTTCCCAAGGAAAGGCTACATGCAGCAGTTGAAATCAAGACTCGTTTAGTAGATTTTGGGAATTTGCTTTCATGTTTACATTTACCACAGCGAATCCACATCCAAAGTTTTCCTTCTGCTTCTCCAGGCAAAATCTTCAGAAGCCTTTTAACTTGTATGGTAAGCTGCTTATTATGATGAGCATAATAGTAAAAGTGTGCTTCCGGCAATTCACCGCAAGTGTTGCACTGGCTTCTCTGCAATGAAGCAGTTTCAATCAGCGCAAACTTCAACTCACTGCAATCTAAACTAGAAAACAGTTAAGGAGTTCTCCCATGTTGTGGACATGGTGGATACTTAGTGAAGCAAAAGCATAAACCTATATCTAAAAAGATTATAAAGTCCTTAATAAGAAATATTGAATTCCCATACGGTATGGCCAATCTAGAACTACATCAAAATTCTTATAAATGAGATTTGAAATAACCTGATTGAGTAAATTATCCCGAAGAAACTTTCCGAGGGGAACATCAAAATTCTTGTAGAACATTATATGAGAAAAATGGCTTTGCTCACATACAATCCCTCTTGAGGCATTCTGTCTAGACATCAAAACCAAAATACTCTGTGAATCCAACACTGCATTGACATCACCCTCACTTTGGATTTGATCTTCATTATAGTTGACATCTTTTACTCTGTCCGGAGAGGCTTCGGAGTAAGGAGACAAAGATTGAGGATGTCCATCATCAACTGTCTTCTCTTTGTCAGAACCTTTTTTACCTTCCATATCATAGAGGTCAGAAGCTTCCACAGTTTTTAAAACTGGAACCTCTTCCGAAATTTGACTATTAATTTCTTTTCCATTGAAGCCAACGTAATTAGATAAAGACTGATGAGGAGAAGAGGAGACAAGAGGTAAGCTGTCCCCAGCAACTTTCTTCAGAGAGGCTGAAAGGGAGGAAAATCCAGAAAAAATGGCAGGATTATATCCATCTAATCCTATATTTATATTGTGGAAACCTTCTTCATGAAATCCATTATAAATGGGAATATCAATGGTAGATGAACCAGTTTCAGTTGTAGACTCCTCAACACTAGGAATACTAGTTCCTAAAACAGAAGACTGCAGATCTCTTGATGAGTTGCTGGCTACTCCAGCAAATACTGCTGAAGAAAACATTGCCTTCCAATCAACAAGAAACGAAGTCTCCAGAATCAAGTGATATGCAATTACTACTGCAAACTGGGTCACATATTTAACCCTCTTCAACTCATCACTGTGACTTCCTTTCAACAAAATCTGCACAATCATAGTGTACATATAATTAAGGAAGAGCGTTACATTGAAAGAAGGAACAGCAAATGTTCCATAAGAAATTGAGAGACAAATTGAGTGGTATGATCAAATTTTTAGCAGCCTCTTATAATGCAAAGCCAACATCTACATATTTAAATGACCATGTCAGAAAGGTCGGGTACAGGATTTCAATTGACCAGCCTGGTCTACAAGAGCACATACATTCTCGTGTCAGATAGAGAGGGGGGGAAGAGAGCAACCATGTGTTCATTTGTGCATAGACCTCTGGTACTAAAAAAGTGATGGATGAGTGCACACTCCACAACACAGAACCAGGAGAGAGAGAGAGAGAAAAGAATCAAGGGTTTATAGACTCACTGTACAACCCAAATGTGTCGGACAGCCCTCAAGGAACATCAATGTCTTACTTGGCTTCTTTCCTCCTTCGCCTACCCCTGCATGTTCCTCCACAAATCTCTCGATATGAAAGGAGTCACAATGCTTTAACTTCTGACTAATCAAAGCATCAGATGATAAAATTGGTGAACCAGTACAGCGCGCGATCCTTTTTAGACGATGGAGCTTCACGTCGTAGACCAATGTGATTCCTTTAGCTAGGATGGACTCTTGGACATCACGAGAAACAGATTTTTCTACTAAAACTACATTTGGATGGCACATTTCTATGGTCTCAACGAGAGACTTCAGATTATCCTTTTCCTGTTTGTGAGAAAATGATCAAAACAAATAACAGCATAGATATGCGATAACAAGACTTGAGAGATCCAGATCAAATACCTGCTCCATTGATTTAAATGATGACAATACACTTGAAGAGTGACCAAGCACACCTCGGATCAGTAACAACCTTGGGTTCTTGTACTTAGTGGGCATGTGCTTGTGAGCAGCATGTTTTTTAAAGACCAAGCCTTCCACAACTTGACTGCAAGAAAATACAACCAAAAATAAAATCAAGAATTGGAAGGTGTACCTAAGGGTTGTTTTAATAATCGGTCTTTTATTCTTTTCTTTTCCTTTTTTTCTTCAAAGGAATGTTACAAAATTCTCTTGGTTTTTTAGCTTGAAAAAAAATAATCTTAAGCTAAAATGCTATACAACACACCACACATTCTCTGGTTTTTTTCTTTTTATTTTTTATTATTGTGTTTTCTATTCTTTTTTTCTTTTTTTTTTTTTTTTTTTTGGGGGGGGTAAGGCTGTGGCATTGAA
>Ga0325414_1007336_pt1 | contig 11684 bp, 7 predicted proteins | sample PopdelMetagenome_8_FD_206183 | JGI IMG/M metagenome (GOLD analysis project Ga0325414, IMG submission 206183) | Populus deltoides microbial communities from Bellville, Georgia, United States - Leaf-PdKOR-R3 | ecosystem: Host-associated > Plants > Phyllosphere > Phylloplane/Leaf | place: USA... | reverse complement strand
AATGCTAATGGTTTTGCATCATTGATACTTTCAAGGAGATCGATCGTGTAGGGCAGAATTGAAATTTCAGAAGTGGGGATTTAAAAAAGAAAGAAAAGACACCATCACCATGAAAATGAATAAAAAGACATGAGAGAATAAGATATTTTTGGAAGGGCCAAATACTTAAATATTAAAATTTTCAATTGTCTGCCCCATTGTGTAAATGTACATTAAAGTGAACTATGAGTCAATTTTGGTCCGGGGAGATTTGATTTTCCCAGGGCCTGTATTTTCTGCCAATGAAATGCTGCAGTTGCTTTGCATCGAGCAAGAATGAAACCTATGCAGTGCTAAATAAACTTTACAAAATCAAATAAAATAAATTACCAGTTATTTGTACGCCTTTCTTATTTGATCCAACCAATCAAGTCAGTCACAGGTAATGACTTTGTTGAAGTGGGGAGGACATGGCCATTAATGGACAATCTAAGAAGTTAGGCTGTAGTGATGTAATTGTGAACCCAGATGATTGTGGAACTCCAACCGATGGATGCTGAATCGAACTACCAAGGAATCACACCGAAAGAAAAAATAGATCAGAAGATCATGGATATAATCGACCAGTCTAGGCATGAAGATGGCCAACAAAAGACTAGCAATACAGACAACCGAGCAGAACAAACACTAGATAATAGTATCAAAGCAACGCAGACAGATTCTCTTTTCAGTGTCACCACAGAAAGGAACTCACCTAAATGATAATGATAGCGATGATTCAACTGGAGGGTGGATTCCATTTTGATCAGGAGATAGTAGCGACCAAAAAACTGGATCACAAATTAAACCGGAACAGATTAGTTGAAAAATTACAAGGTTAGAGCAAATATCTCATATAACCAAGCAGCAACATAAAAAACCTATGACTACAGTTCCTAAACATTTGATGGAACTTGCACTTGGCGTTGGACAAGATATATATACTTCAACCAGCACGTACTGAGAATATTATCAACATAAAGCTTGGGAACCCTGCGGCCTCCAAGCATCATTAAGGTGCTTGATGTAAGTTTCAATCTTCCACCAGGCAGTGTTCATTTACAGTTTCCACAAAATAGGTTTCCAGGGCAGAAGTTTCAGTGGAACTCATTGATCAGACAGAAGATCTCTCCAAGTATGACAGTAATATATCCACCAAGATATTAAATACTTTGGAAATTACCAAGAGAAGTTTTTCACGAATTATTTTCCACTAATCACAAAGAGTGCTAAATGATACCTGTAAGGTCCAACCAAACAATTACCTGACTGTTCTTGGCGACCTTTTAAATCAGAGCAAAACACAAAATCCTGCATTACATGTTATACAAAATTTCAGCTGGCAAAGCAACTAGTTCCATGTCATTTATATAATTATACATATGCTAAATAGCCATCTTAAGTTCGTTGTACTAACTCACCTCCCGCATGCCTTGAGGAACATTCCGGACTGCCTCTGCATGAAATAAGTCTCCTAGTTAAACATATACATTAGTTTGTCCCCTACAAAGATACAAAATAACTAAAGAATATAATGGTTCGGTCCTCTGGAGAGCTAAGAATTGAATGTTTGGGGGGGGGGGGGTGTTGAGAAAGAGCAGAGAGAAACACAGAAACAAAAATTTCATTAACATTCGAGGCACTGTTTATATTTCTTTATTACATGTATAATACTAGCAACAATATTCCTGTGACATTACACTTGACAACAGCTAAATGGGTCAACTACACCAGTGAAAGGTATACCTTGACTTGTTATATTCACTTTGACCATTTAATCCTATGCATAGCAATACCCTTCCCATTAAAGACCCTTGTCTCAGATTTATCTCCAACATTAACCATATTGGAAGACCATGAAAACCATGGACATCATATTAGTAAAGCACTGCACACATGATACCTAAATTATTACTTCCACATGATTTGAGAGGGGAATTTATTCCTGAAACCAAGAAACTGGGGCGAGTGTTTTGCATGAGCCTTGCTAAGCACTTAAAATGACAGCACTAAAGATGTCCATGCTGAATATCTATGTTAACCACACAAGTCAGGTCTGGTAAGTGGCAGTGAATAGCAGACTGATAATTTTGGCGTGCCCTATCAGGCCATCACTAAGCTTATCAATCTCCGGAATAAGATGTCAGTTAGTAAAATGATAAGAGAGCAGAGGTATATTGATTTTTACCCAAGTTTGAAACACTGGGCTTTACAGCGAGTGTCAATCCAAGAAAACAGTCATCAGGTTCAGCACCAAAATCCCATAGATTTAACTCAAGATTTGGCTTCGGTCCTGTTGAATTGCATGAAAAGAAAATGATACATGACATCCTATAAACAACATAAACAAACTGGTTTGTTTAAATTTAAAATCGAGAGGTGAGAGAGAATATTAACCCTTGTTATTTAGCTTCAGCTCTAGAGGATCTCTAAGTGGATAAGGAACCCACATACCCACCTATCCAAGAGGGACCAGGACATGTTAGTAAAAATGATTCTCATGCAAAAGAAGAAAGCACACTTGAGAGAGCTCATATTACATGGAAAAATGGATGTTGCAGTGACTGATCAGCAGTTGGCCTCTTTAATGGATCCCACGAGCACAATTGCTATAGAAAGTCAACATGAAGCATTAAAATAATTAAAATGCAGCAAAACAAGAGTTTAGTTCAGGATTAACCAAAAATAATTGGTAATGAAAACATCATGATGTCATATCAATATCAATACTCACTATAATCAAATCAATAGCTTCCAAGCTAGCATTGGGAATGATATCAGATAGGTTGGCAGGTAACATCTGTCCACAAACAATAATTAAAAAAAAATGAACAATAACAATAACCGTAAGCACAAAGTCAAACCATAAAAGACGGGGGAATGGAAAACATAAATAGCTTAGCTTACCTCTGCACAACTAAGGTTCATCAGTTGAGAGACATTTGTAGCTTTAGGGAATGCAGTCAACTCTGGGGTACCAAGAACACAGCATATCTTGTACAACTGGTCTATTTCACTGTGCAAGGGAAATTCAATTAATAAAGAAAATTCAATTAGTTTGTCAGGTTTTTCTTTAATTCAGAACAAATCAAATCAAATGAAAATAAATGTTGGTGTAAAATTGCTAAAGAATAGGAGTAACTTCTAATCCTCCCTATCAGGACTCCACTTCAGCCAGACCACGACCAGTGGTCCAGATAATGGCCTCGTGTAAAAGGTGTCCAAGACATAAGCCCGCATTCTAAAATATATTACTTCATAAGATTATAGTCCACCATACCTTTTCTTATATTATAAATCCATCTGTCTAAACAGAAGAGTATATCAGCTAACAATGCATGAGAAGGAGAGAACAAGCAGATGAATATTAATACTAATTTATCTTCAAGTTAATCAGTATCCTCACTCCAGTTTAATTGGGAGATCTAAGTTATTTTAGGGGTCTAACACATGAAGAAAAAAATATTAATGAACCATCTTGCTATAGACTGATAGCACTTGCTTAATTCAGCTTGAGTGGGTGTGTAGAGTCAGGAGTGGCTAGTAGAACAATAAACACAACCAGAAACAGAATTATATGAAACCACGTCTTTCTTACTAAAGGCATGAAACTAAAGAGCATAGAATCACCTTTCACCAGGGAAAATTGGGGACAGAGTGAAAAGCTCAGCTATTATTGCACCAACTGCCCACATATCTGTATATACTTTCAGGGGTTAGTTATCAATGGATGAGAGAAAAATGCTACAATAAATCAGTCTAGAAAACCAATGCATAAAATGGAATGGAGTTGCAGGTCAAGCATCATCAATTTATTCACAGGACTCATGCATCAACTTATTCGTGTATTATAGATAATGTTGAAAACTTTCAACACATTGAACTGTTCCTGCTGGAGCTGACATTCAGGACCAGAAATGGTCATCCTACTTAGCCTTCCTTGGTGAAATTAGCCATAAAGTATACAGTCTTGATGATATGATTGCAAATGATTAAACACCTTCGCTCGGCAAGTGACAATTGGAAGTATTATTGATAGTTCTAGTTAAAATATTTCTGACGGCAAAAGAAAACTTCTCTAAAACTGATTTCGATATAAATATCAACATCTGTAATTCTCAAGTTAGATTCAAATAGGCAAAAAAGGAAAAGAGGGATCGGTTGACCAATATAATCCATCCCAACCTTTTTTTTTTAGGGTAAAACAGCTCAAACTTAAAAAATAAAGGTGAAAAGAGTTTCAGAATGGACGAGGAGAGAGAAAAGGCGTACCAATTGCAGGAGTATATGTTGAGGACTGCAACAAAACCTCTGGAGCTCGGTACCTGGCAGCCAGACCAAAAAAAATGAGAAATGTAGTATTTTTTAGTGCAAAAAAAAGTTTTCTAGAAATGTCACGGATATGCACACAGAGACATTAACATGTAATAGATAGGAAGAAATCCTTACCACCGTGTGGAAACATATTCAGTGTAAGGGGGTGCTGACGAAACTTCTCTAGCCAGTCCAAAGTCGGCAATTTTAAGAACATCCTTTGTCACAAGCACATTCTCTGAAAATGAAATGATCGTTAATTATTAATATTCCATCTCAAAATCTCTAACCACCAAGAAAAATTGATCTTAAACCATGAATTTATCAACAACACTCATAATAGAAGAACAACTTGTCTTACCAGGTTTCAAATCCCGATGAAAATATCCGTTTCTATGCATGTGAGCAAGTCCTTGAAGCACCTGAGACATAAAGTTCCGTATCTCTTCCTCTGAAAACGATCTCTGCTTCTCTCTCATTAATTGGTACAGATTGTATTCCTTGTAGGAAAAATTCCAGAAACAAGCAATTATTAGTTGATGAAGTCATTATTTGATTTATTCAAGTTTCAGTTTCAAAGCATAAAATCCCCACCCTAGCAAAAACAACGAGTAATAATGTCTACAGCGTGGAAAATGATGATCAGAACTAGAAGCTTTGCATCTCAAGAAAAATATGGCCTTAAACAAGGTAAATTGGAAGAAAATGATTCACATAGCCGATGATACTGGATTAGGATTAAGAATTAGTAGAGTATTACTGGGGTTTTCAAACAAGAGAGACATAAGTCACGCGTAAAAAGTAGCATGGACCCAGAACACAAGATCCCTTACCATGTATTCAAAAATGAAAAATAGTTCATTGTTTTCCCTGACAACTTCTTTCAACTTTACAATATTGGGATGATTCAATTTATGGAGGGCCTGCAGAAGACAATGTTAAACTTGATTGTTTACTGAGCAAACTTATCATGTGAAACAATTTGATGATACAAACATTACCAAGGAACATACCTTTACTTCTCGTAAATTCAAGCAGTCTTCCCAGAAATAGAACTTTCTCTTCATTTTCTTCACAGCAACCTGAGATCAGAAATAGAACCGTGACAATAATTTTAACAATCAAACAGGAAACACAAGGAACTCCTTTCTTACAAAAACAATATAACAGCGATGCTTTTATTTTTCTTTTGCCTCACAGGTGTGGCTACAATTTAAACACAACAATTTGCCAAATAAACCCACTTAGGGATAAATGCAGTATGCAACTCAAATTGTGAGAAAGGAGTTCCCAACACCTGAAATTTCCAGCTTCATGTCATCTCAGATTGTTTAACCATGGTTGTTATTTCATTCGTCTTTAGCTAGCTTTGTGACTTCTAATACTGAAGATTTCAATGTCAGGTGAAGAACAGGCCTCTCAGCTATACATTTATATTATACATGAGTTTAATGCACTCCTCATTTCTCTGACTCTCAGCCATAGTAAAATAAAACTTAATAGGTCGCTTTTATAAAGTGCAACAGATTGGATAAAAACAATTTTACTACCACTGAATCCACTGAGAATTATAATAACAGCTAAAATAAACGTGCTTATGTGAAGAGTTCCTTACAATTTCATATGTTTCAATATTGACGGCCTTAAATACACAACCACAAGTACCATCACCAATCTCTTCCAAAATTTTATACCTGAGAAGAAAATAATAAAACGTTATCCAAGAAAAACCCTGCGTCACTCAAGAATAATAAAAATCTTACACAAACAAGCAAACATACAGGATATATACCTTTCCATTGTTAGAATTGTAGCAGATGACAATCAAAAATTTGTCAAAGGACTTCCAAGAACCTCCCGGTAGAGGCCTCTATACTTTCAACATAGTGTTGGTTGCTAGCGTGAATGCAAGGTTTACTGCTAAACTGTAACTTGTTATATACAACATGGACAGGAAGACAGATGTCATGGTAGGGGTGATTAAATATCAGCCAAATTATCATCAACATGCTTAAGGGCAGCTTCTACAAGCTGCGATCAGCTTGTATCATCTAAGATTAACCAATCTCTCCTCCACTAAAGCCTTTACTAGCGAAGCATTCTCAAGTTCGGATTTCAAGCCATTTATTGTAATTTACTAGCTAACCATGCTCCTTCGTCAGAAAATAGGGCTCAGCTGCAAATAAATAAATAAATAATTGATTAAAAATAAAACAGAACTAAGAAGAAGTTCATATAAAAATAAAAATATGAGATAAAAATAAAAGAAAAATAAAAATGGAGACGTTATCGATCTGAAGCTTTTAAGCATTCATTTGTTGCTGAGGATTTATGTTCTAAAATGACGAAATCAACCTAAATCACCCTAATTATGCAACAAATACCAAAAAAAATCATTAAAACACTGAGTATCAATTTCAAAAAGGAAATTAATATTTCCAAAAATTCAAAATTTGAATTTCTAACAATTAAAAGAAGAAAAAAAAAAGTAATTGATCATCTTGAAACAATAAAAACACACTAGAAAATTCAAAATTATAAAAACCTAACGCGCACACACTAATTGATTATCTACAGACGGCAAGATCAGTGAAATCTCTTCAAATCTTTATTTAATAAGAAATGCAAAAAAAAAATTCCATAAAAATAACAAAAATTAAGTAAAAAAAACACAGAGAAGCGTAGTAATAATCTACTGCTTAGCACCTTAAAAGAATGAATCTCCGTTTGATCGCTGGTAACAGAAAAGAAGATAAGAAAGAGAGAGAATCTTGTAGCATACGCCACACAAAAAGAAATAAATTAAAAAAATCATGAAAACCAAGCCGAATTCAACTATATAGCGCTCTAATTTAAGCTCTTATTTTTCAAGCCTGGATTATTTTAAAAAAAAAAAACTTATTAAAGTTTTTTTAATCCACTCTATGCTCTTTCTTAAAAGAAACTTAAACGACGACTTCTTTCCTTTCACAGAAGTTACAGCTCAATAAAACTGAAAGCAGAAAGGAAAAAATTCTAAATTCACAAAATAATAGAAAAATCACCATGGATGCTCAAAGAGTTAAACACCAGAGGCAGCGGAGATCTAAAATGAAGAGGAAAAGGGTTATGGATCGCTAATGCAAGAGCAGGAACAAGGAGCGAGATTGTTTTTAGAGAGAGGGAGATGGATTTGGATTCTGGAGAAGCGATGGAAGAGGATATCTCGAAGGAGAAACCAAGAAAAATAGGGAGTTTTTGAAATAATAAAATAGAATAGAATAATTATTTTAAATGTTTGTTTTATGATTGGTATTATTTTATTTGTGAATAATTGAGAAAACTGAAAAGAAGAAATTGCTTGGTTGTGGTGGGGAAGGTGTGGTCCCCAAATTGATGTGGTCGTTTTATTTCTTTGTTTGTTGATTTACTAAAAGGCCCCTCAAACGACTTGTGTGCCATGGGAGTAGATTATAACTTAGTCCCTCTAGTTTTTCAAAATGAATTGAATAGTTCTTCTAAACTTGGAAATCAATTATCCAGTCCTTATGTGTCCATTTTTAGTAAATGACTAGATTTTTTTGCCCGCGATGCGCTATGGGGTAGGTCAATTTTTTTCTAACATGAAAAAGATATCTAAACGATGATAATTCAAATGAATTCAGGTTAATTTGACTAACTCGCTATCCGGGATAACCCCAAATGAAGGAAAGGAAAAAAAAATAGAAAGCTCAAGATCCAATAACTTAGTGTTAAGTGATGAAGTTAAAAAAATTAAAAAAAAAAACAAATTTAAATCTAACTAATCTTTTAAACCAACAACTTTGGTAATAAGACCAAGATGACTATACAAAATATCAAAAGCATATCATAAATAAAAATTCTTAACCATCAAAAAATAAAAAAAAATAATAATCAAAATAACAAGAATCAATTTTGATATAAAAAATAAAAAAAAAATAATGAGGAACTTGATCGAGAAATAGAATAAAAAATAGCAATTAAAAGAACGATAACCAAAATTTTATAAAAAAAACAATTAAAATAAAATACCAACGGACAAAATTGAAAGATAAAATAAACAAGAAAAGACAAGAAAAATAAAAATAAAAAAACTAAAAACTTTAATATGAAAAAAAATATTGAAAGGTAAAATTGAAATAAAAAATAAAAAAAGGATAAAAGAGCAACAATCAATAGAATAAGTATCGTATTTAATATAAAAACAAAACAAAAATCAAATAAAAATAGATGAAACATAAAAAGAAATCTAAAAAGAGATCCAAAATAAATAAAGACCAATAACAAAATAGGATCATAATTGAATTCTTTCTCCATTATTTTTTTATCAAAATAATACCAATTTTACCTTTTGACTAAATAAAAAATCAAGTGATTAGTTAGGAAAAAATCATGTCAACACCTATTGATTTTTTTTATCACTATTTTTTTTTCAAAATAATATCTTTTTTACTCATTGTACGATAAAAAATCCAACTGGCCCTGGTAACCTCGGTTATTCGACCCAGACCGTGACCTAGAACATAATTGAGGTTGACTCACGGATTGGGTTTTAAAAGTATGATAAAAAAAATAAGCTCCAAATATGATATGAAAATTCAATGAAATTAAACAATAAGGGATGAAATTGCAAAAACAAAATAAATAATCTAGAAGATAACTCAAAATAAAAGGAATTGCAATCAGAGGAATGAGAATCAAATTCAACAAAAAAATTAAAATCAAATGATTAGGGGTTAAATCAAAAAATAAAATCCAATAAAAAATATTAAAAGTAAAATAAACAATAATCAAAAGAGTACAGATCAAATTTAATAAAAAGACATAAAAAAGCAAATGTCAATTGATGAAATTAAAAAATAAATAAATTAAATTTGATATAATTAAATAATCGAGGACCACTTTGCAAAGCTAGCACACCTTTTGAAGAGAAGGAGATATAAAAGAGTGGGAGGAGAAAAATTGTTATTGAATCCCGTCCATGCCATAAATATCAGCATGCACCAACTCACCGTGAAGAGGGTGGCACGATACTTTGGACGTCACCCTGAAAGCTATCAAAAGGTGCAGCACACGTCGTCCAAATGGCGTACGTGGCTCTCTTTTGCTGGCACTTACTTTATACACATCAATTATTTTTTTAGTTATAGAAAGACTAAAACACCCCTGGCCTCATTGGATAATTCCAATAAAACTAAGGTTAAAAACCTAAAATACCCCTTGATTTTAGGCAAAAAAATTTGACCCTGGGGTTATGCGATAACTACACTATACAAAAAATGTGAAAATCTGAAAATGCCCTTCAAACATTAGCTGTATTATTTTTTTTTTCCAAGAGCATAGGAGTCATTACACTATGCAATAAACATGTTTAAATACAATTCTACTTAAAAGTGTGTGTGTGTTTTTTTTGTATTTAAAGGATTCACAATTGTTTTACCATGAATTGCATTGTGCATAATCTATAATAAAACAATAATAATTTTTTTTTTATAATGATTACAAAACCTTTATTCTAAGGGTTGCGTCTACCTCCATATGCAATGGAAGAACTTTGTCTATTTTTCATTAAATAATGTTTTTCATTTTAAAAAAAGAAAAAAAGTAAATAATATAGAAGGAGTAACGAGAAAAAAAATTCAAGAACAGAGAAATATCAAAATAGGCATAGTCGACATTTATCAAAGGACCAATTAATTAATTTTTAAAAATAAAAAGACTATTTTATTTATTTTATAAACACAAATGGACTAAAATATAATTTACTCGTCGGGATGGATTTGGCGTTTCTAGAATGGGGTGACGTGGGTTATTTTGGTCATTCAAGATATTTGATGCGCCCTCGGTTTTATGGCGTTAAGGTGGGGTGCGACGCGAGTCTGGACCGGAAGCCGGTTCGTTTGGGGAGTTGTCTTGGCTACCAAGGGAGATGGAAATATTTTGGTAATTTCAGGTACAAGAGTGAAACGTGTTTTTGAAGCATACTAGCATACTGTTTAAAACTTGGAATATAAAGTATTTTTTATTTAAAAATATATTAAAATAATTTTATTTTTATTTTTTAAAAATTATTTTCAATATCATTACATCAAAATAATTTAAAAATATTTTAAAAAATTAAAATTTTAAAAAATATAATTTACATTGTATTTTAAATATGCTCTAAAAAGTTGGATAATCTCTTTTAATGAGATTTTTTTTTAGCTGAAGGTATTTTACCATGTTAATTTATTTATTTGATCATTTAAAAGTATAAAATTAATATGTTTTTATTTTTTAATAATAAAAAATAAGGCTTTCTTGTGTACATGGGTTTTAGTTAATGTTTGATATTGTAATATTAATTATTTTTTAAAGTAATTTTTACTCAAAAATATATTAAAACAATATATATTTTTTATTTTTAATAGTAACTCATTAAAATAATCTAAAAATAAAAAAATTAAACAAAAACAATCATTTAAAAAAAATACAATTATTCGCGTTGCTAAATACTCTCTTAATTATAGTTAAAAACCTAGATTGACTTGACAAGTCGAGTTAAGACCTAAACTAATATAAGTTAGAGAAAAAAAAGAGAGAGAATTTACCCAGTAAAAAAGTTGGGTTGATCAATGATTTGATTGACGCATTCAAAACCAAATAAAAAACTTATTAATAATCTAATTAACCCATTTAAAACCAAATAAAAAAATTATTGACTTGGTTTTTCAGGAAAAAAACTAGTCAAAATGATATTATTTTAAATCATTTTTTTATGAATTTTTTAGAGGTTAATATTCTCAATCCGTGATTCGAGTCTTATTTCAAGTTGGTTTTTGGGTTGGATTTTTAAATTATAATTTTAAATTTTAAATAATTAATTTTTGTGTTATAAAACAGGTTAGATTTGGTGATTTAATTTAATGACGTATCAATTTAAAACCTAGGCTAGGAGGTTTTATTTTGAATTGGTTTTTGTACTTAAACAATTTCATTTAATTTTTTAATGTACACCGATATCAGTCTCATTAATTTTTTAAAAACAATCATAACGTGAGCCGACTCGACGTGAGCTGACTCGTGAATTTATATATCTACTTGTTAATTCGTGACTCAAATCTCGAATTGTATCTTGTAACCATGCTTCGTTTACTTTCTTGGTGACTGGAGATCCGATTTATTGTGCATCAATCCACTGTGATCTTTTTTATATATATAATTAATATGCTTAATTAATACCTCCACAACCACTGATTTCATAATTAATTTCGACTGCATCCAATTAAAATTATTGTACACAAAATTTCATAAAACTTCACATGGGACAAAACTATCAGTTTTTCTTGCTCGTATCGAAGTTATGTTTAAAG
>Ga0325414_1007334_pt1 | contig 11685 bp, 7 predicted proteins | sample PopdelMetagenome_8_FD_206183 | JGI IMG/M metagenome (GOLD analysis project Ga0325414, IMG submission 206183) | Populus deltoides microbial communities from Bellville, Georgia, United States - Leaf-PdKOR-R3 | ecosystem: Host-associated > Plants > Phyllosphere > Phylloplane/Leaf | place: USA... | reverse complement strand
TGAGCTCCAATGGTGATTCGGTGAGTCCAGTTGTACCATTCATGCCGAGGAAACGAGCCATGCCTATAAATGGAGGAGAATAGGCTAGGTTAACTGTGGCATTAATTTATTGGAAAATTAAAGGTGCGGGTTCATGGACCACGGTGCCTGAAAGCTATCGAAAGGCCAACCATTTCTGCCATGAAGAAATCTTGAGCTGGCACATGTTGTTATGCATGTAGGTTGTTGAGGAACCCCCCAGGTATTCATTCAGTATAGCTTAACTAGTTAGATTTTAGATTTGTTTTTCAAGGTTATTGAAGACTTACATAGCCGTTAACTTCAAGACCCGTGAGATTAGTTAAAAAACATACAGGTTTGTTCGGACACCCATATTAAAAAAAAAAAAATAAATAAAGTTTTAATTAGCCCTTTCATATTCATATTATTAAATGCACTTGTGAAAATTTACTGTCTAAATCAAACTCAAAAGGATATGTTAAATTACAAAAAAAAAATCTCCTAAGATATTATAAAATTACTCATGCTATCTGAAAGTTTAAAGTTTGGCACAAATCCCCTCGTGTTAAAGCAAGTATTATAAAACCCTCCCCTCCTCTCTTGTATTCAAGATATCTTCAATATTTTTAAAATCATTCCCTCTAGTATCAAGGGTATTTTGGATATAAAAAAAAAAAAAAATTTGTAATATTTTTATATTTTTAAATGGTTTTTTGTGATTTCATGATACCAAAACAAATGAGATTAATAATAGTAGTGAACTTACATGGTCTAATATGATAGTCACTGAAAGTTTATATGGTCATTAACTTCAGGACCCGTGGGATTAGTCGAGGTACGCGCAAGCTGACCCGAACACTCATGTTAATGGAAAAAAATAGTAGTAGTGAACTACTGTTTTATAACTTTACAGAGATTAATTACAAATAGTGAACTTATACCATAATCTTTTAAGTTGTTTAAAAGTTTATGATGATAAATTATGTGTATCATACACCCTTATTAGTTTTTAATTTATCCCTTATGTAAAAAAAAAAAAAAATTCAAGTTATGAAAAGTGTATTATTGCTTCAAAAAATTAATTAGTAATGATTAAAAATATAAATTGAATATGCATTGAGAATTTTTAAGATTTAAAAAGATATTTTATAAATATTTAATCATATTGAATAGATATGTTTAGGTGGGTAAATATATCGGTGAGCATGTTTTCAAATAAATTTCTATTTCAAATTTTAATCCATCAAATGATTCAATAAATAATTATGATGGAGAGAGGGAGGAGAACTAGGAAGGAGGAGCCTTGTTGCCCCTTGAATCTTTGTCCTGCTTCTTTGTCTTGAATATTTGCTTCTTTGTGCACAAATGGTGAGAGAAACAGAGTGGGAACACGGGGAAACCGACAGGGAATAGGGCATGAGAGAAATCGAGAGGGAGAGGGAACAGGGGAAGGGGAATGAGAGAAACTAAGAGGGAACAGGGGAATGGGGAAATGAGAGAAACCGAAAGGGGAATCGACCGAGAGGAAGAGGGAACAGGGAACAGGGGAATGGAATTAAAGTTTAATTTGATACTTGTGAAGTCAGGGGAAGGAAGCTTTGAAGGATTATGGGTCTTTTCATGGCTGATTGCTGGGCTTTGTAGATTGAGCCGTTGAAGGTAGCCATTAAATTTAGTCTCGTGAACACCTGCAAAACATGGGGCAGGCTGCGTGTTTGTAAGGGAAATGCAAGAGATGATGAGAGTTTTAACGAGAGAATGTGAGCTCCCATTTTTTTCCATGTGTTTATGCGAGAGTTAATGAGGGGAATTACATATGGTCATATTATCATTGTGAATAATTACACCGTTACCGTGTGAAGTAGGATGTTTAAATACATGTTACATTAATAAAGGGAATTATAACAGAACAATAAACATAAATTTGTGTTTTAGTTTGCTTTGATTAATATATGATTAGTGTTTGATTATATTTCTTATATATGGATAAATTTGTGGGACTATACCGGTAATTATATGGATTTCATTGCGCAAAATTTATTGATCGTTGTGAACTTATGAATTGTATAATTTTAAAAACGGTTTTATCATCGAGAAATTTAATTTTATGGTCTTAAATAATATATTTTAAGACCTTGTTTGTTTAGGGAATCAGATATCATTGCCATAACTATTATAAATTGTTAGCTTCTTTCAGCATAATTTATTGTATTGATTGTGGAAGTATTTTATATGTTTTTTTTAAATATTTATTTCCTCAAATTTTTAGGTTTTGTTATCAGAAAACTTCACTTTCATGTTATGGATAGTAAGATAATTCATGCAACATGTATGGGAGCAGCTGTAACTGTGATAGTTACAGGGGTAGCTATTATTGAACAAGAAAGAAATAAAATTTATATACCAAGAGAACCACGTATAAATGCAATTGCTCAACGAGAATTCTATATTGACAGCATTTTGAATCGAGGTGATAGACATTGCGTTGAACAAATTTGTATGAAACCTGTTGTCTTATATAGATTGTGTGATGTTCTCACAAGTCGTGACCTATTACGATCAACTCAAAATGTCTATATTAGGGAGCAAGTAATTGTGTTCTTATAAATTGTAGGCCAAAACCAAAGATTTCGTGTTATTAGTGGTATATACTATAAGTCTGTTAAAACTATCCATCGTTATTTTAGAATTGTTTTAAAAGCAGTTCTTAAGTTATACAAATACCTTATTAAAAATCCAGAGGATACAGTCCCAGCAGAGATAATGAATAATCGAAAATTTTATCCTTATTTTAAGGTATGAAAACAATACTAATATTTTTATACATTAATTAATTACATCTAGAAGAAAAGGTTATAAATTATTTTTTCCTGTTTACATAGGATTGTGTGGGAGCAATTGATAATACCCATGTCCCTACAAATGTTCCTGTTGAGATTCAAGGAAAGTTTCGAGGTCGAAAAGAAGGAACAACACAAAATATTTTAACAGCTATAATTTTTTATTTGAAGTTTATATATATTTTAGCTGGCTGGGAAGGAAGTGCCCCTGATTCATGGGTTTTAGGTGATGCATTATCAAGACCTAATGGTCTAAAAATTCCAGAAGGTATATAATAAAGTATGTATTATATGCAATAAACATATAAAATGTATTATTACATAAAGATAGTAATAGGTTTTTTTATTTATAGAGAAATATTATCTCGGTGATGCTAGTTACGGTATTCGAAAATGAATCATTTCTCCTTTTCATGGAGTTCGATATCACTTGAATGAGTTTACAGAACGTTCACCAGAAAATAAAAATGAGCTATTTAATCTTCGACACTCTTCATTGAGAACCGCTATTGAGTGAGGGTTTGATATTTTGAAGATTCATTTTAGATCAATTGATGAAAAATCTTTTTGGTCTTATAAAACACAAGTAGATGTTGTGCTTGCATGTTGTATTATTCATAATCACATAATGAGAGTTGATCCTTATGACTTTCTTATGGAAGAAATATGTTCGGAAAGTGAACCAAATAGACGAACAATCAACTTAAGTCAACGTGAGGAAAAGGAAGAGAATAAGGAGTGGATAACAAAAAGAGAAATGATTGCATCAACCATATGGAATGATTATAACACTCAAAGAAATTAGTAATTGAGTGTTAATTATATATGTTTGTTTTTATTATGTCTTGCTTGAGTTTGTATTATCTTTGTTATGTATTTGGAGTGGATGTTGATTTTATTATAAGTTCTTATGTATTTTATGTATTCTCTTTTAAATATTAATTGTAGTTTTTATGTGAAATTTATTAAATCTAAATATTATACGATTTTATTTTGTATAAATTTGTAATTTTTTTTTGTAGAAATGAGTTCCACACAGAATGAAAAATGCAAGGGCAAGCACTTCACATGGTTTAAGCCTATGTCTCACATGTTACTTGAGATATTAGCTGAGGAGGCACTTAAAGGAAGCAAACCTTCTTCCACCTTTAAAGCAGAATCTTTTGTTAAGATGGCTACAGAAATCAGTTAAAAGTTCAACGTGCAATGCGAGCCTAAGCATGTGGACAATCATCTCAAGACTATGAAAAAAGAATGGGGAATAATAACCAAACTTAAAAATAAAAGTGGCTTTGGCTGTGATGATTGTCTGAAGATGATTACAGTTTCGAAAGATGTATATGATAAAGAAGTAAAAGTATGATAAATATTATACTCTTTGTAACTTTTATATTTACTTTTGTTTCTAAAATGTTATACAATGAACTAAAAAATTGCATATTCTAAACTTTATGAACAGGCACATCACAATCATGACAAGTTTCTCAACAAAAAACTTGATATGTACGAGGCAATGACAATTGTTGTTGTAAAAGACATGGCAATTGGAAATTATGTCAAATCATATGTTGATGTCAACATGGAAGAGAACACTGAAAAGCAATCAATTTCAATTGAAAATGAAGGAACTTCTAAGGAAAAAGAGACATCTTCCTCTAGTACACAAAAGAGGTAACATTGGAAGAGAAATCGCATGTATGAAAATGATGGTGTTGAAAAGTTATTTAAATAGATTGGAGATGTAGCACTTGCAATTCAAAGCCTCAGCAAAAATCAACTTGATGTTAATGCGTTAAATGCGGAAGTGATGAAAATTGAAAGCTTTGATGAGATCACTCTTGGGGATGCATTTGATCATTTGGTCTAAAATAAAATGTTGGCAAAAGCATTTATGGTAAAAAATGCTAATTTGAGGAAAATTTGGGTTTAGAATTTTATAACCAACACTACTACAGACCTGCTTGCTAAGATGGTTTGACTATGTTTAAAATTTGGGTTCGGATTATATTTGTTATTTGACAAGTATGTTTACTTGTTTAATTCAGTCTAGCATGTTTATATTTGTAATTTGAACTAATATGTATGTATATGACATCGAAACTTAATATTTATGCATGACTTTGTTTGATGTTAGATATTTATATTTATTTATTGATGCGTATTTGATATATATTAAAGGGATATTAAAGGTATAATTGCCTTTACCCGTAAAAAAAAATTATTTATCCAAAAAACCCATCAAAATATTTTTTGAATCTATTTATCTTTTAAAAAAAACTTCATACCAAAAAAAAACCCAAATATATAACTCTTACCATAAACTAATTTGGCTTTCTTCGTATGAGAAAAAAAAAACTTATTTTAAACTTTTAAAATTAAAAAAAATATAGTAATAGGTTTTACTTAAAAAAATATTTTACAAGCTTATTTCTATATAATATGATGTGACATATATAGTTATATTTTATAAAATAAGCTATATATGAATATATATTATAATAAAAAATTCATTATTATACTTTTTAGATTTCATTTTTTTATTATAAGTGATTAAATATTTATATTAAATACTTTATATATATTAGATAAATTTGAAGAAAAAATTAATTCATTAATAAATTATTTTCCAGTTTATTTTTCATAACATAACCAAACACTGGAAAATGTTTTTCAGTTTATTTTCCATAACATTACTAAACATTAAAAAATACTTTCCAAAAATTTATTTTTCCTGAAATTTATTTTCTAAAAAAAATATATTTCCTATAAATAAACAGAGCTTAATTAAAAAAAAATTAAAATTAAAACACATTGTTGTTTTTGAAGTTTCCTTTTCACTAACTCCACCGGCTCTGCAATTAATGCACTCTTAATATTTATGCCTCCTGTACAACACGGCATGTGTCGGGGACAGCAGGTTTGAAAGCAATTTTTTACTTAAATTTATTTATTTCAAATTAAAAATATTTTAAAAAAATATCATTACCATATTTTTAAATATTCTCTAAATCTATTTTGAAAGGGAGATAGCAATACAAAGACTTCTTCCATTTTTTTTCTGGGAAAGCAAATCATAGTTTTAAGACTCGTATGGGAAAGATCCGATTGATATATCTTGATTGACTCAAACAAAATTTAAAAAATAAATTAAAATGATATTATTTAGATAAAATAGAAAGTTCACATCTTGTTATGAGAGTTTTGATTAAATCAAGTTTAACTTTACGAGTCAATCTAAATTTTTTTATCAAGCTAACTGAGTTTTCTTTCTTTCCTTCCTTTTTCAACTCATGAACGCTCTAAAAGTGTTTGTTTTTGAGGGAATTTTTATAGTTATAGTTTTTAAAAAATAAATTTGAAAAAAGTATTTGGATTTAGATACGTGTTTGGTAAAAATTGTGGTAAAAGTTTATGTATAGCAAAAACACATATTAAAATGTTTGGTGGAAGTGTGGTTATGGTTGCTTTTCAAAGTGTTTTTTTACTTTGAAATATATCAAAATAAAAAAAATTATTTTTTATATCAGCGCATTAAAATAATCTGAAAACATCAAAAAAATATTAATTTAAAGCAAAGAAAAAAAATTCTCAAATTTTTTCAAACGCGCTTTTGAAACGCAAAAATAAATAGGGTTTTACGAAACCCAATTTAAAAAATATATAAAAATTGTTTCACAAAAACTATATTTTAAATTCAATTTTTAGTGAATCCCATATTATAAAAAAAATTTTAATTTATTACCAAACATCTTACTATGTTTGTTATGTTTGTTGAACGGTAAATGAAACTGTAAAACAAACAAAACCTTAAAAATCATACGAGTTCTTAAATGTTTGATATGCCGAGGTTTTAAAACAAGGATACAAATAAAGCAGCACCACTGGTATATATCAACTTGTTAAAAGAAAAAAGGAAAAAAAAAAAAAAGGATTACAGCCGGCCTCCAATATTAGATATACAAACTTCTCATCACATTGGAAGCAGCACACCTTATTGCGCTATGAAATCCAACAATAATTTCATATAATAGTGTACGAATTGTAGGAAGGAAAAATTAGAAAAAACAAATATTACAGTAACAAAAGAAGGGTTTAAATTTGATGAGAGAAGCAAGAAAAGAGAGAATTAAGGAAGATATGGAGGTTGAAGAGAATAAAATTTTGAGCTTCGTCTTAAGATTAACGCATTACAAAAGTGCTTGGATCTTCATTGTTTATCCACCCAAACTTCTCCATGAATGGATTGGCCAGTGACTTTGGTGGATAGCTATCAATGCAGTCCTTCCACACGTTATCTGCATCCAAGTCTCTCACCACCTCCCACAAACAGCTGTTGCATTTAAAGCCCGCACCAAAACTCATCATCAGAACCCTATCGCCTCTCTTTAGCCTCTTTTTGGCCTCCAAGTATCCCAAAACATACCAAAGACTGCTAGCAGATGTGTTGCCAAACCTGTGCAATGTCATTCTTGCTGGCTCCAGATCATACTCGGTGAGATCAAGATTAACGCCAATCCCGTCTATCACCGCCTTGCCACCTGTGTGGATGCAGAAGTGATCAACACCGGTCTTGAAGTTAATCACAGGTTTAGGACTGACTACTCCCTTCGTGGATCTATGGCTCCAATATTTCCGTATGAATGACACCACCATAAATCTAAGTAGCTCCCTTACTGGCAAGATCTTTGGGGTTATTTCTCTAAGGTTGTCGACCAAAGCTCGTGTAGCGGCCTTTGGTAGTGACTTGCCTAGGTGAAATCCTAGGCGCCCTTGCTCGTCTTCTCTTTGAAGGCAACAGTCATATGACTCGTCTCTAGCCCCATGGTGTGTCCTAACTAGGCACTTCAATTTGAACATGGCTCGGTGCTTTAAGGCCCTTTTGTTAGTCAAAAGGATGGCACACCCACCAGATCGGAACAAACAATTTGCAAGAATCATCGATCTATCATTCCCTGAGTACCAATTAGGGCTTAAAGACTCCGAGGTGACAACAAGCGCATAAACATTCTTGCAACTCTTGAAAACGTTTTGGACAATGTCGACTGATATAAGGCTTGCACTACAACCCATCCCAGAGAGGTTAAAAACCTTAACATCCTCCCTTAGTTTATAGTGATTTATGATCCTAGCGGCTAAAGAAGGCACGGAAGACAGCATGGAGACATTAACTACAAGAACATCAATTTCTCTAGGATAAATGCCTGACCTGGCCAAGAGCTTTTCGATGCTGTCATGAAAGAACTCCTCCATCTCAGAAACTGAATCTTGTAATGTAGGGTTTTCCTCTTGGCCTTTGAACATGATCCTGGGACCATAGGTTTGCTCCCCAATTCCAGAGCTCACAATAGCTTTCAACAGAAACTTGTACTCGTTAAGACCAAGCTGTTTACTCCTCATTATCACTTTCCCAGAAAACTCTGTGTCAAGCTTCCTGTCATCTGTTGGTTTGTAGCACTCATAGTCTAGTATATAACATTCTCGGTCCCTTTTCCTATCAATCCCCCTCCATAACACGAAGAGAGGATAGAAGATTAGGAAAGCATATACTAACAAGAGAAAATCCATTGTTGAGTGTGTGTGTGTGTGTGAGAGAGAGAGAGAGAGGGAGAGAGAGAGAGAGAGAGAGTGAGAGAGGTGTGGTACTTTGAGTTTTGTAAGATGGGAAATCATGAAACGCAAGCAAGTGATCTTATATCAAGAGAAGAGAGGATGTCTGAGCTGTACACGAGAGAATGCTGAGCTCTCAACTCCCAACAAACTGATTTTTGCGTTGAACTTTCGTATCGACTTTATTACAAATTCAACTTTTAGTCGGGTCAAATAATTTTTTTAATAAAAAAAAATTGTGCAGGTTGTAGACTTCAACATGTTTTTTTATATTAAAATATTAATTATAAATAAAAAAAAATACATTTATTTAAAAAATCAAGAATTATACTTGTTAATAAATATAAAAATAAAAATTATTAATGATAACTAAAATCTAAACTGGAAAAAAATCAAAATATAGATCAAGTTTTTTATCTTGCGTAACACGAGCCATGTACTTAGTTGTATTTAATAATTTTGTTAAAATTAAAAAAAATCTAATAAAGGATGCAATTGCTAGAAAAAATAAAAAGACCTAAAAAATAAATAGAAAAACAAAGACTCAGGCATATGATTTAGGCTTGAGTGGCCCAACATGTCGGGGCTTAAAAAAGTCTCGTTGTATGAGCTTTTAAGCTTAAGTCTGTGTCCATGTGCTAACTTTTTTTATTATTATTAAGGGGTGGATAACATATCGTTCGCCTTTTATTTATTTTAAAAAAAATAAACAGGTGACACGTTGTTTGTTGTGGCAAATTATGCATCACCTGTTGGCTCAATTTCAAGTGATTGAAGGGTCACTGAAATTTTAGGTCATGGTTTTTTTGCAAAAAAAAAAAACTTCATTTTCAATCTTTTTTTGACAAAAAAAAACCTAGAAAAAGCTTAACAAACTTATTTATGCCCTTAAATAACCCAAAAACCAAAATTGATTAGAAATAATAAAAAAAAACTTTCGAAGCTCAAATTTACAATTTAAGGCAAGGTTATAGGTAAATAACACCCAGGATAAACTCTCATCATCGAATGGAACCCATCAACACCAAAATCAACTCTTTTTATAGCCAAAATATATCGGTGTCAACTGAATTTCTCTTTCTACTATCAGAATTAGATTAGTTTTTCTCTCTTATCTAAAACCAATGACTAAAAATAAAAAAAAATTCTTATCAAAATTGATTTTTCAAAAATTTAAGGGACCGAAAGTTTAGAGCTTGAGAAGTATAATGACCAAAGTGAAATTTTAGATCCACTTATGAAACTCTGTTTTATTTACTTTGATTTTATTTCTTTTAATTTTGCCCTACCTAAATAAATTTGAAGTGATTGACATTCAGTTTGATCATAAAAGGATGAAATTGTCGAAACTGAAAGTTTGATTATCAAAATAATATATATATATATATATATATATATATAAAAGAAAGAACAATGTTTTTATCTACAGTGAAATTGACACGGTTTAGAATTTCTTATAGAATTATGAGTAAATTAGTTTGCTAACAAAAAAAAAAAAAAAAGTGTCCATCGAAATCAATAATTCATATATATCGCGTGCACATTTTTAATCAATATTTAATATTTATTTTTTTCTGCTTACAATAATTGTATCTACCTATAAAGATCATCATGCATGCATGTGCTTTGACTTAAAAAATTCCATATGCCTTCTTAAATAGAAGCCACCGGTCCCCATTGGTAGCTTACCCAATATAGTTAGCATCATTTAAGAAAGACAAGGTAGTTGATAGAGATTACACTCTCTCTCGATCCATAAACAAGTACTCATCACCAGCAGCCGGGATCACAAATAATGAGGCGATAATAACAGCTAAGTTTTGCTGTCAAAAAGAAGGAAAGAACCTCAATATTAGCGTGCTCATAAGTACGTGATTAATAATAGATCGATTTTCTAGCAAGCTTGATGCTTACCAAATGTCCGGTGATTAAATCACTCAAGCTTGCTAGCTCGCCATTGCAAAGGTGTTCTCTGCATCTATCCTTGCATGCGTTCTCTTGCTGTATTAATTTCTTTACTGTTACGACGCGTTTATTTGCAAAATATATCATGGGGATCGAAGGCAGGCAGGCAGGCAGGCAGGCCCCTCAGACGACATGCAGCACTGTGAATAGAAAGGCAAAGGGCTGGCCTTTGTCGCCATTAATGCCCTCAATATGTTGGCAACTTGGCATTTATAGCTTGACTTAGTGTCTGATTAATTGATATATATAGCGTGTAATTGTTAGGTATGCTGGATCTGCTTTGTTCTAGCTGTTGCAATCGATTAATGAGAGTCAAGATTGAGACCAAATCATGTTCTTCTACTTAAAGACTTAATGATTACGAAATTTAAACCGTATTTTGATTGATCATGGAAACTGCTACAAATTAAGTCAACTCCCAGCTAGCATGGGAATCATATACTTAAGCTCAATAGTTCAGTGATCTCTTTGAATCTTGGCTGCAAAGGCTAAGGGATCAATGCTTATCTTCAGATGGGAAGTGTCTCTTGACTTGAGCTTAATCCGTGTGCGTCTTGTTGCTCTTTACCGTTGATTCATCGAACTTTGTGAATGGAATATATTATTATGTTAACTCAACCCGATTAAATTAGTCAAGATCCAGTAAACTTCTAGACATCAAAATTTAAAATAAAATAAAAAAAAAAAACTAGATCAAGAAGCCCGAACAACCCAGAACAGAGAAATTTCTACGCTGTGATTTTCAGGCATTAATGGTGGGAACAGAATATGAGCTGGTTGAAACAATAATAGCAAGGATGTAATTCTCCACAAGAGAACTAGTTCAACTAAAAGAAGCAACTATAGATAAGGAAGCAAGGAGTCCACTTGTTCCATCATACATGGGGAAAATGAAGTCCTCGAAGCAATATTGGTGGCTGATATCTAAGCATTCCATGACTTCAACTTGGAAGAAAAGGTACTGAAACTGTATATACATGTGATGCTATCTATGTATAAAAAGAATTGAAAAAAAAAACTCTCCGATGAAGACATTTTCTTGTGTTAATGTGATGTTCAGCATTTTAATATCAAGAAAATTAGTAAATCCAAAAGTTTAAGCTAAGGTTAAAATTAGATTTCATATCTTTGTCATACTTCTTCAAGCAAAAAGTCTATTGGGCTGAAAGTGTGCAAATCGCATATGTGACTTCGGTTTGGAAGTCAAAGTTGGCAGGCTGGCATTCAAACACTTCCACGCAGATGGGATTATTTTTTATTCGATTTGATTTTT
>Ga0325414_1007333_pt1 | contig 11685 bp, 8 predicted proteins | sample PopdelMetagenome_8_FD_206183 | JGI IMG/M metagenome (GOLD analysis project Ga0325414, IMG submission 206183) | Populus deltoides microbial communities from Bellville, Georgia, United States - Leaf-PdKOR-R3 | ecosystem: Host-associated > Plants > Phyllosphere > Phylloplane/Leaf | place: USA... | reverse complement strand
TACCATTAGTGGATCCTCTAACCTTGACATTTGTTGTTATCATTGTTTAATCCTTACGTTAATCTTCCATCTCAAAGTTCTCATCAACTTCTTCTTTATTATTATTATTATTATTATTATTATTATTGTTGTTGTTGTTGTTGTTGTTGTTGTTGTTGTTGTTGTTGTTGTTGTTGTTGTTATTGTGTTGCTGTTAACTATAATTTATACAATTAACCTCTCTGTGGTTCGACCCCGGTCTTGCCGGGTTATTTATTACTTCGACACTCCTGCACTTGGGAGAAGACATCAATCTTTTGGTCGTGTCAATGTCAGAGCAGCATCAGATGTGGTGGCAGGTATGCTGCAAATGAATGACTATCAAATGCATGTTTTGTTTGATTCTGGTGCCACTCACTCCTTTATAGCAAATAAAAATGTAACCAAATTGAGTAAGGAAACAAAAAGGGTAGAAAAAGAATTTATTATTGGGACACCTTTGGGTGAAACTTGAAACAAATGTTGTATTTGAAGGGGTGGGAATTAACATTAATGGGTGTGAACTAAAAGCAGATTTAATACCTCTAGAATTAAGTGATTTTGATATAATTCTAGGTATGAATTGGTTGGGCAAAAATAAGGCTCGTCTAGACTGCTTTGCAAAAACAGTAACCTTTCAAGGGGCTAAGGGTGAAACAATGGTCTTTAAAGGGGAGAGAACTTCCAACTTTCCAAATATGATCTCGGGTATGGTTGCGAGAAAACTACTAAAAAAAGGTTGTACAGCATACCTTGCCTATGTGATAAATTCAGAAAAGGGTAAAATAGGACTGTCTGACATTCCAATTGTAAGGGAATTTCCGGACGTATTTCCGGAAGAATTGCCAGGACTACCCCCAGAAAGAGAAGTTGAAGTTACTATAGATATATTGCCTAGGGTGTCTCCTATAGCCCAACCACCGTATAGAATGGCCCCAAAAGAATTGGATGAGTTGAAAATTCAATTGCAGGAGCTTTTAGACAAAGGATTCATACGACCAAGCAACTCACCTTGGGGGGCACCTGTATTATTTGTGAAGAAGAAGGATGGAACGTTGAGGCTTTGCATAGATTACCGTTAACTGAATAAAGTGACGGTAAAGAACAGATATCCACTTCCGTGGATAGATGATTTGTTCGATCAGTTGAAGGGTGCCAAGGTATTCTCAAAGATTGATTTAAGATCAGGATACTACCAAATGCGAATCAAGGGGCAAGATGTGCCGAAAACTGCCTTCAGAACTCGCTACGGACACTTTGAGTTCTTAGTTCTACCCTTTGGATTAACTAATGCTCCAGCACTTTTTATGGATTTAATGAACCGAGTATTCCAACCATACCTTGATAAGTTTGTTGTCATATTCATCGATGACATCTTGGTTTATTCCAAATCCTATGAGGAGCATGAACAACACCTGAGACAGACACTACAAACTCTGAGGAGCCGCCAGTTGTATGCCAAGTTGGATAAATGTGACTTCTGGTTAAAAGAAGTTACCTTTTTGGGGCATGTAGTGTCTTCAAAAGGCATTTTTGTGGACCCTCAGAAGGTAGGAGCAGTTTTGAGATGGGAAAGGCCTACTACGGTAACTGAAATACATAGTTTTCTCGGATTGGCAGGCTATTATAGAAGATTTATCGAAGGGTTTTCAACAATAGCAACTCCACTAACACGACTCACTAGGAAGAATATAAGATGGGAGTGGTCAAAGGAGTGCGATGAGAGCTTTTAAGAATTGAAGAGAAGGCTTACTACTGCCCCCATACTAATCCTTCCATCCGGAACAGAAGGCTTTGTAGTCTACAGTGATGCCTCAAGAAAAGGACTGGGTTGTGTTCTAATGCAGCATGGAAAAGTAGTTACCTATGCATCGAGACAACTGAAGACTCATGAAGTCAACTATCCAGTTCACGACTTAGAATTGGCAGCAGTAGTTTTTGCTTTACGAGTATGGAGGCACTACCTATACGGATCCCAGGTCCAAATTTTCACGGATCATAAGAGCCTTAAATATCTGATGTCGCAGAATGAGTTGAATATGCGACAACGGAGATGGGTAGAATTAATTAAAGACTACGACTGTATTATAGATTATCATCCAGGAAAAGCAAATGTCGTCGCGGATGCTCTCAGTCGTAAAGACAAAGTGATTAAGAGTGGACCAACGACTTGGAATGAGGAAACCATGATTGAGCTAAAGAGATTGAGGGCAATATTAGGTGTGAGTTCGGAAGGATCTTTAATGGCTCAACTAAGGGTGAAGTCAGGATATCGAGAGCAAATATTAGAGGCACAACAGCATGATGATGAGGTGTCAAAAGTGAGAATCAAACTGGAATCGGGGGGTGAAACTCTTTTTCAAATGGGTAATGATGGAATAGTGATGTTGGGGCGACGTATGTATGTGCCTGACAACCAAGCCTTTAAACAAAAGTTACTACGAGAAGCTCATGAGTCTAAGTTCACTGTACATCCTGGTAGTACTAAGATGTACCAGGATATGAAGCAGTACTACTGGTGGCCAAATATGAGAAAAGAAGTGGTTGGTTATGTGGCAAAGTGTAGTATTTGCCAACAAGTAAAAGTAGAACACCGAAAACTGGCAGGGCTGTTACAACCATTACCAATCCCTGAGTGGAAGTGGGAGATGATCACAATGGACTTTGTGTCGGGACTACCTAGAGAAAAGAGGGGAAATGATGCAATCTGGGTCATTGTGGATCGACTAACTAAGTCTGCCCTTTTCCTACCAGTAAAGATGATAGCTCCAGTCGACAAGTTGGCTAAGATTTATGTGAACGAAGTTGTAAAGCTTCATGGAGTCCTAATATCAATTGTTTCAGACCGAGACCCAAGATTTACTTCACGTCTCTGGCCGAGCATACAACGTGCCTTGGGGACAAATTTGAGTATCAGCACTGCCTTTCATCCGCAGACTAATGGCCAACTGAGAGAGTTATTCAGATCTTAGAAGATTTACTTAGAGCATGTGCTTTGGAATTTGGTGGAAACTGGGAGGAGCACTTGTCACTAATAGAATTCACGTATAACAATAGTTATCAGACAACAATTGGAATGGCCCCTTTCGAAGCTCTTTATGGCAGAAAGTGTAGGACACCCTTGTGTTGGGAAGAAGTTGGGGACAGAAAGCTGTATGGAGCGGAATTAATACAAATCACTACTGAAAAAGTGAGGATCGTTAAGGATCGAATGAAAGTGGCTCAGGATAGACAGAAGAAGTATGCAGATATTCGAAGAAGACCACTTGAATTTTGTCCTGGAGATAAAGTATTTCTGAAGGTAGCTCCATGGAAGCACATGCTGAGATTCGGCATGAAGGGGAAGTTAGCTCCGAGGTTCATTGGACCATTCAAAATCCGAAAAGGTATCGGACCTGTAGCTTATGAAATAAACTTGCCCTCATAGTTGGCCAAGGTTCACAATGTATTCCATGTTTCTTTGCTGTGAAAAGCCGATGTAGACCCTTCGAGAGTGTTACCTCAAGTGCCAGTGAAGGTAAAAGAAGACTTAACACTTGAGGTGAGACCGATAAAGATACTCGATTGGGGCGAGAAAGAACTTCATAATAAGAAAGTTCCCATCATCAGAGTCTTATGGCGAAGCTCACAAATTGAGGAAGAAACATGGGAGAGAGAATCAGAAATGAGACGAAAATTCCACGACTTGTTTATAAATTTAGGTACATCACTTAAATTTTGAGGACGAAATTTCTATTAGGAGGGGAGAATGTAAACCCCGGAAAAAAAATAATAAATAAATAAAAGTGAAGAAATTCATGTATATGATTAAATAAAAACAGAAATTCAGAAATTTTTGAATATAAATTTCTAGGCGAAATAATTCAAGACATTATAATAAACCTGGTACTATTGAGGGTTAGATTTAATTGAAGAGAATAATGCACTTAAAGGGAAAAGGGGGTCTAAATGTAAATAAGGGAAAAATAGAGTATAAATACTCTCTCCTCATCAAAAAAAAAATCGGCAGGAACCATAAGGAGAGAAAATAGGGAGTTTTATATCCATTCTCGATAAATCAAGAGAGAAACACTAAAATTTTAAGAACTCATCCAAGATTAAGAGCTTAAAGATGGGATAAACACTTGAGAGCAAAGGATTCCTAAGAAATTGAACAAGAAGAAAAGACAAGAGGGAAATTGAACAAGAAGGAAAAAAAAAAGAGTTGAGAATCTTCAACTGGTTGAAGATCAAAATCTTAATTTGTACCGGGTAAGGTATTCTAAACATGATCTTAAAAATATTCATTTTAAATTTGATGAATAATTGATGCCTTGATATTGAATCATAGGTTAGGGTTCTTAGACATAAATTGGGAAAAAAGTACTTATTATTGAAATTAAGTTAATTCATGTGTGTGGTATATAGTTTATGAAAGTATTGTGTGAAGGGGAGGGGGAGACGAATCTGGACAGACTTGTCTCCTAACTGTCGATGAGATTTCGGGTAGGAGGATGAGGGGATTAGGATCGGATTCCCCATAGAAATTATAGATTTGAATGTTAGCTAACCAAGGAAACTGGTCTTGCTCAATTTGGAAATATAGAACTCCAGTTATGGGTTACCAACTGAAACTGAGTCGTGACTGATTTATGTAGGGCAGTAGGACTAATTAGTAAATGAACAATTTTGACTATCTTGGAGGCAAAATTGGGTTCTCCTCCCTTAGAGAACTAATAGCCTCGCGTCTTAGCTTTCCAAAGAAATCAATCTCAGTTAAAATGGAGTTTTAGAACTTTAGATATAGTTAAAAATCTAATGAGTGTTCAGACAGTAACAGTTGGAAATTGGACAGTAACAGTTCAAAGTTAGAAAGTAACAGTTGGAAATTGGACAGTAACAGTTCAAAGTCAAATAGTAACGGTTGGAAAAGTCAAACAGTAACAGTTCAAAGTCAAACAGTAAAGGTTGGAAATGTCAAACAGTAACGGTTGGAAAGGTCAAACAGTAACAGTTGAAAAGGTCAAACAGTAACAGTTGGAAAAGTCAAACAGTAACAGTTCAAAGTTAGACAGTAACGGTTGGAAAAGTCAAACAGTAACAGTTGAAAATTTGACAGTAACAGTTCAAAGTTAGACAGTAACAGTAGACTTTCACGTGAATACTATAAATAAGAATATAAAAGAATTGAGTCATACGAACACTTGTGTATTGAGATATTAAGTCTGAAAATATACATGATATATGTATGTATGTTATTATGAGGAAATGAACATGCATAGAAAGTAACATACGAGTAATGGATGAATATGAATTCTCTATAATATCGACTTGAAAGAATCATAACAAAAAAAAAACTTCCTTGTGATTCAGAAGGAGCAACCAGGATCGGATCTTCTATTAGGGGAGGTCGCAAGGCAGGCGAAGCAGGTGCGTGATTTTCCCTCCTATTTGCATTTATACAATTTAGAATCCTTCTGGTGAATGCAATTATAATAAATATCGTGTTCAATGTAAATAAAGCCTAGTGTATTTACAAGATTAGCTTGCAAGGTCACCCAGTTTATGCAAGTAAAAAAGATTATTCAATTAAGAATATACAAATGAGTGTTAATTGAGTTTAAAATATTTACAAGCAAAATATAAGTTCTTTGTTAGAATTCTCATGGATTCGATAGAAAGTTAATACTTCATTCGTATTCATTACATGAGCATACATATATTCTTTATCAACATAATGGTATGTTTATTTATGTAACAGGTCCATCAAACATTCAGGAAGATCATTAGTTTAGGACTCTACCTTGCAAAATTTGTGTAAATATTTAACTTAAAACAAAAGGGAATTAACATGTTTATGTGGTATACTTTTGTGCAAGCCTTGATGTATTTATAAAGGTTCAGCTTAACATGTAGTATTTTAGTTATCTTGTAATTAACCCTTTTGAAATATCTAAGAACACTTCTTATATTGTAAATACTTTCTTTGCATGTTAGTATTCCTTTTCCTTTAAATTTTATGATATAATTGTGTTGGACTATGTTCATATTGAACTTACTCATAGGATATATATATATATATATATATATATATATATTGTGTGGATTGTATGAGGTGTGGAATTATGAGGTTTGATATAAGGACCGGAATTAAAGGACCTTGTGATGATGGGTTGTTTGAGTAAACTAATAATAGTCGATAACTTGGGATGTCCTAAATGCAAACGAAACTTTGCCGAATTTTTAGGGAAAAAAAAATTTACCCTCAAATAAAGAGGATATTTTGGAATTCTTTTAACATTGATTATGTCGGGACTATTACAGTTGTGGAGATAAAGAAATGGATCCTACTGATTGGTTTAACTGGTTAAATTGGTTACACATCCTCGCTAGTCGCTAGGCAGTTGAGAGGCATTTGGCATGTTCCAAAAACTTGAGGTTTAGTCAAGTATACCTGTTTGTTTAAGGAGTCTGATTCCTTAGCTGAGTTAGAAGCCATCAGACGTGATTGGGGGTAGCTTGTATTAGTCCATAGGTGAACGGGAAGAGTTACTATGAAGAAGCGATGGATTATCTGGGGTACTTGAAAGCATGAGAATGCAAAGCCAAATGGTAGTTAACAAAACGGGGTCATTTGTCACTGAAGAACCCAAGAGAAAAATGATTAACAACGAACAAAAGCTACAAGATGAGTTGGATAAGTTGAGAATTGAGCTACGTAACAACATGAGTCAATAGAAATTCTAGAAAACTAGTTATTTGAAGAAGAAAAGATGAAGGCCTTCCTAAACTAGCAGTTGAGAGAGAAGGATGAACGGGTGGCCACATTAATACAAAACTTAAAATGGGAAAAAAATGATCAAAAGATGGCCATGAATTCTAAGGAAATTATAAATGAGATCCAAGAGCAGTTGAAGGAAAGAGTGACTAAATATGATGACCTAGTAAACAAGCATGTGATGTTGGAAAAAGAACTGTTAACTATGAAAAAAGGTTCTAAAGACAAGAGACGTGTTGACAAGGGAGTGATAGCTTCTTTGAAGAAAGAAAGCAATCACAACAAAATGAGGTTGAAGACTGAAAAAGAGAAGAATAGATTAGTTAATCTCAGTATTGAGGAAGAAAAAAGCTTAAGAGTTCAATAGAAGGCCCAATTTAATGATGAGAGAGAAGCAAAAGGGGCATTTGGTTTAAATATAAGGGAGATCAAAATAAAACAAATGCCTTGAGAGATCAGGTCTCTATAATCCAGTTAGCCTGAGCTAGAGTTTTGAAAGAAAGAGTTAAAGAAGTTGAAAAAGCACTACCTAAGATATTCTGTTAATAAAGTCGATAACATCAATATCATTCCTTTAGCTACCTTCAGACATGGTAGACCAAGTATCAGAACATCTTATATGTCTGTCAAATAAATCAATTAATATCAATATTATTTTCTTAGCTACTGTCAACATGGTAAACTAAGTATCAGAACATCTTATATGTGTGTCAATATATCAATTAATATTGATATCATTTCCTTATTTATTGTCAACATGGTAGACTAAGTATTAGAACATCTTATATGTTTGTCAATATATCGATTAATAACGATATGCTACCATCAACATGGTATACTAAGTATCAGAACATCTTATATATCTGTCAATATATTAATTAATATCGATATCATTTCCTTAGCTACAGTTAACACAATAAGCTAAGTTTAGAACATTTATATGTTCATCAAGGAAATCAATGAGTATAAGCAAGTACACATTTTTGCTTAATTCAATTCAAACCATATACTTTTTCGATCATAAGGTTCATTCCGTCATCATGATTATATCTTCAATTGTTCATGAATTCACATTAAAAACAAGCTAATCTAACTAAATTCATCAACTATAAATCAATAACATAATTTCTCCTCAATATCACACATATACTCTAATTCATAATATACTAATAAAATCAATTAAATTCTTGTCAAGTAATTTAATTCATTTCAAGTCATCATTGTCATAACACACACCTTAATTTCATGGAATTTTTAAACATTTAACTCAAACAAACAACTTCTAATTTAGCAACAAATATGGTCAGCCCGTGCCTTTCATTACCAAAATAATTCCTACTTCATTTTTCCATAATTTTACATCCACACAACGTATTCAATCCCACTTGCTTTAATTACACCAAATTTTGCAATTCTCTCAAATTTCAACAATAAACCCTAACTAAAATTTTGAAATTTTTTTTATCAAAACCATTTAAATTTCCCTCAAACTTGGATGGATGGGTTTAAAAAACCTTACTAATAGATTATATGAACTTTGAATGCCTCCTGTCAAGTTTCCACTAATCCTTCTTCTTCCTTCTTTCTTTCCTAATTTCTTTCTCTAGAACCATACTTTTCTTCTCACTTTAACACTCACAATTATTATGTTTATGTGTTTTAACTCCACTAATCTCACTTATAATGTCTCAAGAGTTTAATTTGCCTAAGAAGTTTAGAGAAAAAGCAAGGAAGAAAAGAAGGAGGAAGCTCTTCCTTCTCTTTCATAGAGGCAGGGGGTTTCCATTGTCTCATGTCTCTTTAATTAATTCTAGGTAATTATCCGAGTTTCTGATAAAATTTGATACTATATTTGAATGAATTTGTTTGCATTCATCAATTAACCTTAGGAAATACATTATTCCCAATTTAAATTTTTTATTATTTATTTTATTTATTATTTTATTATTTTCTTTCATCTAGAAATTCCGTCTCATGTCTCTTTAATTAATTCTAGGTAATTATCCGAGTTTCTGATAAAATTTGATACTATATTTGAATGAATTTGTTTGCATTCATAAATTAACCTTAGGAAATACATTATTCCCAATTTAAATTTTTTATCATTTTATTATTTTCTTTCATCTAGAAATTCCATTATAATTGGAGATATACTGACATATTTTATTCTCGACCCTACGGTTCCACAACTATTATTATATTTTTATTTTTTATAATTAGATATTTATTTAAACTTGCTTAAAATACATTTTATTTTCATATTTACTTAAATTCTTAATTTGGGGTTTACACTAATTTTTTAGTTTCAATGATACAAGATCTAGAACTCTTTTACTAAATCTAACTATTATATCAAACACTCTTTATAATCCAAATACTGATATATTTAATTCTTTATGATATATGGTATGTTATGTTGTGCTCATATATTTAGGTCTTTGTTTTTGTTCTTGTTTTATATTGTTCAAATTTGTTTTTTCTTTATAAGGTATCAAAACATCGATGTTCAATTCTAAAGGATTTTTTAGAGGTGCTATTTCGTGTTCAAATGTGAATTTAAAACTTAGTGCTTTTTTTATATGCAAAAAGCAAATTAAAAACTTGTGAAGTAATCAAATAACATGAATGTTTTGATTACAAAAAATAACTTAACGGAGGATCATGGAACTTGCATTTACTAGATGACTTTTCAATTGATTTCAAACATGCATTAAAAATCCTTAACATAAAAACATGAACTCGTATATCTTTTTGGTATTTTCTAGGTTTTTTGGTAATGAAAATTGCAAGTTTGCTGGTTTACAATGGGAACTACAAACTTACTATTACAAGCCTATTTATTATCGCTTGCAAAATTAGCCTACCAACTATTGCCTTGAAGTTATATGCCTACTAATTGTCATAATCTATTTTTGGGTTATTCTCCAAATTTATTTTCTCTTCAAAAAAATCAAAAAAAAATTAAAACTAAAATAAATAATAGCAATGAAAAAAGGATGTTGGAGCGCCCTGAAAATGGCTAGAATTTGGTTAAGGAGGTTCAAAAATACAAAGATTGAAATTTGACAGTATTTTGTTGACTGATAAGAGCCCTGTTGACAAAGAAAATTCAATTTGAAGAAGAAAAATCTAAAATCAGATGCTTATGGATTTAATTAAATTTTATTGAAGGTTTAATTGAATTTATGGAGGGTTTGATTGCAAGAAAAATTGATTTTTAAGCCAATTTTAGCTATAATTAGGAGAAATTAAAGTTTTGGGGTCAAATTATAATTTTTTAGAGTTGATTTGGTCAAATCAGGGGCTTAATTACATAAATATTGAAGTTTGATGGCCAATTAGGGACTTAATTGAAGAAATCCAAACCAAGAACCAAATTGGAAAAGGTTGTAATTAACCAAATCAGGGACTGAATTGAAGAAATTGGAAGTTTATTGATCAATTGAGAGTTAAATTACATAAATCAAAAACCAAGAACTAAAGTGAAAAAGGCGGTCAACTTCAGGGTTGACGATTGAATTTGGCAGGGATGCAATTGAATTAATTTTTAGAATCAAAATTGCAATTTAGGACTTGATGGAACAAATTATAAATTGAAGACTGATTTGGATTTTGACACGATTTTGCTGCCATTTCCTTTTAAATTAAACGGCATGTTTTGTCCAAAACAGCACCGTTTCATCCACTGTTCAAAAAAAAAAAGCCCCAAACGATGCCATTTTGAACGGCATTGTGGGTCTTCTTCTTCCCCTGGACACGCGAGGCAGGGGAAGAAGAAGATTTTTCTCCCCTATTTTTCTTCTCCCGCTCTCTTTTCTAAAACTCAAAAAGACACCGACTGAAGCCCCCCCCTCCACTTGCCTAAGCTTTGACCCGTGGCCTACCACATTGTGGAAAACAGAGGGGTTATGCCCTTCGGGAGGTTTTTGGGGTGGCTGCATAGTGGCCGCCCCTGCCACTCTTCCCCTGTTTTTGCCTATAAATACAAGGGAAGAGAGAGCACAAGAGGGGGGAATGGTCTAAAGACCGAAGGCAGGAAAAAAAAAGGGGGGGCAACAGAAAAATAGAAAAAAAGTAAACAGAGAGAGAGAAAAAAACAAAAGAAAAAAGAAAAAAAAAACATAGGAATAGAGAGAAAGAAGAGAGGAGAAGGATAGAGATAGAGAGAAAAGAACCGAGAGAGGAAAACAGAACGAAAAAGAAAAGAAGAAGATGCAGGGCTTGGCACCTCTACACGGGGAAGAAGAAGAAGAAATAGCAGCGCCACCGAGTCCAACCATCGTCTCCGCCAACCTAAACCACCGCAGACGACAACAAACACACCCCTTCACTCCAGGTAATCTTTTCTCCTTATCTGCTCCATCTTTCCATTTGTTTCATTTGCATGCAGAATGTGAGCAATTCACATTCTGCAGCAAACAAAAATAATTAGTTGGTTACTGTTCTGTGCACAGTAACCAGCTAATTATAAATTGTTGGGCCGGTGCTAGCCCATTTTTAGGTTGGGTCAGTGCTGGCCCAGTTTTATGTTGGACCAGGTCCAGGCCGTTCCAATTAAAAATATTTTCAAAAAAACATTAGTGATGTTTTCGCATATTTTTCTATCAATTTTGGTTAATGTCGATTTGTATTTTTATACTGTAAAAATATAAATCCGGTATTAAAATACCCTATATTCATCAAAACATAAAAAAAAAAAAATTTTTGTTTCATACATGCGGTCAAGTCTCTCAAAGCTAAAATCATATTGTATTTTTCATACAACAAAGAAAACTTCAAAAAAATGTTTTATCATGCATTTTGACTTTAATAACTAGTTTATTAAAGTCACGAGAATTTGGCCAATATTTCAAAAATTCTAAAAAAAATATTTTGTTTTGTTTTAGTATCAGGGATTACAAATTTATACG
>Ga0325414_1007332_pt1 | contig 11690 bp, 3 predicted proteins | sample PopdelMetagenome_8_FD_206183 | JGI IMG/M metagenome (GOLD analysis project Ga0325414, IMG submission 206183) | Populus deltoides microbial communities from Bellville, Georgia, United States - Leaf-PdKOR-R3 | ecosystem: Host-associated > Plants > Phyllosphere > Phylloplane/Leaf | place: USA... | reverse complement strand
ATTATAAAATATTAGTTTTATCTCATTTAAATTAAGAAGTATAATTATTAACTAAAAAATATTTTTTTATATTACATTTATAATAAGAAAAGTAAATTTATGATTCTAAGTAAATATAAGAATATAAAAGAATATAATTTTAGTGTTTTATATTATATGAAAGAAAAATTTTGTATTTTCCATCATTTTAGTTTTTCTTCTTGTTCAAAAATTTCTTCTTGTTCAAAAAACTGGCAAAGAAAAACCTCAAAAAAATGTTTTTTAAACTTAATAAAAATCTGAAAAACCAAAAAACCTTTTTGAATAAAAAAAAATTGAACCGAAAATTATAGTTTTTCTTTTTATAAACAACCCCTAATCTTTCCCATATTAGATATATTATAATTAAAAAAAACTAAAATAGATGGCATTTTTACTGCGTACACACTACATAGTTGTTTTCCCTTTTTGTCCTCCTCTCTCTCTTCGAGATGGCCACCCGAACCTTATTCTGTGCTCTCTCTTTCCTCTCCAAACCAATGAAACAACTTCTCTCCCCTACTGATCTTCACCAGAACATAGGCCCAAGGGTTTTGTTTTTGTCTTCATGTTTTTACGATGTTGCCATTAGTAACTACTCTTTCTTTGGTTGGTGTCAGGTTTAGCGTTAATTAAGGAGTGTTGATCGGGGAGAAAAAGGGTTCTTACCCTTGTTAGAGATCAAGGTCAGTATGGTATTTTTCTTTTTTACTTTTTTTTTTTTTCATTATGATGATGTTGGACTAACCTATTTTTCCGAGTTTTGGAACTAGATAGGTGCCTTGATTCTTCTTCTTTCTGCTCGGGTCATTAAAATGTGTTTGTTTTTCAGTAGATTAGCGGTGAATTAAACTCAATAATATATTTGATTTTTAAAATAATTGAGTTTTATGTTGTCAGATTTATTAAAAATTAAATTTAAAATGCAAGTATTGGTGGTTCATTTTGCGGGCGTGTTAAAGGGTTTTTGATTGGTTGTTAGCTAATTTTGTGGGTTTTTTTTTTAGGCTCTGATATTGAATTGTTTTGGTTCCTGTGAATCTCATGTCATTCTTTCACTAATGTTTAATCTGTTTCTTTTTTAAAGTATTGTTGTTTGATGTGTTGTTTTGTTAGTCAGAGTTATATTTTTTTTTACGAGTACTATTTGTTTAGAAATGCGGTGCAAACTACATTCCATAAAAATTTAATTTTATTTTTATTAAAAATTAATTTTTTTTAATCTTTTGGATCGTTTTAATACGCTGATCTTAAAAATAATTTTTTAAAAATAAAAAAAATTATTTTTATGCATTTCAGCACAAAATGTATTTTGAAAACAACTGCAACCACACTTTTAAATAGATGTTTTTTTATGTTGTTTTTATAGACAACTTGATAAAACTGAGAACCTTGGATGAATAACTCTGTATGATTAGAGGAAAAAAATTGCAAGTGCAACAACTAAATAAATAAAGAATCATGGATGAGCCTGAAAGTCATTAGCTTTTTGCACGTACTAAGTTGATGCGTTGAATTTCGCCTTTGCATGTTGCCTAGGGAACTTAATGTTGGGTTTGGTTTATTTCCCTCGCTTGGGGTGGTTTTCTTTGCTTTTCCAGTTTATTTTATTCTTTAAAAAATATTTTCACTTTCTGTCCATTCGAAGGGTTGGAGTTGGTTTTTTGTCCCTTTTTTTTTTTGTGTCCATGTGCTGGATTAATGTCTTTTCTCCTCCCTTGTACATTTTGAATCTTACAACAAAATCTTTGTCTTTGTTGTAGGAGGCTTATTCAGTTTCAAAGACTGTTTGGAAATATGGTTCAACTTGTGTTTTTAAATAATTTAATTTTTTTTGTTAAAAATTAATTTTTTTTATGTTTTATAATCGTTTTAATGTGTTGATCTCAAAAATAATTTTTAAAAAATAAAAAAAATATTGTTTTGATATATTTTTAAACGAAGAACACTTTAAACCGCAACTGTTTCCGCTACTGCTACCACAATCTCAAACAGGCGCACATCACACCATTATGAATACAAGACTAGACGAAGTAAAAAGGATGAAAATAAAAATAAATAAAGTTTTTACCAAATAATTAAAGAAAATTAAGAATACTAAAATAGACATTCGTTCTGCATATTCGAGCATTGAGTTAGTTATACTTAAAGAAATATAGGTATCATCTTCTTTACTGCAATCTTTAAAATAAAAGGTTACACTTGTTGTATATTTTTCTAAATTAATCCTATGCATGCTATTAACTATATATTTCTATTCTCTAAGCTTGTATTATATGTATTTTGTAAAAGGGATGTTGAAAACTTGTCGAAAGAAATTTGATGTTAATCCTTAAAAATAAGAGATTTCATCGATTTGAGATTTTTCAGAAAAACTTTGATGGTAATCCCTGAAAAAAAAGAGATTTCATTGAAATATAAATTTTTGCAAAAAAACTGACGTTAATCCTAAAAATAGAAGATTTCATTGAAATATGAGTTTTAACAAAAAATTTAACTTTGATCCCTAAAAATAAGAGATTTTGTTGAATTAGGACTTCTAATGAAAATTTTGACATTAATCTCTAAAAATAGGATTTTTCATAGAAATTAGAATTTTTATGAAAAGATTGATATTAATCCCTAAAAAGAGGAGATTTTACTAATTAAAAAAAGTACGTTGATTTATTAAAGAAAAAAATATTAGATTTTGACAACAAATGAGACTATACTAAAACACCATATTAGACTAATCTTAGGTTTTTTAAAAAAATAGTTTTGGAAATCAGCTTATAATAAAAAAAATTTTAATATGGGTCAAATCTCAATATATTTTTTAAACAAGTTATAAAAATTCAATATGAAAACATCCAATATGATAAATATTTTTTTATTCTTTTTTTCTTTAGATATAAGGACACGAGGATGAAGATAGGATAACTACAACAAGTATATCAAGTATAAGTATAAAAAATCAAGATAATTTAATCCTAAAAATAAAAAATTTCAAGTCTCGTACTATTTATACATGCATCATCCAAGCAAGCAACAAAAAAAAAACACTTTCAAATTTTTCTCATTATTTATAATCAAGGAAGCATGTAACATTTGAATTGACAAAAATATCTTTATCATGCACCATCACAAAAAAAAAAAAAAACAAAAAAACAAAACAAGAGCACACTTCATAACCTTTAACTTTTATTATTCCAAATCTAGGTTACAAGTAAACCTAAAAACATAAAGTTTTGATTTTTCTTTCATACACTTATTTTCAAATAAAAATCACACATGTAACCCCTATTTTATATTTTAAAATAAGAAGCATGCAAAACCTAAATTAAAACACTTAAGCCCTAAAAACTCAAACTTTAAGTTTCCATCCTTGCATTTTTCTAAAGGAAACTAAACATACATTTAGCCTTATTTTTTTTATTATGATAAAAGACACTATCTAAATTAAACCGAACTAAGAAACTAAAAACATCATTTTTATTTTGCATGCATTTTGTTTTTCAAGAAACCAAAACACATTGTTAAATCTATATTTTTCATAATTTTTGTAGTCAAGCACATCTAATATTGTAACTAAAGCCTAAAAACACTATCTTTAACTTGTATTCATGTATTTTTTTTATTATTAAAACATTGTTTATGACATTTTGCATAAAAACCCTGAAGAAAAAAAAAGTTGTGATTTACCTCAATGGTGGTTCGAGTAAAGTGGGGAGGTGCTCTGGTGGTTGGTCGATAGTGGTGAGGATGTTTTGATGATTTTTTCTTTCTAGAATTCTTCTTTTTTTTGGCTTGCGCTTCTTTTTTCTTTTATTTTATTCCTCTCTTGCTACTTTATCCCCTCTATACCTTGTGGTTCGAAGTGAATTAGTTTCTAACCCTGAAAAAATAAGCTTTCCCTCTGTACTATATTTGAATTTTAATGATTTTAGTATGGTTTTTCTCTCTTTTTATTTCCTTTTTTCTCTTTCTTTTCTTTCTCTCCTCACTCATTTCTACTCTTTAAACAAGATGTTTAAAGTTCCCACTACCTTTATACTTCTTCCTCCCACTTTCTCACTATGCGGTTTTATTCATCGACAATAAAAAAGGTCTTATAACCTTTCTAGGTGAAACAAATCCGTTTGTTGATTTTCTTGGGTCAATCTTGGCCATCAATCTTTTTTATTGGATGTGTTTGGCATGTGTTTTCTGCCATCACATGGAGGCAATGAAGTAGATCTTTAACTAAAAATGAAGTACATGTATAAGGGAAGAGGATGGTTAATCTCTTGGCATTTAATGTCCACGTGAGAGAAAGAAATGGTCATGTAAAGTCTAGCTAAAAACTTGTAAAAAAATAGAGAAATTATAGGCTGAAGTCATGTTAGGAAAGAAGAAATCATGCACCCTTTTTTAAACATTGTCATATTAGGTGTCGTTAATATATTTTTCCATGGGGTTGTGCATTGTTTCATTTATTCCTAACTCTTTTTTTATTCTTTGCTTTGGTTTTCAAATCAGTCCTCTTAATTCTAATTTCCTCTTTTTTGATGAATTTTGACTAATTTTCCAATATTTCTTTCAATTAAGCCCTTGTTGACATTTATAGCAGTCCTCTAATATTGGTATATTTTATACTTCAGTCCTTGGATTTTCAATTTGTGCATTTTTTATCATGTTGACTCTAAATCTCAATTTTTCTTCAATTACACCGCTGATTGAATTAATAGGGTTTTCAAATTCCAGCACTTATTTCATTTTGATCCTTCAACCCTTTAATTACATTCTCACTTGATTACAACCCGTATTGTATTTTATTTTTGGAACTTTTTTTAAAAAGATTTTTGTTAAGTGTTTTTTTTTTCCTAAAAACAACATTTTTATTGGAATTTGTTTTTTTGGAAACTTTAAAGGTAAAAAATGGGTTATAAGAGTGCACATTACTATTTCTTTTAACTTTATGTTGCAATGCTTACATGTTGCATTGATTTCTTTGCCTTCTTAACATTCGTTTCGAAGTTTTTTAGAGTTGATTTTTTATGTGGTTAGCTATTGTTGACAAACTAATTGCTAAAAGAACTAGAAGATTGTCCATAACAGAATGCAAGAACTCATCTAGTAAAGACTATTAGGTATTGTTTAGTATACTGGACAAAGATGGACGGAACAATATAATTTTTTTGTGAAGTTGTTTGGTGCACCTTTGGATAGTACAAAAATTAATTTTTATCCTGTCCAAAGTTGTTCTAATAGAGAAATTTTTGTTCCATTAAAAAAAGTAAAACAAGCTTGTTCAATTCTCTATAAAATGATTAATTCAGGTTGATCCAGATCAACGTAAAGATAAAAATAATTATTATCATAATTTTAAAACCCAACTAGGGGGTCAATTTGGGGCCAAGCCTGGGTCATGTATCGGGTTGACCATTGATCATGATCATCATAAGAATAAAAGTGGTTATTATCATATTTTTAAAACTCAACTTAGAGGTTGACCAAGGGTAAGGCTTGGGTCATAGTTCAAGTTGACCATTGATGTAAGTCAATGTAAGGATAAAAAAAATTATTATCATAGATTTAAAATCCAACTTAGGGGTCAACCCGGTTATGGGTCAGGTTTACCATTGACCTAGGTCAATGTAAAAATAAAAATAATTAATATTATAGTTTTAAAACTCGATTAGGTATTAACTAATCTTCCTTATATAATTAATTAATATCTTATTTATGTGATCGTTAATTATTATATTAATAGATAAAGAACATATAATGGATAAATTAAGATTGTTATATCTATAAATAATTTAAAAAATCTACTAAATTACTTTTAGAATTTAATAGAACCAAATTAATATGATTTTGCATTTTTTTGTTTGGAAAAAAAAGTAAAAAAAATTACTTGTGTCACACTCGACATCACAATGACCTTGCAAGTTTCTAGAGAAAAAGAATATATATTTGACATCTTGTTCTCAGAAAGAAAAAAGATCTGGTTTAAGGACTCGCCACCTAGTATTATGGTCACTAGGAACCCTAACTGGTCAACATATATTCTATGGTACAGACCTGGTTACATGAAAAAAAAGATATTATCACTCCTTAAGCATCTTACCTGAGGTAGGCTACATTATTGGTTTTGTCTTACATTGTTAAGGGTTTGTTTTATTTTGTTTTTTATGGTCTTCCTATAATATTTCTAACTCTAGTGCCAGTGAATATTCAACTACGAATACTTTTAAGTCTAGCATTGATAAATATTACGTAACAAAAGAGTATGGTATTGCTGACTTTGGCGTTAGTGAATATTAGAAATTCAAAATAATTCTCAATCTTATTGTCAATATTCTTAACTCTAACGTTAGTGAATATCGAGGGTATTCCTAATTCTTACGTTAGTGAAATCAAATATTATGAACTTTGGCGCCATTGAATAAACCAGTAAAATATAAATTCAAAGCAAAACACATATTTTTATTTTTTTTAGAGAAACAAATACAGATATGTATTGTATACTAGATTCATATTTCATAGTATAAGTTTAAAACTCAGTACTAAGTCGTAAAAAAAATGTGAGGGACCCATAAATAAATCCAAAAGGGTCCCTAAATTTTTTCAAAATTTTATGATATCTTAAAATGCTTGTTTGGCTAGATATCAAAATAAAAAAAAATAAAAAAAAGAAAAAGAAAAAGGACATAAGGGTGTGTTTGGAAAAATACACCCTTAGCTCAAAGAAAATGGGTTGGTTGGGCTCGAGGCCCAGGCCCAACCCAAGCTCAACAATTCTTCTTCTTATTGTTGTTTTTTTGGGCTGGATCTAGCCCAGTCTTACGGGTTGGGCTTGATCCATCCTACCAGGCTAGTCATTGGTCCAATCTAGTAACCAAACTAGCCATAGAAGCAGGCATGCATGAATTTATTCATGCATGCTTGCAACGGTAACAAGGTAATTAAAATTGCAAAGATGAGGGGGAAGAGAAGCTTACCTAATGTCGGACGTTTGTTGCTTAAATTCTGAAAGAAGGCTAAAGTTTGCTCTTTTGATTTTGGTTTCCCCTCTGATATGCTCTTTGGTTCTCCTGTTATTGTCTTTTTTATGCTCTGTCTTTTTTGGCTCTCTGGTTTTCCTTTGTGTTCTCCTTTGTTTTTTTTTCATCTCTCTTGGGTGTGGCTTTTCTCTAGTTTTTATAGGACGAGAGAATTCCCTGGTGATTCGTCTTATCTCTCCTAGGATAACGATCTTGGGGATGAGGATAAGGACGGCTCGTTCGTTTGTGTTTGAAGAAAACAGAGCACCAACAGTTTTGCCATTGCATGACTATTAGAGACGACCCATCCTTGCATTAGAGAAGCACCGTGTAGGCGAGAGAAAATGAGGCCACTAGCAGGTTTGGTAGAAGATAAATGTGATCCACGTTTTGGATCAGATTTGTTGCAATTTTGATTGAATCGGTCTTCTCTAGGATGAGGAAGAAGAGGATGAACAATTGGTTTAGAAAAGACGTTGTTTTTTTCCAACTAAAATGACTATCTTTAATTTACCCCCTGAAGTTCTGATATTTAGCAATCGGGCCTTTATTCTTGGAAATCTTCTTCTTCTTTTTTAATTTCACCCCTGGATTAATGCAATTGGACCCCTAGATTTATGCGACATTTACAAAAATAGTTCTTGGTTTCAAATTTAACCAATTCAGTCCTTAATTGACTCCTCAAACTTTTAATTCTTTCAAAATTACCCTTGGAAAAATTAATTAACCCCCTGTAGCTTCAACGCCTATTCATTTCAGTCCTTGAAATTTAATTTCTTGTAATTTTGACCCAAATCAACCCTGAACTTTGATATTTCTTCAATTAAGCCCTTGATTGCAATAATTAAACTAATTCAAAATTTAATTAAGTTCCTAAACTTATCAATTCTTCTAATTTTTGGCCAAATTGACTTCCAACTTTATAATTTCATTCTTATTAGTAATTAAACTTTCAATTTGTGTTGTCTTGACCCAAATCTCAAATTATTTTTCATTTATTTTTTTTATTTTTAAAAATTTAAAATTGGGTTATAATAACTTGAATAATAAAGTTAAAAATGATTGTTCATTAATCATTTTATAATTACCTAAATATATTTTAATTGGCTTAATATAACCTATCAAGTAAAACAAAACAAAAAGCTCGATGAATGATGACAAAATCTTTTCATAAGGAAAAAAAATCAAACTATTTTCGTCACACTATAAAATATAAAAAATAATCACTTTTTAATAATTTTTTTTTAAAAAAAACTACTTTATAATAAACGAACAAGGCATTGCTTACCTAATAATAATAAAAATTCTTTCCCGCATACGTAGACATGTACATGTTCAACAAAGACAAAAAAAAAAAAAAAAAAAAAAAAAGCATAAATATTAAAAAGCTTACATGTTTAGATGTAGACATGTAGTTAATCCCCGAGCACTCGTGTTCGATGCTTGGTTCCTATATAAGAAATGGTCCAGATGGTCTCTTTTGGGCTTGTGTTGAGGTTCTTTCACTTTGAAAAAACTGGTCAAAGAGCAATTAATTAACAAGCTGGTTTGTTGGATTGAGAACTATGTATAACCGCAACATAAATACAGCTAACAAATTAAGGTATCTTTAAGAATAGTTTGGAAATACGTGCGACTTGTATTTTAAAAAAATTTAAATTTTTTTATTTAAAATTAATATTTTTTAATGTTTTTGGATTATTTTGATGCGCTGATATATAAAAAAATTTAAAATAAAAAAATATTATTTTAATATATTTTTAAATAAAAAACACTTTAAAAAAATTATAATCACCCTTACAAATACACCCATAATTTCTTGCAGCTAGATTGCCAATCTTGTCAACCAAAAGCAAGAAAATTAATGATAGTTGAAACGAAATATTACTATACAAAATAATATTTTTAACGAGGGTCATTCATGATTCCATGAATGTTTTTTTGATTGCTGAAATCTTTTATCCAATAAGTAAAATATTTTACTCAATTTATTCATTTTATCTAGATTTCAATGTTTAAAAAATTATCAAGTATAAAACTAAAAGGTGTGGGATTGAAAGAAGAGGAACCAAAATAAAAAGGATATCAAATATAGATAGCGTACCATAAGTTTCATAAAAAAACATTTTGATCCTCAAACTTAAAAAATAACGCTGATTATACAATTTCGGTATCTTAATATTTCTCAAATTCAATTTTGGTACAAAAATTCATTTTTATTTTTTCTTAGTCCCTGGTTGAGAAAGGAAAGAGAGAGAGAGAGAGGTCGCCGAATTCCAATAGTAGAGAGAGAAACATGTAGTTGACACCAATATATACCACCAAAACGAATGATATTTGTGTCAAATAGTTTCATTTGACGAGAAAAGTTCATATTAGATGTTTTTTTTTACCTTTAAAGTTCATGAAAAAACATATATGAGCTCGGGCTGATTTTTAGTTTTTGGTTGATTTTGGTTTTTAGGACGGATTTTTAAGATCATAAATAGATTTATCACGATATCTGAGGTGTTTTGAGTTAAAATTGGGTTGAAAAATTAGCTTTGGGGTAAAAAAAAATTAAACCTTGATTTTTCGGCCACCATAATCTGGGCAAATCAGATGACGTGTTGCTTGATTATTTTTCAAAAACATTTTGAGCGGAACAAAAAAAAAAGCCCGATCACACATGCCTCAACAAAATGGGCCAAATGGGATGGCCTGGCTTGCGAAGCCCAACAACGCCTGACCTTTGTTTTTTTTTCTCTATTTTTTTATATAGTTTTTTCTCTAAATTCTTTTAATTTATATTTACATTAGTACACATTTTCTCTTTCATTTTGTTTAGAGAACCTCTTTTAAATATCAATTATTTTTTTTGGTTATACATTTAAATTTAAAGAGTTTTTTTTTTTTTTATCTTTTGTATGAATGAACTTTATTTGTCATGTTTTTCAAGATTAAATATCTTCAATTATACTTGTTTTTTTATTTTTCAAGTTTTATTTTTACGTATTGCTAATAATGTTTTATTTATTTATTAACATACATAGTTCTTGATTTATTTGATTACATGTATGCATAAAGTTTTTTATGTGAACTTAAATTTCTTAAACTATAGAAATGCATCGAAAAAAAATCTGTATATATACTTTTTTTATAGAAAATAAAAATATTTGACCTGTGGCATAGTGCAAGTCACATAATTAATAAAATATACTAAAACACATAGACAAAATATTGTACCCATCAACAATAACCTAATTTATTTTTATTTTCATCATTCGACATGTTTTTTTTTCAAGTACAACCTTCTATGTATAAATTAATATCTAATTTATTAAAAATTATTAAGGAAAGAAAAAATTCAAAAACGAAAGACCAAAACAAAGAGAAATTATATGGCCAATCTCAAATTTGCTAAAAAATATTATGATTAGTTCATCTATTTTTCTTTTTCTTACTTTGCCGTCCCTTTAGTTTTTGCAATTCTAATTTTAATTTAAAAGCTTATTTTCTTAATATTTTAATCCTTAAACATGAGAGATAAAAGAAAAAGTTGCTTGAAAATAACAAAGGAGAGAGAAAGTTGAAAAATGACAACTTTTCAACTATGAAATTCGCTATTTTTGGTTTCATTCAACAAGTGCAGTTTGATGATGATGGTTTTTTTTTTTTTTTTTGTATAAACATGCCTAAAAAAGATGATTAGGTTTCATTCAAATTTTTCTAATTTAGTTGATTTGTTTTTAAGTGATTTTAAAGTGTTTTGGGATTGATAAGTTATTAATTAAGGTTTTTATATTGTTTTATTAGGTTTTTGGTCTGGAACCCTCTGAATTGAATTTAATTAAGAGGTTTTAATGAAATCACAACTTTGAACTATTTTTGAGTGTCCAGAATAAAATTCCAAATGGATTCAATCTCTAAAAATGGTACAAAAATAAATCAAAGGCCAACCCCTCTGATCTACTACATTAAGAGAAGAAATTAATATTAAAACTAGCTTTCTCAAAATACTCATCTCTTTTTTAAATAAGATAAAAGTGAAGAGGGTAATATATATATATAAAAAAAAATTAAATTCTATCTCTTTCAAATATATAAATTTAACTTATTTATCAATTAAATTTAAATAAAATACTATAATTGAATTTAATTCTAGGAGAGGATTAGTTATATATAGTCTTTCATCTCTTTTAAGTTTTGTTAATAATGATGATGGAACATTTAAAGGGAGAGGTGACCTTGATAGAAGAAAAACGGAGAAAAATGTCAATGCTAGTATAATGGATTCATAATAGATTTGTATTGACCCGTGATTCGAAGCAGGTTAGATTTTTTTTGGCAAAAAAAAAAACAAATACACAAGCTTTTCCAATGTTTTTTTTAATAAAACAAATCCTGATAATAATCAAGAAACCCATGTGTAAATAGAGAATCATCTATGCCAATAATACAAAAAAATATTAATTTGTCTATTCAATTGTTACAATATCGCGGTCGCACAAATTAATTACCCTATATTCAAACACAACACACAAGATAGTATAGAGCAAGCAAGGGGTCGATCCCACGAGGAAGTTCAAGTCAAATTTTTATGCTAGATGATATGCAATTTGGGGGGGGGGGTTGGATGTTATCTAGGCTAAAACAAAAGAAAACAGAAAACTATCAAACGTAATTTAA
>Ga0325414_1007330_pt1 | contig 11693 bp, 4 predicted proteins | sample PopdelMetagenome_8_FD_206183 | JGI IMG/M metagenome (GOLD analysis project Ga0325414, IMG submission 206183) | Populus deltoides microbial communities from Bellville, Georgia, United States - Leaf-PdKOR-R3 | ecosystem: Host-associated > Plants > Phyllosphere > Phylloplane/Leaf | place: USA... | reverse complement strand
CCCCCGGTTTTGTCTCTCTGTTTGGTTAGAAATTCCCCCCTTGTTTGGTTAGATGATTTGAGCTGCCGATTGTGATTCATGAAGAAGAAAACAGTCATAGAAAAAATGTGTTTTTTATGGGTTGCTTGATGAATTTGGTTAGTTTTAACTGTGGAATGTGACGAGATAAGATGAAGAGTTATGGAAATGTAATGGAAAAAATATGACAGTAGCAGATTTATCAAGAATATCAAAGGATTTATGCCATAATTTTTACAGATCTACGAAGAAGAAGATAAAAACATAAAGGAAATAAAAGAGGGAAAAAAATACCTAAAATTAATTGGTCCAGAAAAATGCTTTGTTCCAGAAAAATGCTCTTGTTCCTGCTCAACTTCCAATTGATTTTGAAGAAAAAGAGACAGTGTATTTGAGAAAACAAACAGAGCTGAAAAAAAGGAAAGTGTTTTCCTTTCTTTAACAAAAGGAAAACACTTTTCTTTGGTAACGTTGCTTTTTTTAGTTTGACTGAAATTCAGTTTTCTTTGACTACTTTTTCATATTGTTACCAAACATGGAAAAACAAGGAAAGTGAATTCCAGAAATTCACTTTCCTGTAAACAAACAAGCCTTTAAAGTGTTTCTCATTTCCTAACAGAGCCTATCCCCAAGCCTTTCAGTAGCCATGGAACTCACCCTTGTCAAAGTCTACTCCATGGCAAACGTAAGTAGAAACTCTGCTGCCGTTTTCTGGAAATAGGAAAGAAAGTCTGGGTTGCTATCATGAACACAAAATCGAAGGTTTGAAAATGAGATCATAAAGATTTAGCAGTTCAAGTTCAGTAAACATGAACACATCCTTTTCATGGACACAATGAGTTGCTATCATTTATTGAAGACAGTATAATATAAGCAAACAAGATTACGGTTGTTAGGGTTCTGTTTTCTCTTCTTTATTACTTTACCTCTTATTTTTATTTTTAATTTTTACTCTTAAAATTAAATTAAATATAAATAATAAACTAATAATAAACAATAAATATCTATATTTTACTTTTTCAAATTTTAATATTTATTAATTATTAAAAAATTAACTATGAGATTTATTACATTTTTTTCTGCCTCGTTAAGTTTATTTATTTTTATTAATAAATAAAGTCTATGTACTGACACTACTTTCTTACAGGCTTGGTGGACAGACAAGATAAGAAGGAAGGGTCATTTTTTTCGCCTTGATTCGTGGAAGATGCTGCCAGCTGCAATCAATCAAAGAGGGAGGGACCCTCTGTTTTGAATTTGAAATCGTATCTCATCATTCCAAAACACATTTCATTTTATCTTCAACCATTGTATTTGTTTTTAAAATAATTTTTATAATTGTAATTTTTTTTAAAAAATATAGTGGGTAAGATTATATACATATTTGTTAAAAAAAATTATATTTGAAGTTTATGTATAGTAAAAAATATATATAAAATATTTGGTAGAAGTATGGTTTCGATTGCTTTTCAACATGCTTTTTATTTAGAAATGCATCAAATAATATTTTTTATTTTTTAAAAATTATTTTTGATATTAGCACATCAAAATGATATGAAAACACAAAAAATATATCAATTTGAAACAAAGAAAAAAATAAAAATTTTTAAATTTTTTCAAAAATGCTTTTGAAATGCAAAAATAAATAGGATTTTACCAAATTCAGTTAAAATAATATGTAAAAAATGCTTCACAAAAACTGCATTTCAAACTCAATTTTTTAGTGAGTCCTGCGGTACAAAAAACTGTTTGGTTTGTTACCAAACACTTTACTGCATTTGTTTCACCGTAAATACAAAAAAAATTGAAAAACAAACACGGTCTAAATGAATGTTGAAATCATTTTTTAAAAAAAATAGATTTTTTTTAATATAATAATTTTTTATATTTACACATCGTTGTTATTTTAAATAATTATAAATAATAAATACTTTAAAAAACTACATTCTCTATTCTCAAATAACCAGTTTCGCACCATACTTCTCTTCATCCCGTGCTCAATATTTTTTCTATATTTTGAGATATTGATATTTACTAATAGTTTTGTTTTTAATTTAACCAGACATCCATATTCATTAGTAATTTCTTTTTTTATTATTATTTAGGAATGAATTTGTAATTGGATATTTAGTATTTTTTTTATTTTTTTAAATTAAACTATATGAAAGTTGATTTAAAATAAATTATTTAATTTAATAGGTATAAAATAAGTTAGACTATAGATAAATACATAAAGTTTTTTTAATAAAAGCTTTATGTATAAAACCATGGTGTTATGTATGATTGATTGATTGATATCTTGATAAGAAGTTAGCTGAAAAAAAAAACACATCGTTTTCATGAATACAATGCTGACAGAGGCGAATGTGGAATTTTCTCAGCCGTGGCATGACAAATTAACATACGCAGACGACGAAAGGTATAGCAATATCCTTATGCAGGTGGGATCTCTCATTTTCATCCCGGCTTGAAAATAGAGAGACCAAATAAGAAAGTGGAGTCTTATAGAAAGGTCTTGTTTCATGGCGGAGGTGGAACATTCATGTTTGGCCTTTGCATGATGTTCTGTAGCTAAAATTGTAGTGAGAAATTGACGAAAAATGTAAAGGGAAAAATCTGCAAAAAGTTGTACTAAATACAATATGCCGACAGAGGCGTACGTGGAAATTTCTTAGCCATGGCATGACAAATTGACAGTGGTGGTTCGTGGTAGATGCTGCCAACATCCATCAATCAATTAGTATAGGTTGGAAGGGACCCTCATGCCACTTTCTCTGCTTTAATGTTCAATGCATTCCAATACGCACTTCATTTCATCTTTAAAATATTTCACAATTAATTTTGTAAAAATTTTGGAAGGAAGGGTCCTTGTCTTGGCTTCAGCATGCCAAGTTTGACCGTAGTGCTTCGTGGAAGATGCTGCCATCTGCCAGCTGCCATCAATCAATTAATACAGTGAAGGAGGGACCCTCTGCTTTCAAGTTGAATGTTATCTCCCCATTCCAAAACACACTTCATTTCATTTCTGTTTCACAACTTTCAGACCATACATTTCTCTCTTTTCCTCGGTACTTCTTCTTTGATTTCCCAAAGAAAACAAGAGGATATGGCAGCAGAGCTATTTGTTACGGTTGCCATTGAGGAGGCTTTGAAAAAGGCGAGTTCCATAGCTGCTGAAGGGATCAGTCTTGCTTGGGGATTTGAGGGACACCTGCAAAAGCTCAAAGATTCCTTGACCACGATCAAATATCTGCTCCAAGATGCAGCCAGAAGGCCAGTCACAAGCAATTCTGTGAAGCGTTGGCTGCAGAACGTACAGGATGTAGCTTATGATATTGAAGATGTTCTCGATGAGTTTGCTTGTGAGATTCATCGCAGAGAACAACAGGAGAGAACGGGACTTGACACGGTATGTGACTTTGTATCCCACATCCCTATTGCATTCAATCATCTGATGGATGGAGAAGTTAAGAAGATCAATGAAGCCCTGGATGAAATTTGGAAAGTTGCAGCTGCAATCAGTCTTGTATCGACATCTCTACATGTAGATGGAGCTCCTGAAGTTACCCAGTATATAAACCGACAGACAGATTCCTATTTTGAAAGATCAGAAGTTGTAGTAGGAAGGGAGGATGATGTCTCAAAAGTTATGAAATTGCTGATTGGCTCGATCGATCAACAAGTTCTGTCTGTTGTCCCTATTGTGGGGATGGGTGGCCTCGGAAAGACTACTTTAGCAAAAAAAGTTTGTGAAGTAGCGAGGGAGAAAAAGCTTTTTGATGTAACAATTTGGGTTTGTGTTTCTAATGATTTTAGTAAAGGGAGGATTTTAGGAGAGATGTTGGAAGGTGTTGGTGGACATGCGTTGAAGAATCTAAATGCAATCATGGAAAACCTTATGGAAAAGCTGAAAAAGAAGACATTTTTTCTTGTACTTGATGATGTGTGGGAAGGCCATGATAAGTGGAATGATTTGAAGGAGCAACTATTAAAAATCAACAATAAGAATGGGAATGCTGTTGTTGTAACAACGCGCATTAAGGAAGTAGCGGACACGATGAAGACTTCTCTAGGGAGTCAGCACGAGCCAGGGCAACTTTCAGATGATCAATGTTGGTCCATTATCAAGCAAAAGGTGAGCGGGGGTGTACGAGAAACAATAGCTTCAGACTTGGAATCTATTGGAAAAGATATTGCAAAGAAATGTGGAGGGATTCCATTACTTGCTAAAGTTTTGGGAGGAACTCTTCACGGAAAGCAGGCACAGGAGTGGCAGTCAATTCTAAACAGTACAATTTGGGATTATCAGGATGGAAATAAAGTTTTGCTCATATTGAGACTCAGTTTTGATTACTTGTCATCGCCAACATTGAAAAAATGTTTTGCATACTGTTCCATTTTCCCTAAAGATTTTCAAATTGAAAGGGAAGACCTGGTTCAACTTTGGATGGCTGAAGGTTTTCTCAGGACATCAAATGGGAGGATGGAAGACGAAGGCAACAAGTATTTCAATGACTTGCTTGCAAATTCCTTTTTCCAAGATGTTAAAAGGAATGAGTGTGAGATCGTAACAAGTTGCAAGATGCATGATCTAGTGCATGATCTTGCATTACAGGTCTCAAAATCAGAAGCGTTAAATATGGAGGAGGATTCGGCTGTTGATGGTGCATCTCATATTCGTCGTCTAAATCTCATATCTCTTGGGGATGTTGAGGCAGCATTTCTAGCGGTTGATGCTAGAAAATTGCGAATTGTTTTCTCAATGGTTGATGTATTCAAGGTGTCTTGGAAATTCAAAAGCTTGAGAACTCTCAAATTGCGACGGTCTAATATCACAGAGTTACCAGATTCAATTTGGAAGCTGAGACATTTGAGATATCTTGATGTCTCGGCTACTACTATCAGAGCATTGCCGGAATCCATCACCAAGCTCTACCATTTGGAAACATTAAGATTCACTGATTGCAAGTCACTAGAAAAGCTTCCCAAGAAAATGAGGAATTTAGTCAGCTTGAGACATCTTCATTTTAATGATCCAAAGCTAGTGCCAGCTGAGGTGGGACTTTTAAAACGCCTTCAAACTCTGCCTTTTTTTGTTGTGGGTCCAGATCATATGGTTGAAGAGCTGGGATGTTTGAAAAAACTAAGAGGAGCATTGAAGATATGCAAGCTTGAGCAAGTGAGAGACAGAGAAGAAGCAGAGAAGGCAGAACTGAGTGGAAAAGGAATGAACAAATTGGTGTTTGAATGGAGTTATTATGAAGGTAACAGCAGTGTCAATAGCGAGGATGTGCTGGAAGGCCTGCAGCCTCACCCAGACATAAGAAGCTTGGAAATTAAGGGTTACAGGGGTGAAAATTTCTCATCATGGATGTCTACAATCCTACTCAATAATCTGATGGAGCTGAGATTGAAAGACTGCAGCAATTGCAGACAACTCCCAACACTTGGATGTCTTCCTGGCCTTAAGATTGTAGAGATACGTGGAATGCCTAATGTGAAACGTATAGGCAATAAGTTCTATAGCAGCGGTGACAGCGCAGGAGTACTGTTTCCAGCACTAAACAAACTCACTCTATCCGGTATGGATGGTCTTGAAGAATGGATAGTACCAGGTGGAGAAGTTGTTGCAGTATTTCCTCGTCTTGAAAAGTTGAGCATTTGGAAGTGTGGAAAGTTGGAAAGCATTCCGAGATGTCGTCTTTCATCTCTTGTAGAATTTGAAATTCACGGATGTGATGAGCTGAGATATTTTTCTGGTGAGTTTGATGGCTTCAAGTCTCTTCAGATTTTAAGGATATTGAAGTGTCCAATGCTGGCATCCATTCCAAGCGTACAACACTGCACAGCTCTGGTGCAATTGCGTATATACGACTGCCGTGAGTTGATCTCAATTCCTGGTGATTTTCGAGAATTGAAATATTCTTTGAAGAAATTGGGTATTGAGGGATGTAAATTGGGAGCTCTTCCAAGCGGACTACAATGTTGCGCATCTCTAGAGGAATTAACAGTAATTGATTGTAGTGAGCTTATCCATTTCAGTGGTTTACAAGAATTGTCTTCGCTACGAAGTTTAGGGATTATATGTTGTGATAAGCTCATCAGTATTGATTGGCATGGTTTACGACAATTGTCTTCTCTTGTTTATTTACAAATCATCACGTGTCCCAGTTTGAGAGATATCCCAGAGGATGATTGCTTAGGCGGCCTCACCCAACTGCATTATTTGGACATCGGTGGTTTCTCAAAGGAGATGGAGGCTTTTCCTGCAGGAGTTTTAAACTCATTCCAACACCTCAACTTGAGTGGGTCCCTCAAATACCTAACGATTGATGGATGGGATAAACTGAAGAGTGTACCACACCAACTTCAACACCTCACTGCCCTCGAGCGATTGGAAATACGTTATTTCAATGGTGAGGAATTTGAGGAAGCATTGCCAGAATGGTTGGCCAACCTTTCTTCTCTTCAATGTCTTGCGATCGAGGATTGCAAGAATCTCAAGTATATGCCAAGTTCAACAGCCGCCATTCAACGGCTCTCCAAATTAAAGCTATTGTATATCTGGTACTGTCCACATCTATCAGAAAATTGCAGAGAGGAGAATGGCTCTGAGTGGCCCAAGGTCTCTCATATCCCAAAAATCTATATAAGATAGAGGGTACACGTGTACAGGTAAGTTGGGGCTTAAATGATTCCGTTACTTTGTAGTATGGAGAGGAGAGAGAACCAATTAAAGAATTCAAAATAATGAAAGCAGCAATAATTAGACTTCATTCTTTTAAGAATGGTTTATTTCTCATATCCCAGCATTCTTCTTTAGAGTAATATCTTATTATCTTTTTTTTATTATGTTAACAAAATGTATATTTAAAAATTATAACCATGAAATCAATAATTTAAATTAGACTTTTACTTTTTTGAAAAATTGCCTAATCATTTCATTTAATAACAACCAATAAGATTATTACTACTGAGATTACGAACCAACCACTTAACCTAAATTTGATTCCGTGGACTGAATATTATGTATCAAAATATAAAATGAATAGCCATCCAGCATTCTTTCAATCATTACTCTAATATCATTCTTACAACATAAATATTTAAACTTAAGATTGTTTCTATATATTACAAATATTATTTATTTCACTATTATAAACTTTATATACAATTATGATACTTTAAACAAACCATTAAATCATAAAATTAACCCCAATTGATAAAACTCACATCAAATAGCGGCATTCATCATATGCATAGGAATTTAATGATGATTTGTTAAAATTTAAAAATTATAACCAAAAAATTGCCTAATCGTTTCTTGCCTACATGTAGTAACCAATTTTAACCAACCAATAAGATTATTAGTGAGATTACTAACCAATCACTTTTAGTAGCAAATACAATTAAAGCTAAAAACACTCTTTAGTTGACCCCAAGATTTAAATAAGAAAAAAGGCAAACTTAATTGGCTCCAGTTTATATAAAATATAAATTAATATATTATATATTGCTAATACATTATCTAACTCCAACCAATACAAGTACAAGTTTTTTTTTTTTTTTTTAAATCAAATGTTAACTTAGATAAGTAGTGATAGGATTGATTTAATCTTCAATTACAAAGTCTATGTCGACTGCTTATCATGTATGCCTTCCTGTATTATTTGAGAATGAGCAGCAATCGTATTTTGAATATTGCAGAAACCATGTAGTAATCCCATTTTTCTGAAATTTTATAAATACAGAAACAAATTGCTTCCATATAACTATTAAACAAACAGCTTCCAAGATTTAAAAAAGAATCCAATGTAAAAGGGATGCAAAATTTTTACAGTTCAACTTCTGTTAGTTACATGCATAAATTTGGTTTAAACCTTCTTATTGAGCTCAAAGCACAAAATAGTTTGGAAGAAAAATGCTGCAAATAATGGTTCCAAAAAAGAGCTCGAGGAATGAACAACAAAACTCACCAAAATGCACAAAGAAACTTGAATTGGCAGGGATGGCAAATTCTGTTTCCAGCAGCATCAGTACAAAAGTTCTTCTCCATTACCAGTATCACACGTCCATAAAAAAACAGTGAGAGAGGATGGTATTGCTTGGCCAGCACCGTAGACTATCAGCTGTAAATAGATGCATAGAAATCCACAAGAACTAGTTTCAGTCAATACTTCACATGAACAAAGAGTATGTCGCACCTCAACTCAATTGAAAATTAAAAGAGAAGATTATCCATGCCTTCCTTCCTGTATTACTTGAATATATGAATAGCACTCATATTGTGAATATTGTAGAAACCATATAGAACTCCCACTTTTTCTCTACTCAATGGATATCATCCTGCATTTTGCAGTTTAGCGTTGTTTTTCTTTCCAAGACTAACAAGAAGTTGGTTGTTTTAACTATTGTATGTGCAGTCGAACCTCTAAGACTGAAGGAAGCCACATAATGGTTATTTAAAGCTTCTGCAGAATAGTGTTTGTCGGGCTGGATGGTGGATAAACATGTGAGTTGCACAGTTTTCTGTTGTCTTTATGAGACAAGTATATTTGATAGATAGTAAGAAAATGCATGGAGCTGGAAGCTTATCACGAAAATAGAAGAGCTTAATGAGGGCATGGATGTGAATTCTTAACTGTGTGCAATGTAACTTCTCTTATTTTATATCAGATTTTGTTTCTTAACATTTAAGAATTCTACTTTTATATATCCATAAATGTTTTTCAAAGCTGAATATTCTAAATGTAGAATGACCATTGTTCTTGATGGATAGATGGTTATGCAGTTGTACTGCAAATTCCTGAAGGATTATTCTCTCATCATGGACAGGGAGAGATTTCTGTGGAGGGGACTGGGAGGGTGTTCGAAGCAATTCTGCTACTGCTACTGGGAGGGTTACTGGTTTGTTGTTTCAGAGACCTAGGAGGGACAGTGGCGTTTACACGAGGGGCATTTTTTCAGCTTCTCTCGGAAAATAACAGGCTGGAAAATAACAAAAAAAAAGTGAAAAAGAGAAGAATAAAGGCCTCTTAAAAAACCTGATTATAGGGCTCTAGATCGCTAACAGAGCACCAACATAAACAACACCTTGCAAAGTCGTAAATCTAGTGATGAATAGGATGCTGAGCCAGCGAAACGAAATGAAATGTTGGATAAAAAACAAAAAGGGTAAAAGAGTGCATGCACAATGTATAAAAGAAAACAACTGCCGCAGAAAAAAAAAAAACACAAAAGGAACTGCTTCCGTGGTAAAAATGGAGGTGGGAAGCATAACAACTGTGTAGAAGCAAACTTAAAAGAAAGATGGATAAGGATTGAGTAAAGGAAGGGGGAGGACTTAAAGTAACAAACTTGCAGTCTAGAACATCCACAAAAGAACAACATCATAAAACAACACAAAACAACTCATGAATGCACTAATCTTTAAAGGAAAAAAAGAGAGCTGAAAAGGACCTCAATGGTTGGCCTTACCAGCAAAATAAAACCACATAAGCTCACCCAACAAAGCTGGAAATGCAGGAGAAGAGGCCCCACAAGGCAAACCTGGCAAACAAAACCCAAAAAAAAAAGAAACAATGTATAAGATACCAAATCTTCTGGTTAACCTATCAAAACAATAAAAAAAAACCCATAAGAAAAAAAATAAAGAGCCAAAGCCAAGAACAGCATAGATAAAACAACCAAAAAACAAATGCAAGAAAGAAACCAAAAGAGCTAATCCGAGCTAATCCGTTACTCTCTTAAAGAACAAAATTAAACAACTTGACATGATGGGAAAGAAGCTAATTCAGGCAGTAGCTGTGATAGCCAAAGCAAACATGGCAGCCCATCCTAAAAAGAAGTGAAATGGAGTGGTAAGGGTGTGTGGGAAATAAATAAAAAAAGCAAATCAAATGAAACTGAAAATAAGACTTTACCAAACTTGATTACATGAAGACCATACCTAGCTACCACCCACAAAGAAGATGGAATGGCCGGGCAATCAGCACTTCCCCCAACACAAATTACAATCTGAACAACTTGCCAAATTGGAGCACATTTCATGGGCAATCATTATAGTGAAGTAGTGCACCAATCCAGGAATGACTGACCTGCGAATCAGAGCAAAAAGCAGTCACATCAGCAACGAATCTCTCACAAAACAAGCGAAAAACTCAAGCAGAAAGGAAAGAGGAGAAGGGCTGAGAAGCCGCGCTAAACTTGTATGCCAGAAGGCCAGAAAGAAGCGATCCAGCAACACGAAAAGAGCTCAGTTCCTGGTGCCTTCAATCTAGAATTAGAAGAGAAGTGTGGGAAAAAACAAGTTAATTGCCAAGGCAAAAATACTGCAGCAAAGGAGAAGATGAGCTGTGTGGGAGGCCGTTTCAATACATTTAGATCCTTGCCCTTCTCCTATTTCTTCTCTTTCTTCGCTTTCGGTGCTGTCAAGGTTGTTGTCTTCCTACAAACCAAATAACTAATTCACAATCCCCAAATCATAACATATATTCAGTTGATTAATCAGATAGCAAAACAAAATTAGTGCCTCTTAACCTGTTCCTTCTTGGCTTCAGCTGGATTTTCAACAACTTGAGGCCCTAAATCATAACAAGCAATTAAAACCCACTTAGTGATTAACCAACTAGCAAATGAAAAAAATAATTGTCTAATTATGGAACTGAACTAACCCGAATTCATCTTGATTTTATCATTCAAGGCTACGGCCGTGGAAACTTATAAAGCCACTGGCATATCCTTCTTGCACTCGTCACTGCATGTATCAATTCAAAAAAACAAAACACATAAATTACTTCACTAATTCCTTAATTTCTGTAACCGGGTTCCCTTTTTCTTAAAAAATTCAAAGAACCATGGCTGAAAACCTCAAAATCAAGCCGAGAACACAAAACTAGAAACACTCAGAAACAGAATTTGTTAAAAAATCAACCGAATTACTCAATTCCTTCAAAAAAATCAAAGAACCCATAATTTTAAACCCCAAAACCCAAAATCAATTCAAGAACACAAAAATAGAAAAACCCAGAATATTTTTTTTTTAAAATCAAACAAATCATAGCTACTTTTCTTGAAAATCTCCAAATTCAAATTAATAACACAAAATAAGAACACCCCCCCGAATAGATAGAAGCAGAATTCCTCGAATTTAGCTCAACATTCATTCATTATGTTCATCATTTTCCTTCTCAAATTCTCAAATTCTGTTACAGATCTTATATATGAAGATAACTTCCTCTATTCTCGCTAGTGGCCACACGTGACATCTTTTCTTAACAAACCCTGCACTAATAAAGCGCGCGTATTGCTATAACTAAATCCTAACGGTCATATTGTCCAAGGTTCATTAAATTTGAAAACAACCTTGTGCAATTCTTTTCTCCCCCTCGAATCAAACTTAACTTGTGACAGTTATGAAAGTTGTAAAATGACGCAAATGATTGGTTTTGGTATGAGAGGGAAATCATTTTGACATGGACAGATGACTTGGACTTCTCATCCACCATTGGATTTTTCTCATTGTTTTATATCAACAGCTTAGATTAAGTCTCTCATTTTCAAGTAATTTAGTCATTTCCTTATATTGCAGCTATAGTGTGTCTATCTGGGTAGGGATGGAAGGCTGTAGATTCCATTAAAAAAACATGCAGATGACCTCAAAGCCCTGTTGAGCT
>Ga0325414_1007328_pt1 | contig 11697 bp, 26 predicted proteins | sample PopdelMetagenome_8_FD_206183 | JGI IMG/M metagenome (GOLD analysis project Ga0325414, IMG submission 206183) | Populus deltoides microbial communities from Bellville, Georgia, United States - Leaf-PdKOR-R3 | ecosystem: Host-associated > Plants > Phyllosphere > Phylloplane/Leaf | place: USA... | reverse complement strand
GATTTACTTTTTCAAAAACTCATACAAAAACTCGCACAAGCTCACCCCCTAGTTCATTCGTCTTGGCACAATTTCGTAGTAGACTGTGGAAAGTCTAATTGTTATGTGAAGTTTTTTCATTACTTCATCAATGGTGTCGTCTGCGGGAACTAAACAAAAAGCCAATTCATTCTTGATGTGCATTTTTGGGATTATAATCCATCTCGTAAAGCTGAACCTAATATGCAAGAAGATTCAGATGATCTAATAACAAGAGCGAGAGCAAAACAACTACAAAGGGTCTTGACGAGTTAAATTGGAATGATTGAAGCTGCATCGGAGTTAAAAGCCAACAATTTGTTTGGAATTGGTTCAAAGGTGCTTATTTGCCTACAATTAGAACTTGGACATGGGAAAGCCCTTAATGGCTCTTTTGATGTTGGTCTACATGAATTTGGATTGGTAATGCAAATAAGTGAAGGAGTTGATGTTGTTTACTGTCAAAATAGTAGATGAATTTGAAGTTATCCATTGCATGTGAAAATAAGATTAATTTAAGTGGATTTAAAGTTCAAAACGTGATCATTCTAGGCTGTCCAACCATGATTGCATTGGACTTTTGTATAAGAAGTTAAAGCCGTTTTAAATTGTGTTAGTTTGTGTTTCAAAAAGGGCAACATGTGCTAGTTAAATTTGTTTAGCTTACTTTGTCAAAGTCTGTTTTTTGAGCTTGATTTCTATCATGTTGAATTTTCTTAAATTTGGAGGGATGTTCCAATTATAAATATGATGTCAGAATATGTAATAAACACTTTTGGCCAAGATTTTGAAACTTAATTCTGAGAATTAAGAATTGTTCTTCCAAATTGATTTTGTAAAGAACCATACCTGACTTATCACTCTTCGATCTTAAAGAGTGTGGTGTCGAAATCCTAGATTGAACTTTGTGGCGTCCAGATCGACTTATCAAAGTATCATTCTAGTCTACCATCCACCTTATTTACCTTAAATCAATATAATCCAGCCTAAACACCAAAAGAAAGACAATACAACCAGACCCATCCTTCATCCATTTTCATCAAAATTCATTGTTGATGATTTTTTATTCATTTACGGCACATCATATGGTATCAAAGCATCAATTGTGATCTGTAGGAGCCAAATACACAAGAAATTGAGGTTGATAAACTTAACCATGGCAGGAGATAAAGATGAGTTACCAAGAGGGTTAAGTTTGGAACAAGCATAGGTTATAGGCTTACAACAATCTCATGTTGAGATTCAGGATGAAATGACTGAAATTCGTGAGCAATTGAACACCCTTATACAAATGATGCAAAGAACTAATTTGCAACCCCAACAAGGGTCTGACTTAGGGTGCCACGAAATGCTATTAGACAAGCTGACGAAGAGCCAAATGGGGACAATGAAGCTGACGTTAGGGACAGACCAAGAAGACAGAATAATAATCTTCCCAGTGGTATCAAACTTAAGATTCAACCATTTAGAGGAAGTAGTTCACTCGAGGAATACCTGGAGTGGATTTAGATGGTTGAAAAGGCGTTTGAATGGTATGAATATTATAAAGAAAGGAAGTGCAAGGTGGCAACACTTGAGTTTATGGTTTACGCTCTTTTATGGTAGGAAAACTTAAAGATTCAGAGGAGAAGGGATGAAGAAGAGGAGATTACAACGTGGATAACTATGAAAAAGAGTGATGAAGAAAAGATTTGTTCCTGATTACTATAAACAAGAGCTATACATTAGACTTCAGACTTTGCGACAAGGTTCTTTGAGTGTGGAAGAGTATGTGAAAGAGTTTGAACTGCTGATGATTCGATGTGAATTGATGGAACCCCAAGAGCAAACAAAAGTTAGATTTCTTGGAGGGTTGAGGAAGGATATAACTAATGTTGTTGAGTTACAGTCGTACATCTTCCTTGAGGATGTTATAAAGCTCGCAACTCGAGTAGAGAGGTAATAGAAATGAGGAGGTGCCCGAACTAGTGTAACTACGTCGAGCACGACAAGGGCTATTTCTACGTCTACACGAAAATGGAACACACCCAAACAGGATGAGAAAGTGGAGTTTAGCAAGGGGAATACTAGTTCAGATTCTTTGAAGGAAAAAAAAAGGTGACTGAACCTCATCTTAGAAGGTCTCGGGACATCAAGTGCTTCATGTGCTTAGGAGATGGGGACATTGCTTCGGAATGTCCAAATAAGAGGGTGATGGTTTTGCATGGGGATCATGGAGAGTTGATTAGTGGAGACGAGGTCGAAACTTAAGATGAAGACGAGATACAAGTGGTTGAACAAGAAGAGGATTTTGAGCCAGTTAAAGGAGATTTGTTGGTTGTGCAACGGGTTTTGAATGCACAAGTTGACGTTAGTGATGAGTAACGCAAGAACATCTTTCATATTCGATGTCAAATTCGAGATAAGGTGTGTGGGATGATCATTGATAATGAAAGTTGCACTAACGTTGCGTCAACTACTTTGGTGGAGAAATTGGGTTTAACTACCGTTCCGCATCCCAAACTATATAGTTTGCAATGGCTGAATGAGAATGGGGAGATTCAGGTGACAAAACAAGTTTGTGTACCTATCATGATGAGGTTTTGTGTGATGTTGTGCCAATGTCAGTTAGCCATGGGTTATTGGGGCGTCCATGGCAGTTTGATAAGGATGTGACCTATAATGGACGAAAGAACACTTATTCTTTTATTCTGAATGGAAAGAAGGTGAATTTTTTATTGTTGAGTTCTCAACAGGTTAGAGAAGATCAGTTATGAAGCTAGCAAAAGGAGGTGGAATCACATAAAGGGTTGTTATTAGCCAAAAAAGGAGACATCAAACATGCGTTAGCATCGGTGAGGACTGTTTTCATGGTTTGGGCAAAGTCATTGCTACAAGTAGAGGGTTTGGACTTACTGAGACAGATTATGGAATTACTTGAAGAATTTAAAGATGTGTTTCCGAACGAACTACCTAAAGGGTTACCACCTATTCATGGAATTGAGCATCAAATTGATTTGGTGCTAGGAGCTTCATTTCCAAATAGACCAGCATACAGATGTAATCCAGAGGAAGCAAAGAAGATTCAAAGGCAGGTTGGTGAACTTTTAGAGAAGAGCTATGTGCGAGAGTCACTTAGTCCATGTTCCGTACCTACTTTGCTTGTACAAAAGAAAGATGGTATTATAAGGATATATATGAAAAATTGCGCTATCAATAAAATAACAGTTAAGTATCGATTTCTTATACCTAGACTAGATGATTTGCTTGATGAGTTGCATGGTGCTATGTTGTTTTCTTAAGTTGATTTGATGAGTGGTTATCACCAAATTAGAATAAAAGAGGGTGATGAATGGAAAACAACATTTAAAACTAAATTGGGGCTATATGAATGGATGGTAATGCCATTTGGGTTATCTAATGCACCTAGTACATTTATGAGCTTATGAATCATATTTTAAGGAAGTATATTGAGCTCTTTGTTGTAGTGTATTTTGACGATATCCTAGTGTATAACAAGATCTTTAATGATCATGTGAAGCATTTTAGGGTTGTGTTTGAAACTTTGCGAGATTCTAAGTTGTATGGGAAACTCACAAAGTGTTACTTCTGTAATGAAAGTGTTGTGTTTCTTGGATATATTATCTTTAGTAGGGGAGTTAAGGTTAATAAGGAGAAAATTAAGGCAATTTGGGACTAGCCAAAACCTATTGTACTGTTGATGTAAGGAGTTTCCATACTTTAGTTTCTTTCTACAGGTGATTTGTGAAAGGCTTTAGCTTTATTGTTGCTCCTATGACATAATGCTTGAAAAGGGGAATGAGTTTAGATGGAGTGAAGATGCATATAAAGCTTTTGAGCTAATTAAGGAAAAGTTGTGTACTGCTCCAGTTTTAACATTTCCAGACTTTGCTAAAACATTCGAAATAGAGTGTGATGCTTCCGGGGTTGGAATTGTGGTTGTTTAATGCAAAAAAAAAAGCTGATTGCAATCTTCAATGAAAAGTTAAATGGAGCACGTTTGAACCACTCTATTTACGACAAAGAGTTCTATTCTCTGATTCGGGCTCTAGAGGTATGGCAACACTACTTGTTGCCTAAAGAGTTTGTTATACATACTAATTATGAATCTTTGAAGTATCTTAAGTGGCAAAGCAAGTTGAATCGAAGACATGCTAAATGAGTGTAGTTTATGGAGTCATTTTCTTATGTCATAAAGTACAAGAAATGACAGGTTAATGTGGTTATTGATGCTCTTTCTAGAAGGTATGCACTGATCTCTATGTTGAATGCAAGGCTGATGGGTTTTGAACAAGTGAAGGATCAGTATACTAACGATATCTACTTTGCTAATGTGGTTTCCGAATGTGTTTTAGGAGCTTGTGATGGGTTCTTTATGCATAAAGGTTACTTGTTCAAAATGGGCAGATTGTGTATTCCTTCAGGTTTGTTACAGGAGTTACTTGTGCGAGAGGCTCATGGTGGTGGTCTTAGTGGTCATTTTGGGGAGAAAAAGACTTATGAGCTGCTAAAAGAACCTTTTTTTGGGCCTAGTATGTTACAAAATGTGCACAAGGTGATTGAAATATGTGTTATTTGCAAGAAAACTAAGGGTAAAGAGAATGCATATGGGCTGTATATGTCGTTGCCTATTCTAGAGGAACCCTGGATGGACATTAGTATGGACTTTGTACTTGGGTTACCAAGAACACAGCGTGGGAAGGATTCGGTAATGGTTGTGATTGACAGATTCTCCAAAATGTCCCATTTCATTCCTTGTAACAAAATTGATGATGTAGTACATATTACTGATTTATTCTTTAAGGAAATTGTATATTTGCACGGAGTTCCTAAAAACTTTGTCTCTGATCATGATACAAAGTTCTTGAGCCACTTTTAGAAGACTCTTTGGAGAAAGCTTGGAACGTAGTTACTTTTCAGTACGACATGTCATCCATAAATTGATTGACAAATTGAGGTAGTGAACCGAACTTTATCTTCTTTGTTACGAGTTGCTATACATAAGAATTTGAAGATTTGGGATACTTGTTTGCCTATTGTGGAGTTTACATATAATCATAGTGTGCATGGAGCTACAAAATTTTTATCATTTGAGGTTATGTATGGCTGATGCAATCCAAGCACCAAAGGATCCATTGAAGGTTCTAGTTGGTCCAGTTACAAGGCTTAGAGCTAAGAGGTTCAAAAAAGCTTTCAATTGACTTCTTCAAGATATGTGGGCTAAGGTGGACTTCAAGAGGATATTAAATAATGAGGAGTAAACCATGATTAATCTGATTCATGTTCAAGAGGGGCTTGTTGGTGGAACCAAGACCATTACACAAGGATTGGGAGAAGAAGACTAGATTTGGTCAGTTTGACCTTTTGCAATTTTTTTTTTTTATCATAACTGGATCTACAGGTCGAATTTTGGGTGATTCCAGTTGGGATGAAAACTAGACTTCCACACCTTTCCAACGGTATATGGCACGCCTTCTAATTCTTTAAGACGAGAGGGAATCATTCGTTTGAAGTTGGGCTTTGCTATTACCAAACAGAATGCGAAAATAACCAAACTTATCTTATTAAATTAGTTGGGCTATTAAACTTTCTCTATTTTGTAAGGAAACACTTGTTTGGGTTTCAACCTTGTTTATTTTATTTATTTTAATTAGTTTGGGCTAGTTTTAGCTTGAGTTGATTATTATTTAAATTGGGTTTATATATAACCTATTAAAAAAACTAGGGTTTTTGGCTTGGTGTATAAATACTCTTGAGAATAATTTTCAGCACATTGTTTTTGGCTAATAATATTATGATTTTTTCAGACCTTTGGTTGTCAATCTTGGTTCTCGATTGAACTTTCAACTTTTCAAAGAATTGACCAATCTTTGTTGTGAATTTATACTCCTTTTGCTCGTCTCCAAGTGTAGGCGTTGTGATTGGGTTGGTTTATAATTTTTTTTGCCTTGGAGCATGTCTTCCATTGTGATAAGCTCATCCTATTTTCAGCAAACCTATTAGATAGATCTTGAGTTCGCGAATTCCATTAAATTCCGCTAGGGTTCACATCAGTTGATATCAGAGCAAATCTAATCGCAGGTTATATCCTTCAATTTGTGTTTTTTGTTTCTTGATTAGTTTCGACCACATATATTAAAAAAAATTAGGGTTCTTGCATCCTTTTGAATTATGAACACAAAATCATAAGGTAGTGTTCTTGTTAAATTCTTAATCTTGCCGTAATATATACATAAAAAAAGGTGTGTTCTTGAATTTTCTTTTCTTGATTGCCGAATTGATATACAGAAAAAAAGGGGCTTAATCTTGAAAATTTTGATTGTTGCCGCAAAACAAAAAAGAACAGAAAATCAACATTTTGGAGTTTGGCCGAGAGCTAGGTAAAGATAATTTTTCATGCTCCTTAGATGCCCTAAGATCCTCTAGGTCCATTTTGCTATATATGTTTTGAACAAGCTCATTCAATGCTTCTTTAAGCTTCTTCGTCCTAACTCTTATAATTGGCCTAATTAGCACCTCCAATGGGTCGTTGGTATAATTACGCTTGGTGTTGGGCTGATCCTCATCATCCCCTCTCTCTTCAAAAGGATTCGACCTCGAATCATCACCTACATCAAACAGAGTAAGATCAGAAACATTAAAAGTAGCACTAACACCATACTCACCTGACAAATCAACTTTAGAAGCATTGTCATTGATCATCTCAAGGATCTGAAATGGCCCATCTCCTCGTAGTTGTAGCTTTGATTTCCTATGGGCTCTCCTTGCGCATATGTACCCAAACCCAATCGTCGAGCTGAAAGACAACATGTTTACGCCCCTTATTGGTTTTGGTCACATACACACGATTTCTCTTTTCAATCTGTTGCCGCACACTCTCATGGAGTGTCTTCACCACCTATGCTTTACGATTACCATCCAAACTACCATTTCATCAACAGGCAAAGGAATCAAATTCATGGGAGTTAAAGGATTAAATCCATGCATAATTTCAAATGGTGCAAATTCAGTAGTAGTCGCACACTACGATTGTATGCAAACTCTATAAAGGGCAAACAATCTTCCCAATTCTTTAAGTTCTTTTGAATGGCAGCATGCAAAAGTTATGTTAAGGTCCTATTAACTACTTCGGTTTGTCCATCTGTTTGGTGGTGACAAGTAGTTAAAAATAACAGTTCAGTACCCAATTTGCCCGTAACACCTTCCAAAAATAGCTAAGGAACTTAACATCTCTATCAGACACAATGCTTTTAAGGACCTCGTGAAGCCGTACTATCTCCCTAAAGAACAAATCAGCAATGTTAGTTGTATCATCGGTTTTATGACATGGAATAAAGTGTGCCATCTTTGAAAACCTATCAACAACTACAAAAATTGAATCCCTACCCCGTTTTGACTTAGGTAAACCTAAGACGAAGTCCATCGAAATGTCTACCCATGGTTCCTTAGGTACAGGCAAAGGGATATACAGGCCATGTGGTTGAGTCCTAGACTTTGCTTTCCTACAAGTTATGCATTTCTCATATATACGTCGCACATCTTTTTTCATTTTAGGCCAATAAAAATGCTCATGCAACACATCCAAAGTCTTAAAAACACTAAAATGCCCCCATTAACCCACCCTCATGTGTTTCACGTACAAGTAATTCACGTATAGAACTTAATGGAACACACAAACAACTCTTTTTAAATAAATATCCATCAAGTCTATATAACTTCCCAAAAGCTGAAGTTTCGCAAGCATTGTATTCATTAGCAAAATCACTATCATCCTTGTACAATTCTTTTATGTGTTCAAATCCTAGAACCTAGCATCCAAAGTAGATAAAAGAACATACCTGTGCGAAAGTGCATCAACCACAATGTTTTCTTTTCCTTGTTTATACTTGATTACTTACGAAAAGGTTTCAATAAATTCAACCCATTTAGCATGTCTCCTACTCAACTTACCTTGCCCTTTCAAGTGCTTTAATGATTTATGATCTGAATGTATCACAAACTCCTTTGGCCACAGGTAATGCTGCCACATCTCTAAAGTTCATACCAAGGCATAGAGCCCCTTGTCATATGGAGGGTAATTCAAGGCTACCCCATTAAGTTTTTCGCTGAAAAACATAATGGGCCTCTTATCTTGTATTAAAACAGCTCCTATACCTATACCTATACCTGAAGCATCACATTGAACTTCAAAAGCTCTCATAAAGTCTGGCAAAGCAAAAACAGGCGCCAAACAAAGTTTATCTTTCAACAAATTAAAAGCCTTATCCTGTTCATCATTCCATTTCAATCCAACAGACTTTTTCACAATTTTAGTTAAAGGTGCAACAATAGTGCTAAAATCATTTACAAACCTTCTATAAAAACTAGGAAGTCCATGAAAACTCCTTACCTCACTTACCAATTTTGGTGTAGGCCAATCCCAGATGGCCTTAACTCTTTCCTCATCCATCTCGATATCCTGCGTCGTTACGACATAACCAAGAAACACAATTTTCTCTATGCAAAATGTACACTTCTTAAGATTAGCATACAATTGCTCACTTTACAGTACACTAAGTACATTACGCAAATGATCAAGATGTTTATTTAAGTTCTTGTTATAGATCAAAATGTTATCAAAATGCACAACATCAAACTTACCTATAAACGCATGTAATACATGATTCATTAAACGCATAAACATAATAGGCGTATTTGTAAGTCCAAATGACATGACTAACCATTCATACAAACCATGCTTAGTCTTAAATGCAGTTTTTCAGTCATCTCCTTATTTCATCCTAATCTAATGGTACCCATTCTTTAAGTTAATTTTAGAGAAAATGCATGACCCATGTAACTCATCTAGCATGTCATCAAGCCTAGGAATAAGATGTCGATACTTTACCGTTTTGTTGTTGATGGCACAACAGTTAACACACATCCTTTATATTTCATCCTTTTTAGGCACAAGTAACACTAGCACTACACAAGGGCTCATACTCTCATAAATATATCCCTTCATCATCAACTCATCTACTTGCCTTTAAAGCTCCTTCGTCTCCTCAGGGTTACTTCTATAGGGTGGATGGTTAGGAATCAAAGCTCTGGGTATAAGGTCAATCGGATGTTCAATTCTCCTTAATGGTGGTAATCCACTAGGGATATCTTTAGAAAATACATCATCAAACTCTTGCAACAAAGAAACAGTTATACTAGGAATAGCAGAATCAAGATCATTAGTGTTAAAATAAGCCTCCTTGTACACAAGTAAGATCATTGGCTTAGTGAAAAACACATATTTGATTTGAGCTCATTTTGCATAAAAATTAGGTTGTTTCTTTAATTTTTTCACCCTATTATCATCACACAAGCTTACTTTCTTCACTCCTCGAGTTTTACCTCTACTTTTAACCAGTTTAATTAATGATTTAGGTTTAGCCAAATCTGATGGTCTTCTCTCACCATTGTCCTCATGTGAATTTTCACTCTTCTCATCCTCATATTCACTTTTTAATTTCATTTGATCATCATACACTTGTTTTGGAGAAAGAGATACAAGAGTGATGGTTTTACCATTCATTACAATAGTGAACCTATTTCTAAACCCATCATGAATCGCCTTCCGATCAAACTGCCATAGACACCTCAAAAGTAAATGACTAGCATGCATTGGGACTACATCACACATAACCTCATCAGAATACTTTACAACAACAAATGCAATCAATATTTGCTTAGTAACCTTCACTTCACCACATTCATTCAACCATTGCAATCTATAAGGCTTAGGATGCTTAATACAACCTAGATTCAATTTCTTCACAAGATTATCACTAGCTACATTAGCATAACTACCGTAATCGATTATCATGCTACATACCTTGTTTTGGATGTGACATCGAGTGTGAATTATGTTTTCCTGTTGCTGATCTACATCTCTTCTTTGATTTGCATGTTCAGCGCACACCTTGTAACCAAGGCCTCCTCCTCAACAGGATATGCAATCTCCTCATCAATATAATCCACCAAAGGTGGCATCTCTTCACTTTCAGATTTGTCATTTTTAGATTTAACCTCCTTATTATCTCTTGTAAGCATAACTCTTTGGTTCGGACACTGAAATGCAATGTGCCCCTTCCCTAAAACTTAAAACATTTAATATCTCTATCACGAGTAAGTTGAGATTCAGATTTACCTTTCCCATCCGTATGAGCATCCTTTTTGGCCTTAGGTGGTTCGACCTTTGCATAAGGCTTTGGTTGGACAACCCCTTCTCTCTTCAGATTCGGCCTCCATGTTGAGGAAGATGAAGCCGAATTGGTCTAAAAACAAGTACTGCCCCTTCTCTTTATTTGTCTCTCCACCTTCATTAACATATGGACCATGTCCTCCAATTCCATACAAAGTTGTAATTCTACAACATTCGCAATGTCCCTATTCAGCTCATTTAGAAATCTAGTCATATCAGCTTCCGTATCCTCAATCACATTGGCTCGAATCATTGCAATCTCCATGACCGAAAGCCACATAGGGATTTTGAGTATAGAGGGGATTTTGATGATTTGGGTGATGTAGACCAAAATTTAGGTAGTATTAAGTTAAAAATCCCAGCTTTCGAGGGAAAAATTGATCCGAAAGCTTACTTCGATTAGGGAAAAAAGGTGGAGATGATTTTTGAGATCCATAGGTAATTTGAAGAAAAGAAGGTTAAGTTAATTGTAGTGGAGTTTACTGATTATGCCATGGTTTGGTGGGAGAGATTGGTGGTAGAAAAAAGAAGGAATAGAGAAAGACCAGTTAGCACATGGGAGGAGTTGAAGACAATAATGAAGAAGAGGTATGTTCCTAAACACTATTATACAGAGTTGTTTAATCATTTACAAATGATTACACAGGGTAATGAGAGTGCAGAAGAGTATCAGAAAGAGTTAGAGGTGGCTATGATTATAGCTAATGTTAATGAAGATGAGGAAGTTACTACATCTAGGTTTTTGAATGGCTTGAATAGAGACATAACTAATGTTGTGGAGTTACAATCTTATGTTGAATTAGAAGAGTAAGTGCATTTGGCCATCAAGGTTGAAGGACAGTTAAAAAGGAAGGGTAGTACACGATTTGGAGCTTATTCGGGGTCTTCTTCGGGTTGGAAGATGAATTATAATAGAGAGGGTAGTGTGACATTGAAGCCTTTGATGACTTCTAAAGTTGCCGAACCTCCCTTCATGAAGAAGCAGGTTTCGACCAGTGATAAAAAACTTAAGGGAGAAGTCCAATCGAAGCGTAATCGTGATATAAAGTGTTTCAAGTGTTAGGGATTGAGACACTATGCATCAAAGTGTGCAAATCACCAAGTTATGATTCTCAAGGATGATGAAGAGATTGTGTCCACTAGTGAGGAGTCTGATTGTGACGAGATGCCACCACTTAAGGATGCTAGCGATTTAGAGTATGTTGCTAGTGATAAAATTTTAGTGATTAGAAGGTCGCTCAATATTCAGACTAAGGAGGATGATGTGGAGCAACAAAGGGGAAACATTTTTCATACTAAATACCTAATCAATGATAAGGTATGTGATTAGTACTTAAAAGTGCATTTTTATCAAGGTTTTATATCATCATTTTGCACTTGAAGTATCAATAACTCCTTAACTAAAGCATGTTTTATAATAACATATCTAATTATATAAGATACCTTTA
>Ga0325414_1007327_pt1 | contig 11697 bp, 6 predicted proteins | sample PopdelMetagenome_8_FD_206183 | JGI IMG/M metagenome (GOLD analysis project Ga0325414, IMG submission 206183) | Populus deltoides microbial communities from Bellville, Georgia, United States - Leaf-PdKOR-R3 | ecosystem: Host-associated > Plants > Phyllosphere > Phylloplane/Leaf | place: USA... | reverse complement strand
GTCACAGGTGAAATTATCATTTTCCGTTATGCCGGATGTATATGTTATCCCACTAGTATAAATGAAGATGCAGAACAGTTCACTGTTCACACAAGTTGTTATTGGCAATTTGTTTTCGTAGGATAAATAAGTCTCATGATTTTTCTTTTGTTCAATAAAAATCACACCGGAAGAAAACCTCTCAAAACAGGTGAATAAGAAGCGTTGCATCACGATGCATGTATATTCTGTGTTACCATCTGCAATCCAGCTCAGCACCACGTGACCTTAACAAGCTCCACGTCAAGGTTAATGGGTCCCCCGTTTTCCCTTGCATCTTGTGTCTTTTCTTCTGTATTTTTTTGAATTGTGATGGTGGTGATTGTTTAAAATATTTTTTATTTATAAATATATTAAAATAATTTATTAAAAATAAAAAATTATTTTTGACATTAAAATATTAAAATGATCTGAAATAATAAAATTTTTTTATTTTAAATAAAAAATTAAAAATTTTTAGAACGCGGTTTACATTACATTTCTGAATATTCTCTTTGTATCCAATTACTAGTTTACGTTTATCTTATTTGGCTTCTATTTTATATATATATATATATATATATAAACTAATATTCCTCAATCTTCTTTTTTTGTTTTTTCCTATAATTTTTTGCACTTTGATCATTCAATTTCATTGTCTTCTATTTTGATTTACGAACGGTCTTAGTAATTTATTATGCCTGCATATGAAAACAAAATTCAATTTAATTGATTTACAATATCTAGAGTTTAAAGGGCTGAATTTAAAGCTTAAAGAAATGTTCAGTCTTTTTTTTTTTTTACAAAATCAAGGGCTAATTTGCACGATCAAGGAGAAAGTTCATGCGCATTTTTTATTTTGGACCCTTAATTTTTTTTATTCCGACTTGATCCCTTTGCATTGGTTTCATTTAGGACTTGACTTAGTAGTTTGTTATGGTTGCCTTGATATGAAGTTCTTGCAATATTGAGGGAAGTTTTTGGTGCTTGATTTTGCAAATAAAATAAAATTTGGCTAATTTAAAACAATCAAGTGTTAAGGGATCAAAATTAAAAATAAAACAATTATGGAAACTATGGTAAATGGGCAAGGAAAATAGGTTGCCGCTTGCAATGCACGTGCTAATAGGTGAGAGGCTTCTATGGTCTTCAAGTGGGACATAAGGCATCCATTAACATCTAAATGATGGCCTCCACAGTGACATTGAAAGCATCTCACCACGCTCTTTCCAATAGTGCAACGCGTGTCGGTGATGGTGTAATGGTTTGACTCCAATGAATTTTTTTCTCTCTTCCTTTTCTATCTCTTCTCATTGGAAATTGTGTTCGCTTGTAAAATTCTTCTCATTGGAAATTGTGTTCGCTTGTAAAATTTGAAAGGTATCTTGTATTTATTCATTGTATCAAATTTGATCCTCATTCTTTTGATTACTCTTTATTTTGTTTTGAATCATTTTTTATTGATTTTTTTTAAAAATTTTATCCCCTAACATTTGGTTTCATTTGATTTTTACGTCAAATTTGGTCTTCATTCTACTGCTATTTGTTTTTTAATTGATTTTTATTTTCAATTTCATCTCTCAACATTTTGTTTCATTTTATTTTATGTCAAGCTTGATCTTCATTATTTTAATTGCTACTTCTTGTTTTTTGCTTTCAATCATTTTTAAAATTGATTTTCTTTTTTCAAATTCATCCTTTAATATTAGGTTGATTGAAAATTGAGCTTCATATTTGTTTTTGGTGTGGTGATCTCGATCTCATGACCCGGGCTGCGGGTATGAAATGTTAACTCAAATTGATATTAGTCTTTTTTTATTATCTTTTTTACACCAATTTTTTATTTTATCATTTAATATTGAATTTTTTAAAGATTGAGTTTTGTGATTTTTTTTATGTTTCTTTTTATAAGATTATCTCGCTCTCATAAATTAGATTGAATGCCTCGCAAGTTTACCAAATTTAGCTCCATTCATTTTTTCTCTTGTTATTTTTTAAAATTAAATATTTTTCCAGCTCAAACTTTTTACATTTTTATTTAAAATTGAGCTTCATAATTCTTGTTATTTGCTTTCAATTAGATTCTCTCATTTACATAATTTGACTTGCAAGGTTCAGAGGCTTTCCTTGAGTTTGTTGGTGTTTTATTTTTTTGAGGTTTTTTTTGTTGACTTATTTTATTATTATTAGTATTATTATTCTATATTTGGACAGATGGTAATTGGGTATCATTATTTTTTTTCTAGGAGATTAACCCGATCTTATGGCTCATGTCTCAAGTTTTTCATATTAACTTGAGTTGATTAGGGTTATTTTTTTTATTTTTTTAATTTCATCTTTAATATTTAGATTGTTTTGGAATTGTGTTACACTTTTTTTTTTTTTTACCGTGATCACCTTCTCTTTGTAAATTCTATTCATTTATTGTCATTAATGAAACCATCTTATTGAATTTTTTTTTTAAAAAAATACTAGCAACTAAAAAAAACAGCCCAATACGAGGCAAAGCATGCTAGGAACGAACAATGAACTTTTTACACGTAATTAAGGTAGCAAAAGCCAGTGTGTGAGTTTCATCGATCCTCGTTGACCTTCTTTCAGAAATAAATTGTTGTTGATAGTTGACACATTATGACAAAACACAAGAAATCATGGAAAAGGAAGGGGACACGCGTACAAGAAATCAAATTAAGCTAGAAATAACACAACTCGAAAAAGTAGTGGTGAAATAACATAATTCAATGGCTGTCGCTGTTATAATTTAATTTTGGATTCTAAAAATTTATTTTATAAAAAATATTTTTTTATTCAAAAACCTAATTATATTAGAAATTTAAAATTTAAAAATATTTTCAGAAACAAGCCTTTGAGTTACAAAAAATCAAAATGTCAGAAAAATAATTATATTAAGGTATGTTGAGAAGAAGGGCTGAAAAAAGATTTAAATAAAATTTAAGGTTGAAATCTAATTAGAACAAAATTAGAAAAATTAATTAAGTTTAAAGACTTAATTAAACTTCTAACGGTTTTGAAGGATTCAATCGAGGACTCAATTGAAGAAAAATCAACTTTGAAGGCCTAATTTGGATCAATATGCAAAGATTGAAAGATTAGGGACACAATTGAATCACAAAGATTGAAAGATTAAGGACACAATTCAATTTTTAAAAGGCTAAATTGGTTCAGTCAGGGACTTAATTGAAAGAAATTTGAAGTATAAAGTTCAATTGAGGATCACATTGAAGAAATCCAGAACTAATGACCACTTTGTAAAGAGTTCTGAAATTTGAGGATTTAATAAAAAAAGCTGGCTAAAGGTGAAATTGTTAGGAATCCAAAATATTAGGACTGATTGAGAGCTCCATTGCAAAGTGCTACAAGTTTAAGGACCAAATTAAGAAAGATGATGAGCTTTACTATTCATGGCCTCCTCCCCCTAAAACAAAAGAAAAACGATGCCCAAATGCTTACATTTCAGAACTAATTTCTCCCTCATCCTTCTACCATACAGCACAAATTTTATATCAAATAAACTCGTAAATACTCTACCAAAAACACTACCAAGCACAACGCTGCTTGCAAAAACAGCCTTATGTCCCTTTGTTAATTGTAAAATAGAACAAGCTTTTGTCACTAACTTCAATAAATAGTTGGTATCTATTCTCTAACATTAAAGGTTAAGATCCCATTTACTTATAAACCCTGTAACCTCTTCACGGGGGGATGTTCGTTAAAAAAAAAAAAAGATTTCATTTTAGTTAAAATACATCAGCCCTTTTTTTTTTTTTGAAGTTCCCCAGCTCAAATCAATGAATGGATGTTACATTTCCTGGATTCTTTATCAAAAGCCAAAGGAAGCAAACATACAAAACATCACACAACTCTCCATTTTCTCTATTGGGCAAACCAACCCACTTCATCTTCTCTGTTTTTGACTGATACCAACCAAAAAAAAACCCAAAGACTCATCTTCTTCTGATATTTTTAGATCGAAAGCCATCCAGCCCACCTTGAGCAACCCTTGTTCCAGCCCCATCTCCAACCCGTCATCTTCCTCGCCACCAGCTATATACCATCACCAAACACCAACCACATAATAGCCACCATAAAACCTGATATTAGGCCAAGAAACCAGGTAAAACTCCACAGTAAACCACACCAAAGAATCCAACAGTGACTGCTGCCTTTTCTCCCGAGAAAATCAAGCTGTTTTTTTGCCTGTTTTTTCCGTGAGTTAATCTCTGCGTGTGAGGTACACGCACGACTCCAGCAGTACTCCAGCAGTAGCAGTTGGAAGAACCAGGAGTAGCAGCGTGCACCAGCTCCAGCAGCAGCATTGCACTGTCTTCCTCCATTAGCAACATCGTGCACTTCATCTTCCCTGGTGCAACACCGTGAGCAGTCCATCGTACACCCTCAAACAACAGTATTTCGAGGAAGAACCAGCAGTAGCAGCGTGCACCAGCTCCAGCAGCATCACAGTCCACCTCCAGCAGTTGCAGAAGCGTAGAACTCTCCCAAAACCAGTGCAACAGAGTTAGTGAGGTATATCCTTTTTGTTCTGTTTTGTTGAAGTTGCAGTCATGGTAGTTATTTGCATATAACAGCTTAATGCTCTTGTTTGGCAAAGAAATAATGTGACAGATACGGCTTTCTTGTTCCTTTATTTATGGATTTGGGCTTTTAATCTCCTTTGCTTTGAAAGAAAAAGGAAGGTTGGGTCATTCTCTCTTTTAGCCCATTTGGACCAAGCTTGGTTTTGTGTTAAGAAGCCCAACCCGTAGGGTTTGAGTTTAGCCTACAAAGCGTGTAAGGCCATGTTTGGCTTGATAGAAATTTATCAAAAATACTTGCAATTTTTGTGTCAATAAGGTTTGTTTGACAAACGAGTTCCAATAAAATTTTCAAGCCATGTATTTTTTTATAGGTTTTTATGACCTTAATTTAATTTTAATAAATTTTCAAAGTTTTGAAAAATTATTTTGCAATTAATTTTTGAGTTTTCTATCTTTTTTTTACCCTTTCATATTTAATATTTGAAATTGTAAATTCCATACAAAGTAATTTTTTTATATTAAATAAATTATTATTTTTTCGCAAAAATAAAAAATTTTTTTATAAAAAAAAGCATATTTTTAAAATTGAAAGAGAAAAAAGCCAAAAAACCCTTAATAGAAAAAAAATGGAAGATATATTTAAAAAGAAAAAGAAAAAAAGGGCTATCTCCTTTACTCTCAAGATGAACAGTGAAAGTGGCAGGGCAAACCCCAACTTTTCTAAGTATAGTAGTTAATTTATTAGTATTTTTAACACAAACGTTGCATATGTATTAATAAAAACATTAAAATTAATTTTAAGAAAATGAAAAGAATTTGCAAGGGTTTAAAATCCAATCAAATATTATGTAAGAATAAGATTTGAATAAAATGATATATATTTTAATGCACACTAAATATTATTATTAAGAAAATACTAAAAATATTTTTTTGAATATATTATTATATATTTTAATGCATACCAATTATCATTATTGAAAATTATAAATGACTTTACTTTTAATGAAAAAAATAAAAAAAATTTATTATATTTTCTATAGAAAGATAAGCTTATATTTAATATTTAAGAAATTAAATTTTTACATGTATTTAATTATTATTTTTGTTACCATGTACTTCAAATGTATATTATTCAATTATATATTTGATATTTGATATTTGATATTTTTTTTTATTAATGTTTCATAGATTGTTTCAATAGTTAACACTTAAAAAATACAAATTTCATTTGTCATGAAAAATTCTAAAAAATAATATTTAAATCATTATATAAAACAATATTCTTTATATCATGCTTTTATAAGAAAGTTTTATTTAACTCTATTATCCTTTACTTTCAATTGTTTTTTTTTTACCAGAAAAGAAAAGGTTAATACAACTACTAGTAATAATTAATTAGTTTGTATGAAAAAAGAAATTAACACAAGAATTAAAATTCTTATTTTAGTCATAAAGTAGTTAATAAAATTTCAGAAGTGTTTTAGTCGAATCAAATATTTCAACATATGGCTATATGAACATGCTTCATGGTTTCTTTCCTGATACCTTCGCACATGTTAAGCTCTTAATCCTCCAATAATTTTGCAAGTTTTATGGTTTAATTATCAAAATAAAAGAATACCACCATTATATATTAACTTTAAAGCAAATTTATATACTAGATTAACACAAGAATCAAATTTTTTTATGTATATATTTTTCAAAAAAATACTTTAAATCAAGATTATTAATTTCGTTATATTCCGGCCGTTATATTTCATATCATTAAAAAAAAAATGAAATAAATTTTATTTCATGTAGAATCTCGGGTCATTTCAAATTTCTCGCTCAAATTCTATCCAAGAATTTCCAGATTTACTTTGTTTGTTCTATACCAGATAAAAATATGATAAAACTAAAGTGATTTGATCTTTATTTGTTACTATTTAGGATTCAACAAAGATAAAATATTAATATTATTATATTATTAATAATATTGAAAAAAATTATTAGTATTTTCATTAAAATTACTATTTACTTTTTTAAATTGAATTTATCACTAATATATATAATTTATATTCATGTTATTTTCTTTAATGTTTGTACTTTATAAGAATTTGAGTAAAACAAGAAATATTTTAGATTCTTTTATTAGTCTTGATAATATTGATTTATTGAATAAGTGAATTGTAAGAATATAGTTTTTTTGAAGGAGATAATTTAAATTGAGAAATAATTGAGATATTTTTGTCTATTTTAGCTTTAGAGGATAAAGATATTTATTTCAATAAAGAAGATGAACTTAATGAAAATAATCATTAGTTAGAATATCTAGTCGATTACTTTTTTTTTTGTATCATTACATAAATTAAGATTCTTATTTTTACATTAATGATGTGAATGATATTTGATTTATGCTTATTTTTTGAATTAAAATTTTTTATTTTAATAATATTTTGATAATTTATTTGTGTTGAATTATTTTAAATTGTAGTTATTTTTAGAATTGATTGTTGATTATTTAAAAATATTTTAAATCTGAAAATTATGTTGAGAGTTTAAATCATATAATTTAAAATTAATAAATGTTTAGATTTGAATAGAAAGAACAAAGAAGCGCACATACGTGCACACTTATAACTCAACTCAGATCAGGTAGGACCAGCGGAGCTGAATAACTATCGATAAAACAACAAAAGAGCACCCACCAATGACATCGGAAAAGATAACATTAACGACGTCATGTCAAAAAATGTTGCCGTCAAAAGAATGGCAGGCAGTAGCCCTTGAGTCCTCAGCCATCACTGACCCAACGAACCACCAACCCACAACGCGATACAAAAAGCCGCCATATTCCCAAGTAGACTCTGAAATTCCATCCCCCCCCCCTCCTTCTCCCAAGAACCAGCTCCCTCACAAACAGCCACCCTTCACCGGAGAAACTCAATAGCCATGTCATTAGTTATCCCAACAAAGCTCTCCCTCCACCCCTCCTCCATCCTCCCTCCATCACACTTAAATGGCACCATTCTTTCTCCCCTTGACATCTCCCTCCACCACTCCTCCATCCTCCCTCCATCACACTTAAATGGCACCACACTTTCTCCCCTTGACATCTCCCTCCTTTCTCTAAAATCCTCTTCATCCTATACTTCTCTTAAAGACCTTCTCCCTTCCGCCACCGTTAACTCTCCAACATCTTCGAATTCCACCACCACATCCCCGTATGAAATTTCCATTCGCAACCGCCTTGTCAAACATGCTGCCTGGGCTTACCTCCAGCCCATGTCCCCCTCTGCAGATTCGTCTGGCCACTTCCTCCGACGCCTCTGGCTTCGGTTCTCCACCAAGAATCCCATCACTGCATGTTTTCGGTTCCTTAGTGGTCATGTTATTCCGAGCATAACAAGTGCTTTTGATCGGATCCTCCATGCCATTCGAGTCCACGTTAACAAATAGCAGTAACTCAGTCTCAGTTTCAGTTTCAATGCGTATCTGAGTTATATGACCCAGAAATAATGTAGAAAAAAAAGAAAGAAAAAATCATGTATGTACAAGAAAATGAAAGAATAATTGGGATTCAATTTGGAAATGAAGAAAAGAAGGACGTCTAAAGTTTTTTTTTTTTTTTAATTCTTCGTATCTTTTTTTTTCACGAGTTTGTTTTTTAGTACAGTTTTTCTTTTAATACATTTTTCTTTCATTGTTGAGTTGGTTTTGATCTTCGTAGCCTCGTACGAAATTGGTGGAGCTTTTCATTGACATTAGGATCAAGGTTAGTTGAGTTGTCTGTGTCCATTGCGGTAACAGATTCTGTTTCCTCATTGAGGTGGACTTGTACTCGTTTGGATTTTTGTGATCCTGCAACTTCTCGGTTGATTGTGCTGCTGCCAGGCGGTGTCGGTGGTCTTGGTGGCGACTTGGAGTTCTTGCTTGTATTCTTGGCCAATGCTGGTAACTCATTTGGAGACGTAGCACTAGGTTCATCGCCATTGCTCTTCTGCAAGGTTGGTTCGAGAAATCACAGCTAGTTTAGTTGATCAAGGTTAGTGTTTTTATGTATATTAAGAGCTGTGATTATATGTAATATCAAAGAAACCAAAGTTGTGAATGCATGTGCGTGTCTGTTTATTAATGAATACCAAAATTGTCAATCTGCTCTATTTACAAATACAATGTGCTTAACCTGTTGATTCTGAAGTTGGATCCAATTCACTAGTTCTAAAGCCTGTAGTGTGTTTAATGACAGATGTTTCTTCCTGAAGATCTGGACAGTCCATTACAAAGCTATAGCCTATGGGGACGAGAGCTTTTTATGAACTGTTGGGTTAGTAACGATAGTGTGTGATGGGAGTTTGAATTTGAGCATAAATACTTTGAGGGTTGGAGAGTGATAAAGTCGTCAGGTTTTATACAAGCTAGACACCCTTTGAAGAAAGAGTGGAATTTGTGGGATGCAGATATGCTAAGCAATAAAGAATATTGGCAGGGCAGGGGCAGGGCAAGAAGGAACAACAAATGCAACTAGCATCATTGTCCAACATGGCAAGTTCTATTTTGCTTGTGGAGGTGAAAGTGGTTGCTTCTAGCTAGTAATTACTTGTGCGTCCACTTTTGGAATCATTTTACTGATTCGATGGCTTGTTTTGAAGGAAAAATAATCTACCTCACTGTTGTTGTTTGTAAACTTTCCTGACTGACTCGCCAAGTATTGCAGAGCTTCAAAGAATTTAGTTTGCCCCAGTTCTGTGTAGTTGTTCCAGTAGTAGATGGCAAAGTCCCAACCTCTAGCCTTCATCTCCTGTAACTTCCTTTCGATATCCGTTTCATGCCTTGCCACCAAAGGCCTCAACAAGGTGTCATAGATATAGCCAGTTCCCTGCATTGAGCAAAGGTTTAACGTTATATGATTTGCTGAACTTGGTGAACAAAATTCCTTCCCCAGTCTCTTTTAACCATTTTCTCTCTTTACCTTTGTTTTTGGATGCCATAAGTAGATAAAAAATGCCAGCTTCACTTCACCATACATTGGCAACCTTCACCATAAAATGAGAATAAAATCAGACACCACAAAATAGGTGCTGCTGGGAATGTAAATAAGAACCTCAGAACCCTGCTTACCATGAAAGAAATATGTCTCCTATCCTCTCACAAACCGTTACAAGTGCAATAATGATCCTGCAAGGTTTAATAAGAATTACACTAATAATTCAATTGCAGAGCATAAAGATAAAAGAAAATTCATGTATAAAGACGACGAATGGAACTGGAACACCCTTGTAATTTAAGCAATGGTGATTTATGCAGTGTTACTACTGCTTTTAAGAAGTTACACCAGGATGGATCAGGGAATAGAGAACCCAACACATGATCCCCATCACCACCAGTAAAGATTTGGCTGTTCTCCATTCTAACTCAAAATCTCTTTTCTTTTTTCTTTCTCAATTTCTTTCATTTTCTAAACATTTCTGAAACAGAAAAGATTATTCACCTTGCTATCGCGAAAGAACATTAAACTAAACTTTCTGAGGAGACCTTGAATATAATCAATTTCAACATAAAAATGAAGACCATGTCTGCTGGGTTGAATGAACATATGGGGACTTACCAATATTGACACCAGAATCTAATTTCTTCAATATCCACGTTGTTCTTCTCCACAGATTTGAAACATTCAAATGCTGGGTATGCATATCCAAAAAGCAACCTGGCATCATCCAAAAAAACACAATATTCAATTTCAAGAAACGTCATTCAAAAAAGAAAAGGAAAGAGCAACATAGATAAAAATCATAGTGAAACAACAGAAACATACGAAACAAAGGGGAAAAAGATGAAGGAATATTGTTGAATAACGTACACAAGAAATCTGATGATGAAATCTCCTACCATCCTTAATCTCTGATCATACACTCTCCAAAATTGCTGAAATGCCTTTAAGAGAAAATTCTCAACATTCAATCAATATGCAATACAAAAAGAAAAAGGAACGGTAAACCAAAAGACAAAAGTTGACATCCAAAGAAGAAGAAGAAGAAGAAGAAGATAAAGCACCTGTAAATAAAAGAATTACTAAAAGAAGAAACTACCAACACCAATGAACTTACAATGATCAACTTGTGCAAAGAAACAAACTCTTGAAGAAGCTTTCACGTGAAGAATTCTTCAAACTCTGCATTACAGAAAGATATAAATCAACCAAACATGGAATTAGTACAGTGATTATAGATTCTTTAGAAGAGAAATGGGGTTTAAACCTTTTGAGAGAGGGATCTCCGTTTCTGCGAATAATGGCAAGAAAATCCGCAGAGACGTGAGAGCAGAGGACAGAAAAAAATTCTTTATAAAATACAGAATTAATGTGTGTGTCTATATATAGGAAAAAGGGCAGCAGCCCTGTAGTTAATTAAAGAAGAGAATAACGAGGGGGAAAGGAGAAAAAAATGGAGAAGGGAGGGATTTCTTGCAATGGACGCCTCTCTAATATTTTGTAAGTGGAGGGAAAGAGGGGATTGTTTTGGGATTCTGCCTACGGATTCACCGTTTGGCAGTTAAAGTTTCCTGTTTCCTGAGGGTGTCTCTGTCATTTAGTTCAGGAGCCATAAGAAATGGAGGCAGTTTTGGTAAAGCTCCAGTTTAGGGCAATCTCCATGTAATTTGTTTCCTAAGCCATGTAATAAATTCTTCATCTTTTCTCCATATTTGGGGCAATGCTCCCAAATATTATACATTGAAAGAAAGAATATTTATAAGTTTGTATCACTAATTTCATCTCTTTAATTCCCTCAATCTCATTTTCAGATAATAACAACCGAAAATAGATGGATTAGTTGTTAGATTTATCTACTTAAATGGGTGGCAAATTATCTTTTTCAGATATTAATAAAATCTCGTGCAAGAAACTAAGAGATCAAAGCCATGCATCCTTCTTCTAGAGCTAGCTGGTAAACAAACATGCGAGTCAAACGTGGAATCACGTCCCATATATATGTGTGGGTGCGCGCCCCCAAATCAAACGTGCGAAAGGATGTCAACATTTTAGAGTATTTTTGAGAACACTGCTGCAGTTATGTTTTTTAAAAAATTAAATTTTATTTTTTATTAAAATTTAATATAATTTGTATATTTTGAATCGTTTTGATAT
>Ga0325414_1007326_pt1 | contig 11699 bp, 11 predicted proteins | sample PopdelMetagenome_8_FD_206183 | JGI IMG/M metagenome (GOLD analysis project Ga0325414, IMG submission 206183) | Populus deltoides microbial communities from Bellville, Georgia, United States - Leaf-PdKOR-R3 | ecosystem: Host-associated > Plants > Phyllosphere > Phylloplane/Leaf | place: USA... | reverse complement strand
CACTCTTTAGGACTGCATGGAACATCAAGTGTTTGTTTTTTTAAAGAATTATGAATCCATATCCCACACAATGGATGTGGTTTAGAGATACCTCAAAATCTTTCTAGCTTCAGTCAAAACTCTAGGGTTAAAGTTCTTTGTCTTATCATTTAAGGATTTTCTTTATTGTGGATCCGCCCCCGCTTTCCGGTTTTTTATTTTTTATTTATTTCTCTGACGACTGAACTTTGATTGCCTGCCAATTCAGGTTTATTCAGCTTAGAGAGGACTACAAGAGTGCTAAACTTGCATCAAGGCTTAGTTCCTTGTGGACAAGCTCTAGTTGATAAAGCATCTGATGTATATATTATTTTCCATATTTCTTGGATGTCTTGCATGAAATGGTGGATACTTCGCACGGAGCACTTTCTCTGGTGGGCAACAGTCACCTCTAACTGGATCGCTTGTGGCTCTGAGACCAAGTTGTTGAGCAGTTTGGAAATAAACTTTAATCCCCCGTCTATTCAGCTCAGCTTGGTCAGGAATCCGGTACAGTAGAGTTTTCTTTGAATTTTTTTCTTTTCCATTTTGCTTGTATATTTTATTGACACATAGTTGGTAAGATGCGGGTCGATTTTTATTTTCAACTGTCATTTTACATATTAGATTCACAGTTTTGTTTTGATGATTCAGAGAAGGATTATGCTGTCCGTTGTGTCCTTGTAAATGATTCTCTTAGGGATGAAAATGGCACTTTAGGGGTGATTTTTTTTATTATTTTTTTTTATCTCCAAGTCGTTATGCTCGTAATCTTGTTTTACAATGCATGTCTGTTTTCCAAGTTCTAAGTCAGTTTCGAGTTGATTTCTTTTTGTGTTTAAAGTTGAGATTTCTGAATATGAGGTTTCAAGAGGAAATACAGAGGAGTAATGTCAAAAAAAAAAAAAAATTGATAAAAGGAAAGAAGGATTATGTTTTCATGTTACAACGTTCGAGGACTGAAGGATTGACATCGCGTCGTGTAATCGTTGGGTAGGGAGAAAACAAGGAAACAAACTAAGACCCTAAAGTATTTTAGTCCATCTCGTTAAGCCTGCAAACCGGAGGTGTTTAATTATTAACTAGGAGTGAAGGACGGCCATCACGTCGTGTAATTCGGCCTCGGCTGATTTTTGTAATGGTAGAATCTCAGGTTTCTATCTTGTAAAGTTCTCGGAGTATAGAGTGCTCGTTCGTTCCATTTCGAAGTTCCAAGTGGCTTCCATACAAGAAGACTGCCATAAACATTCACTGCAATTGCCAATTTTCAGCCGTTGTTTTGTGCATATGGAATGTCTTAACACAAGAAAGGCCACGATAGCCTATAATGATGGCGGCGACACAAATGAAGGCCTCTAATTGTTTGCAAGCACAGCCTCTACCTTCACTGCCTCGTTCATGAATGGCGCACACAAACGGGAGAAAAAAAGTGGAGGTAGCGATTGTGACACCTGGCACTGCCTCTATGTGTGGTGATGAGGTGCCTCCATTTTTTCTAGTGGGATGCATACCTCCCACTATAAAGTGCTCCCCCTGTCAGTTTATCTCATGACAACGGATTGAAAGAGAGAGGACATTGATTGATGAAGTACGTTTGGTGGGTGGTTAAGTTGCTTATGGATGGTTATCTTCTTTGATAGCAAAGGCATCTATCTATGTGAAACATTTCCTTTGTGCCAATCTCATGACAAATTGACATTTCCCTTCCCTCTCTTAAAAAAGAAAATCAAAGATGTGCTAAGACCCCACAAATCACTGCTGCAGCACCGTGGTCAATCGATTGTGTGCCATCAAAAACTCCTTTTTCGAGTCCCTATCTAATCTCCGAGTAACCAAACAAGTATTATTGAGATCTAAAGTCTTGTTCAATCCGAATGCCTAACTAGATATACGTAGACTTTGAAGAGGCATTTCCGAGTATAAATGTTTGACCAAGCAAATGGGGACTCTACCGAAGCCCAAAAACATGCTCTACCTAAATAGGATGGGATAACGAATGAGAAAGAAATACGAAGCCAGCAAAACCCATCCTCCACCAAAGTCTCATACCAAGTGCTTCCCAACTATGTCAATATCACATAATAAATTGGAAAGGTGTAAAGAGGAAAAAAGGAGTGCCTATGCCGGTTTTTGTCATGGGTAGTGGTGGTGGACCAATTCTGAAAATGCTCTCATGCTCTCTCTCTCTCTCTCTCTCTCTCTCTCTTCAATAGTACCATCATCACCACTTGAGTAACTCATACTTCTTCTTCTTCTTCTTCTTCTTTTTGACTAGTTCTTTTTTCTCCATTACAAGTTTGAAGATTTTAAGGATCCATCACTTGATGGATTTGGCCTTGCTGGTTTCACACCCATCTGGAAACTGAACAGGAGATTTGGGTTACTGAATTGGCAATGAAGGAGCTCACGCCATATAAACCAGGAAGGCGCCGATCGAAGACATGATTATATTTTGTTGTGAAGATATCTTTGTTTGGTAAGTCTTTATGGGTTCTTTTACCATGCACGTACCTGTGCACACAAAGATTTATATACAATTAAAGAAATTATATTGAACCTGAAAAATTAATAAATAGATTAATATACCTGTATTTATATAGTTGCTTGACATCAATGTTTGGGGGATCTGCATGGACTACTTTACTTGCATATGGACGTGCTCACAAAAAAAAAAAAAAAAAGAGTTATGTAATAGAAAAAGTTACTCTCTCTATGTTGGGCTGTACAAAACATGTGAACTGATCTCTGGACAAATCGAGATTTAAAATTGTCGATTAAAATTAAGTTCTCATTTTAATAACGAAAAGGTTGATTAGCACTAACCCCTTTTCTTAATGATAACTTCTCTCTATAATTCACGTGTCGTCTTCTCTGATTCTTTAGGAACTAAAAAACAACAAAATCGAAAAGGTTGGGGAAAAAAAACTTTGTACGCAAACGAAAATAATCTTACAATGAAATGTAGTTTGGAACATTAAAAACATGTTCCTCAAATATTTAAAAGCAAAAAAAAAAATAAATAAATCAAATATTTTTAAAACACGCATTGAAAACACAAACATATTCATGAGGATTTTAAAACACGTTCCACTAGTATCAAGGATTCAAATCATATTCGTTCCGGAGGAGGGCTAGCTTGCTCCTTGCCACTAGACCCAACCCTAGGTGGTAGCGCTTCCTTTTTTTATTGACCTTTAAATTGACGTATTGAAAATCTGACTAATCTCAAGCAAATATCAAGCCCACTCGATGAGAGAGATATGGTTTGGTCAAAACAAATGAATTATTATTATTATTATTATTACCCATGAAGTCATGTGGACCCCACACGTTTGCAATTCAATGCCCTCGTGCCACCCACGTCTTTAGGATACAAAATGTTTCGTCCCTCCAATGTACGTCATTAGCCCCTCTCGTCGCACCATCTGCCGTCACAAAAAATAAATTATATGCAAAGACTAATCCATGTGAGCGAGATTTTAACATTTTCCTTTTACATTTTAGTGGCCACGAGATTTTTTTTTTCCCCCTGGTTTTACTAATACAAAATAATAAATAAATTTATGAACCATTAAACTGATAGAATCTATCGGTAACTTTGACATTTAATCATTTAAAAAAAAATAAAGATAATTTCAATTTAGATTGAGACGAATCCAAATTTGAGTTGTTTTTCTCTTTTTTAATTGGGTTTTTATTATTTTATTGTATTCTCTAAAATCTTAAACGATTATCAATATTCTCTTTTAGGTTATTCAAAGTAAAAAATAAAAGTTTTCTTGTTCTTGAATTTTTAAAATTTGATCAAATAAAAAAATATTTTAAAATAATTAAATGAGATTAGATCTTCTACTCTTGTTAAAAAAAATAATGACACCATGTACATTATTTATATTAAAAAAAATGCTTGGTGTTAAAAGAAAACCGACTTCTAAGCTTTTATATCTCTATGATGGTATAATCATCAGCCAATAATGTAACAATATATTTAATAAAACTGATTAATATTGACAATCAAATGTCATGAGTGCTTGACCCGTGATAGAATAGAATATTTATTTACTAATTTATTAATGGGTTCCGTGGTTTAAACTTTATCTCTGCATGTAATTTTCAGCTTGGTATATATATTATTTTATTTATTTATTTATGTTTTTAATTATAAATGATTTGCATTTGCCTCGAACCCCGTGAGAGTAAATTAAGATTAACTCTTAAGAATAGGTTTACGAGTAGGCTAATCACATAAATATTACACTTTAATTTCACATACATACATTTAATTAAAATGTATCTACAGCAAATTCACATCGAAATCAAGATTGATTTAAGATATTTTTGTAAAATCACGAAATCATGCTATTTAACTAGTGAAGTCACTAAAGCATTAGGGAAACATCACTGTCATTTTATGCGAGGATTAAAAATTAGTATTTTAGCCAGTTAATTTTTTTATTTAAATTAATATTTTTTGATACATAGATTAAAAATTAAAATCCTGTAATTATTTTTATCTTTTATATAATACTTTAATTACAAAAAGTTTCCAAAAAGTGTAGCGTGATGGTAAAGGGTTTGAGATCTGCACAGCAGGTCTCGAGTTCGAGTCAGGGCGTGCACCTCTTGTAAGAGCCTGGGACAGTTGAGGTTTTACTTTCTTACCTGGGCCATAAAATACGCTTTTCAAGAAGGTAAAGTTTTCTCAAATTAAAAAAAAAAAATTAATTACATAAAGCGAGGATTAGCGTGTCTGTTGTAAGCCAAGAAAACAAGTAAAATCATTACGATGATTAGCTAAAAACAAATCCTGACCGCCAGATCCTGTATCATAGGATTCGTTAGAAAGGGAAAGCTCGGTACGCTTTGAATCACGAGGCACCGTAACGGCTATGACTTTTCTACAAAGCTGTGGGCCCAGGAAAATCTTCTAGCTGTCAGCCCACCCCCCGTCGGTGTATGTATTTTTCCTTTCCCATTCTTGGTTACTTCCTTCCAGTTATATATTCATCTCGGAAAGAGAATATTGTACTGTAGCAGACGGAATGGGATTTCGAGAGGAAAAAAAATATAAAAAAAAAAAATCAAAAAATATATATAAACAATACTACCGTGTGTTTCCGAGAGCAAGTAGTTTGGCACGTGCGAAGGAAGTGACCAGCAGAATCTGGAAAGAAACCACAGCCGCTGATCATGGGCGGGCATCTGTGCAAGAAATTGACGGGGCCTGTGTCCGAACTAAAGTTTCAAAACATCCTCTCTTCATGCTGGTGATCTGGCCATTGTTTCAGGACACCGTATTCCGAGAATAATAGGTAGCATAATCCTTTCATTTGCCTACGATATTTCCTTTTTATTCAGAGAAGAACACTTGATAATATTTTTATAACAAAATATAAAGGGAAAATCAAATGCTCACTGATACTAAGATAACATTGATACGAATAAAAATCTACAATACCACCATATACTAGCGTCGATCTAATTTAAAGAGTTATTAAAATAATTATTAAATAATTAATTTCAGGATGAATTTAAAGTCAATATGAAAGCATTCACACGAGTGTGACTAGAGGTTTTTTGAGTATTTCATTATGTATTTTATTTTTATTTTCTTTATTTAATCATTACGCATGTTCTAGGTTTTATAACTGGGTTAATTGTACTGACCAGTCCTAGCTACCACATGCATTTCCATTTTGTGCCGAACCTTGGTCATTGTATTCCAGGTGCTTCATTATTATTTACAATACTGTAACTGATTTAAAGTAGACACAGTAAATAAAACTAAAATCAAGTCTTTTAAAAGGATTCTCTCATCTTATACTAAAAGAACACTTGAATTTTTGTGGTAATTTTTGTTTTTAGATATACTTGGAAAGTATATTTTATTTAAAAAATATCGGTGCTTTTTAAAAAATTTATTTGTTGATGTTAAAAATAAAATAAAATATTAATTTTTTTAATATATTTTTAAATAAAATATATTTTTAAAAAACACGGTAATAATCACATATAAGATTTGTTAATTATAGAAAGAAAAAAGAGCCCACAACATTTCTTATAAAGGGAAAAGTAAATTCCTCCACGGAGTGATGAGAAAAACTGAAATTGGAGCACTCGTCCAATAACTGGTTTCCACTTTATTTTCTATTTTGTCGGTAATTCACAAACCTCCATTTAAATACACAACCGTGTGGACTTTCCAACACTCATCAAAAGGCGGAGCCACCCAAGTCATAACCCAGCCCAACCCAGTCCAATCCAACCCAACCAAACCCCACGTAACCCTTTGACATTTTACCAAGTCAACCCCAAAAAACCAAAACTGGTTTTCAGCTTTTCCTAAAGAGAAAAAAAAGAAAGGAAAGGACAAGATAAACATTGAGATGCCAAATTGCCATTCTCTCTCTCTCTTTCGCTATATATTATTGTTTCCCTACTCATTACACCCCCTAACCTCTCTCTCTTTCTCTCTCTCTCTCTCTCTCTCTCTATCTTAAAAAGTCAGCGCCTTCTTTTGTCTCCTCCCTATAACATCAGTTGCAGAAGGAAGGTACAGATTCACAGACCTTGTCTCTGAAGCCATGGAGGATACTGATTGGGATCTTCATGCTGTGGTCCGAGGCTGCACCACCTCCACCTCCACCACTTCTACAACCACCACCACCACCACCGCCACCATCAACAGCAACAGCAACAGCACTGCTAGTGGCTATAGATCAGATTATTATCCTCAATATTCTTGCTTTTCTGGTTTTGGAAGTGAGCAAGTTGGCCATCTTTTCTCTCATCCAGATCCCTTTGAAACAAGAAATGCTATTGGAGAATTGCATGAGCTTTACAAGCCATTCTTTCCCAAATCTCAGCAGCCCATTTATTCTCCACAAGCCTGCACACCCCTCTCTTCTTTTTCTTCTTTTACCAGTTTTACCAAGGAACTGCCACAGCAACAACAAAAACAGTCACAGCCTAAGCAGTCTCAAACTGGTTCTGCGACTAGTAGTGCAAATTCTCATACACCTCGATCCAAAAGAAGGTAAATCTGCTAACTTCTCACTTACAGCAAGGAAAAGAATTTGATTTGGTAGATAATCATCAAAGAAAGACAAACTCTTTCGCTAATATATACTCCATTTGTGTATTTTTGTTTTGTCACAGAAAGAACCAGTTAAAGAAAGTATGTCAAGTACCAGCTGAGGCTCTCTCTTCAGATGTGTGGGCATGGCGAAAATATGGGCAGAAGCCTATCAAAGGCTCTCCTTATCCAAGGTAACAACATATTATGCATCCATCTTGAATTTAATCAAACCCGCCTTTTATTTTGGTATTCTCGGTTTGGTATCAAGTCAAAACTTGTAAATTTTCTATTTCTAATTGATTAAACTCTGGTTTGTTCAATGGATAACAGGGGCTATTACAGATGCAGCAGCTCAAAAGGGTGTTTGGCCCGGAAACAAGTGGAAAGAAACAGATCCGACCCAGGAATGTTCATAGTGACCTACACGGCAGAGCACAACCACCCTGCTCCTACTCACAGAAACTCTCTAGCAGGCAGCACCCGTCAGAAGACCGCAACACCTCAAACTGGCAAAGCTAATGATTCTAGCAAACCATCATCACCAGCCAAACCCACTTGCTCATCTCCAGCAACTTCTCTGGAAGATGAGCTATTAGCTCAAAGTACTTCAAACACGGAATTAAGCAGAGAAGAGAAAGATATAACGGAAGATGATGATGAAGATGAGATTGGTGGGTTCTCAGATATAGCTGTTAGTGACGATTTCTTTGCGGGTTTAGAGGAGTTTGTTGGTCCTGCCACCGGAGATTACTTCCCTGATCATTTTCCAGCAAGTTTTGGTCAGCCCTGGCTTGCTAACAATGCTGCCCCGGCAGCCGAAAGTATTTGACATTAGTTGAGAATGGCATCTCTGACATCGGTCTTATGCTTTTCTTTTATTTTCTTTGCTTTTTTTTCTTTTCGGTTACTTGTATCATTTTGCTAGAAGTAGAATCTCAAAGGCATCAATGCCTTGTGCCTGTGAAGTGAATGCTGCGGGTGAAAAGTAAAGAGTTTATTCCTTTTGTTGATCTTTAGACTGTTAGTAAATTAGTCTATTCATTTATCCGCCTTTTGCTTTTGCTATGTCACGGCATTTAATTATTTACGAGGGCGAGAACTTTGCTTGAGATGAATTCTTGTTAATTGTCGGGTTATTACTGGCAAATCTCATGTTTGGAAGAGATAAAGATAAATATATCCGTGGCCTCTGGGTGTCTTACCCTAGCCCCATGGCATATTGCCTCTTCAATTGAATCAGGCAGCATCCACAATACGTGTACGGCAGCCTCGAGGACTAGGCCTTACACGGTTTAAATCTCTTTGGTTTCTCAGGGAGATCCAAATCATGGCCATAGAAAGTAAAATGAGTACTAAAATTTCTCGATGAGGTGGTTATTTTGACAACTTTCCAACCGACAGTTTTTCGCAGAGTCGAGCCAAACGAGAAAAACAAATAAATGACAGTTAATTGGATTAAAACATTGTGCTTAACTGAAAGGTTGGACATACCACTGGTCTTGTAGAGTTCAACTGGCTTATAGGATGTCATAAGATTCATGATCCTCTTCCATCACATTATTTTCCAATGGATTCGTTCACGCCACTAGCTCACTCGGCTCCTAAACAGAAGCCAGCCCTTCTCCGGTTGCTAACACAGGTCAAGATGATAAAAAGATTAAAGAATCTCCTTTCAGACATGTTTCACCAGATGACTGTCTGGCAAAACAGTTCAACCATGCAAATCACTTACCCTGGCAAGACATACTAAGCTATGCTAAGCTTATTATAATTTTAGAATCAATTTTGGCACGAAATTCAACCCTTTGTCTAAAGATTCAACAGTGGATGACTTTCAGCAAGCAAATATCAAAATGCAATTTAACTGTGACAAGCATCGCAATTCTACCAATCTCCCCTTTCCCATTCTTCAAAATGAGAGGAAGGAATCCACCATCAATTGGATGGTGTTGCGGGACTAGCACGCTCGTATTGATAAGCCTCAGGTGAAGGTGGTTCTCTAGAACAAGTCCGGCTAGAAGCCCCAGCAAATATAGCAACATGGAGAGAGAAACCATTACAGACAGAAAACTGGACTCCTGGTCTCTCCTAAACATTGCTAACTTATCGGGACAGCACACGTGTTTTCAGGAATCACGTCCTAGCAGAAGCCTTTTGTGCAGTGGAACCAGAAACCTCACATCCCGCAACAAATTTTTTCAACCTCTCTATTTCACCAACTGCAGAGAGCCACTCTGTGAGGATCTCCATGGTTATATAATCAGGATTACAAGCATGCTCAATCATTCTATCCATGAATTCAAAGACTTTTTCCAAATCTTTCTCGTCTCTAAGGCCTTTGAATATAGCATTGTATGTGGTGGTATTTGGCGTCACCCCCCAAATTTTCATATCTTCCATCAAGGAGACAGCAGATTTCACTTTATTATTCTTGCACAAAGAGTCGATTAGGATGTTGTATATCACAGTGTTTGGTGGAACCTTCGATGCAGCTTTCATGTCTTTGAAAATCTCCATGGCTTCATTAACATTTCCATTTAAGCAATATGCATTTATTACAGCACCATATGTAGCAACAGTGGGCACCACACCGCCCTTGATCATCTTTCTCATCACTTTCTGAGCAAACTTTAAATCCCCATTTTTGCTGGCATAAGCAATCAAAGTGTTATATGTGATAGTATCGGGTTTCACTCCAGCTTCCTCCATTTCCTTGAGCATCTCAAAAACTCTATGAAACTTGTTCGTCCTGCAAAACCCACCAATCAAAGTATTATAGCACACTGTATCAGGGCGGATCCCAAGCTTTTTCAACTCTGCCAAGACAAAACTGGCATCAGCCATCCTTCCAGCTTGGCTAAAACCAGAGATCAAGGTGTAGTAGACAATTGCATCTGGAGAGCATCCACTTTTCAACATTTCATTGAAGAGTTCCATTGCCTTCTCAAAATTGTTCACATTACAGAAAGCATTGATCAAAGCTGTATAAGTAACAGCATCACCTTTCATACCTCTCCTTTGCGCCTCAACAAAGAAGTTAACTGCACTACTGACTCTCCCAGTTCTACACATGCCACCAACCAAAGTATTAACCGTGACGACATTTGGTGCAACACCCTCTTTATTCATCTCATCAAACAGCTCCTTTCCCTTCTCTATCTCACCAGCTTTACAAAACCCATCGATCAAGCAATTGTATGTAATGGTATCAGGAGCGCACCCCTTCTGTGATCTCATTCTTTCCATCAAACCCAATCCTTCTTGTTGCCTTCCAACTTTACAAAGTCCATCTATCAACGTATTATAAATAACAACATCCGGTTCAACCGAAACACTTATGCCACCACTCTCTTTACCACCACTCATCTTTTCAAGAACCTCCAACGCATCATCGACTCTCCTAAACTTGCACATATGATTAATAAGAATCCCAAAAGTAACAACATTCGGCTGAATATCCATTTCCACCATCTTTTCCATTAGTTCATTCATTCTATTAAAATTGCCCTCTCTTGCTAATCCTGTCAATAATGAATTGCAAGCAGTAGATTCCAAAACAGCCCCTAGTTTTATCATTTCAGTAAAAAGATCCCAAGCTCTATTAGTCTTCCGATTCCGACACAGCCTGGTAATCAATCGACCCATCCAAAACGAACTAATAAGAACCCCATGCTCGCCGAACTTCAACACCAGATTAACAATCTCATCTTCACTCAAAAGTTCTTCATTTCTTTCTCTCTTCAACAAAAACGAAAACAGAATATCCCCTGTAGCATCGTTGGGACGACAATTAGAGTCGTCATTTGACTCAAACATTTCATCGATCACCTTCAATGCATCTTTAACACGCCCGGACCTCAACAAAATACTGAGCCAAACATTAAGAAGATAGGTGTTTTTAACAGATGGGTCAAGATCATTGAAGAGAATGAGAGATTCCTCCACCAACTCACTCCTTCCAGAGGCGCGAAGGAGAAACGACGCAGCATTGACGGTGAGAGGAATATTCAACTCTTTCGAGGTTTTGTAAAGCCTGGACAGATTAGCATTTGAATCGGGTTCACAAAAAGCGAGCTCGAAAATGGCCTGGAAAGTATAGGAGAGTAGGGATTGGGTATCTGGTGAAGAAGGGGAGTTATTTTGGAGGTAATTGAGGAACTTGAGGGCTTGAGAAGAGGAAGGTAAGCGGCGGGTGATTTGATAGAAAAGGCGAGGAGAAAAGGAGGAAGGAGGGGAGTCGGGGAAGAGGAGTTGATTGAGTTGAGTGGTGTTCCATTCATTTCCTGGTGTTTGAAGGAGTTGTAGGGCTTCGGTTATGATTGAGTTATGGTTGCTAGTTTTTGGTTGTGGCGGTGGTTGTGGTTCTGGAGGTTCGGTGGAAAGGCGGCGGAGGAAAGTGTGGGATATGAGGAGGCGGAGGAGGTTTGAGTGCTTTGATGCTGAAACTGTTATGGTGCTCATTTTGAGATGGGGAAGAAGTAGTGATTTTATTTTTAGGAGGGGCTTGGGAGTTTTCCTTGCGTAGTTTCAAGGTCTTTCAGGAGGGAAGGCAAAAGGCAGTTATGTACTTTCTGGAAGACGGATAAAGTCTTTGTTTTTAAAA
>Ga0325414_1007325_pt1 | contig 11699 bp, 11 predicted proteins | sample PopdelMetagenome_8_FD_206183 | JGI IMG/M metagenome (GOLD analysis project Ga0325414, IMG submission 206183) | Populus deltoides microbial communities from Bellville, Georgia, United States - Leaf-PdKOR-R3 | ecosystem: Host-associated > Plants > Phyllosphere > Phylloplane/Leaf | place: USA... | reverse complement strand
AAAAAGAAAAAAACCTCCACGGCGACACCAATCCATGCACAAACTGCACCACCAGTAAGGGCTCGCTGAGAAGCATCCATCCCCACCAGGAAAGGTAGCGTGCCAACACTTGAGGACACCACACACACACTGTTTAAGCGTGGTGGTGTCCTTCACATCTCACGTCATTATTATTTGCCCAAAACTACTCGAACCCATCTTTTAGTCTGCTATTACGTGTTTAAGTTGACATGTTTTTTTTATGTTCCAGAGTTCATAATTCTTTACTTAATTTTAGTGTATAAGAGTAAGTTTCAAATTTAAAAAACTCATGTTAGAAAATAATGTATAATTATCATTAAAGTATTTTCCAATACTTAATTTTTTGAATCAATATGGTTCTTAATTTGAAAAATAAAAAATAAAAATCATTTATATAAAGACCGATCAAATTAAAAACAAAACAGGAGCTAAAGTTTCCATAATTTAGTGATGAAATGGATTTGAAATCGTGCGCAGTCAATTTGGAATTGCAAGCCAAGCTGCGCATAAGTTCATATTCTCATTTATATTCAACTAAATCATAATGGGCTCTAGTTGGACGCTGACGTAATATGTAAAACTATGGTGTTTTTTCCCATCGAAAAAAGAAAAGAAGAGAAAAACCGAAGAGTGTTTAGTTTATTGAAAATGTGATTAGTTCCTTATTTGTAAATTGTAATAACTAGGAGGGAATTTGCATCTCACCACTTGTTTGGCAATCTAAATTCGAAAATCAAATCATATATAGGTCTGTGATAGTCTTTTTGTAAAGGTGATATATGCACTTTAGCATCTGACCCTTCTCTAAGCATGGTGCTGATCAGTGAACCATTCTTTTGTCCGAATGTTGTCTTCTCCATAGGTTGAGAGACTTATCGGAGACAGAGAAAGAGACTCTTCTATTTCTCCTGAACACTTCAATCAGCTATGGCTTCTTCGGCCATTGAAACAGACGGTCAAGAAATCCTTGACCTTGAGAAAAATAGGCAGGCTGAAAAGGCTCAGTGGGTGCTCAATGCTCCTGAGCCACCTAGCCTGTGGCGAGAGCTCATGGATTCCGCCAGGGAAACTGTTTTGCCTCGTGGCAAGAGATTTCCATATCTCAAGGACAAGGATGGCCTTTTCAAGACAGTAATTTCAGTCCTGCAGGCAATGTTTCCTATCTTTAGTTGGTGCCGGCACTACAACGCAACAAAACTCAGGAACGATCTATTGGCGGGTCTAACTCTCGCTAGTCTCTGCATTCCTCAGGTATAGAACAAGCAAGCATGGAAGTTTACGATGGTAGCAGAAACAGTCAACATTTCTAGTTCTAGTTACCGATCCCTTTACTCAGTCTCAAGATCATGTAAATTTCATGCAGAGTATTGGATATGCAACTCTAGCGAAGCTTGATCCTCAATATGGCCTCTGTAAGTTTCATAACTGAACTTCTTGGGTAGCTAGCAATCTTCGATATAAACGGACTATATATGTGTGTGTGTGTGTGTGTGTGTGTATGTATGTATGTATGCACGTATGAATTCGTTTCTCTTTTCAGATACAAGTGTTATTCCACCTCTCATTTATGCTGTAATGGGAACTTCAAGAGACATTGCAATTGGACCAGTGGCTGTGGTTTCACTGCTTATGTCTTCGATGGTTCCGAAACTAGAAGATCCTGAGGCTAATCCAATTGCCTACAGAAATCTTGTTCTCACCACAACCTTTTTTGCAGGAATTTTTCAAGCTGCATTTGGACTATTTAGGTGGTTCGTTAACAATTGTAGTTTTGCTGGTTGATGTTAATACTTGAGCGCCATAATTTTCCTTTTCGGAATATGCAGGCTGGGTTTCCTTGTGGATTTTCTCTCCCATGCTGCAATTGTTGGGTTTGTGTCAGGGGCAGCCATTGTCATCGGTCTTCAACAAATGAAAGGACTACTTGGGATTGCTCATTTCACAAATAAGACTGATGTTATCTCTGTAATGCAAGCTATTTGGAGATCAGTTCATCATTCTGTACGTATGTTATTTTCCCTAAATATTTTCCTCGCTCAAAGCCTATTAAATGCTCATACTTGTATATATTTCCATAGAAATGCCTATTTATCCTTCCGTTTTTCTATTTTGAACACAGTGGAATCCGCATAATTTTATACTCGGATGCTCATTCTTAAGTTTTATTATATTAACCAGATTTGTGGTAAGTCCTATTCGCAATAACTTCAATTTGTTCATGAAAGCTTGCTTCTTTTTTGTTTCAATATCAGCTATGGGAATCAAATTAGCTGCCAAAGCCACCACTGGAGACCAATTTGGTCACTATTGGCAAGCTTAGAGTCAGCCAATTTCGTTAGAATAAATTATTTTATCCGTATAGGGCGCCCTATATTGATGAATTTCGTTTCCGAAGATCAATCTTTTACACTCACAAGAGATTGTTCAAAGAGTTTTAGATGACTAACGATGCTATAGACTCCACATCACTGGTGACGGAATTCATAGTTTTGGTCGCCAAATGTTCTAGAGATCACAAATAGGTGACAAAAATGGTCATTTGAAAATAATGTGTTCAGAGTTTTTTTTTTTTTTTTTTTTTCCAAGAAGCATGATGTAATGGTAAAGGGTTTAAGATCTGCATAGCAGATCTCGAGTTCGAATCAGGATATGCATTTCTTATAAGAACTTGGAATATTCAGGATTTTATTTACTCACCTAAATACACAAAATACGTTTTTTTTAGAGATGAGTTTCCTTAAATTCAACAAAAAAAAAAAAAGGGGTCAGAGCCTTTGTTGACCAAAAACAGAGTGTTCGGCGACCAATGATTTGGTCATTGGAAACTGATTTTTGTAGTGATAGTTGATTAGTAATATATCTTGTTGCCGTTATTTAGTCATTACAGAATGAAAGACTTGCTGATTCTTGCAGGGTAAAAGGAATAGGAAACTCTTCTGGCTGCCTGCAACTGCTCCTTTGATTTCTGTTGTTCTCTCAACTCTTCTAGTTTATCTGACCAGAGCTGATAAACATGGGGTAATGATTATAAAACACATTAAAAAGGGCTTAAACCCAGGCTCAATCCATGAGTTGCAGTTCAATAACCCACACATCGGAGAGGTTGCTAAAACTGGACTTATAGTCGCTGTCATTGCGATCACTGTGGGTATCAAATACTTCAAGTCCATTCTCCATGAGAAGTACACTCAATCAACATTACTCATTTTCATTTTATATATTTTGTTGTTATGTCGAATGCAGGAAGCAACTGCAGTAGGCCGATCTTTTGCATCCATAAAAGGATACCGCATCAATGGAAACCAAGAAATGGTGGCCTTTGGATTTATGAACATTCTGGGGTCTTTCACTTCTTGCTATGTAGCAACTGGTTAGGTTCTTCTGATACTTCATGCCGTTTCTGACATTAATCTAGATTTGGATATTTTCTTACATGTATTAACAATTAAAACCATGTATGTAGGTTCATTCTCGCGCAGTGCTGTAAATTTCAGTGCTGGATGTGAAACTGCTATGTCAAATATTGTGATGGCCATTACTGTGATCATATCTCTGGAATTGTTCACAAGGCTTTTGTACTTTACTCCCATCGCAGTCCTTTCTGCAATCATTCTTTCTGCTTTACCTGGGCTCGTTGACCCTCATGAAGCATACTATTTATGGAAGGTTGATAAGCTAGATTTTCTTGTTTGTATTGGGGCCTTCTTTGGGGTATTATTTGCATCGGTGGAGATCGGTCTTCTAGCTGCGGTAACGTTTGCTTCTGCTGTTAACTTCGCATGCATTAATAGAATGAAGATACTGGTTAGTAAACTCGGGCTCGGTCCAAAATTCACCAAAAATAGGAGGAATTTAATGGTGTGACCCAGTTAAAAAAAAACAAATTAACTCGCCATCTGGTTAAGTTGGGTTAACCCGGTTAAGAAAACCTTTGATTTTTTTATTTTTTTATTTAAATAAAAATTAATTAACCCGCCATGTCGACTGCTTAGAGATTCGGCTAAAAGCTTTTGGTTCTATTCGCTGCAAGTTGTAGAATTAGACCTATCACTCAACTATGACTCAACTATGTAGCTTTTGGTTGTAATTTTTTTTGTGGCTCCTCGTACAAGATGATCCTATTCGCTGCAAGTTGTTTTCACCTAAAAGAGAAGTGGATTTGATGCAACTCATAAGAAGAGAATTTTGTGAAAAGAACCAAATGATCCCTACACAAAATAAAAAATTGAAAAGTTGAGTCACTCATTGCCATTAAAGATATATACCCTACAACGCTTCGTAATGTCATACATGATGCCAGTGAGTGTGGCAAAAACAGTAGCCGAATATAGTTTGTATGTCTGACGAAATGAATATTTAGCAATACATTGATCTAGACCACTTAAACATTTCTTGTCTCAGAATCTTTTTTGAGTGCGCAGATGAAGAGGGTAGCAGAAAAGCTTCGCTTGTTAATTTGAACTGATGCGTTTCAGGTGATAATATCTTTTGTGAAGATCATTATATTCTCAATCAGACCAGGCACAGAAGAACTTGGAAGACTCCCTGGAACTGACATTTTTTGTGATGTCAATCAATATCCTATGGCTGTTAAGAATTCCAAGGCTCTCATAATCCGTGTTAAGTCTGGTTTGCTCTGTTTTGCAAATGCCAACTTTGTCAAAGAAAAGTAAAGACCACTCCTCCCTATAAATTTTATATATATTGTACAAGGACGGACTTAAGATTTATTCCTGTTCATCTACTAATCTGTTGAAGGATCATGAAATGGGCAACGGAAGAGGAAGAGAACGACAGTCAAGGGAAAAGGACTGTTCAAGTTGTGATTCTTGACATGTCCAGTAAGTGACTACAGGATAAATCAATGATGTGCTCATCCTAGCTAGCATTGTTATAAAACCCGGTGACCTGGAATTCAGCCTGGAACAGGTTTTATTTTGAACAAGTTTTTTTTTACCAAAACAACATTATATCTAAGTTTTCTTAAAAAACAAAGAAAAGAAAATCTAGTTGATTTTTTAACTCCCAAGTCAATCCATCTAACCCATGATCATACCTAACATTAGCTCTTATAACTATGCTAGCTAGTATTTTTTTTTTCTTTCTATATATATCTCACATCGTTATTTGTTTCATCTTTTTCTGTGTTGCAGATTTAATGAACATTGATATGTCGGGAATAGCTTCCCTGTTGGAATTGCAAAACAATCTGGCCTCGGTTGGAATGGAGGTCATACAATGATTGATGCGAATTCGCACTCCTAGTATGTATTTTTCGTGATGCAAATTCGTTGTTCAAATTTCTAATCGTGGACCCTGTTTTGGTTTTGTCTCTCAGCTAGCCATAACAAACCCTAAGTGGCAAGTGATTCACAAGCTAAGGTTAGCCAACTTTGTGACGGAAATGGGAGGAAGGGTCTTCTTGACAGTCGGAGAAGCTGTGGATGCGTGTCTGGGCGCCAAAATGGCTGCTGTTTAAGCACGTGTTTTCTAATTCTGCTAGCTTTCGTCTATCTTGTGTGATCTAGTCCCTCTTACAGGGATATATAACAAAGCGATGCTTTCCTCTCCTCCAATCCTAGGAGTACTTGCAGGTCCAAGAGGGAAAGGGAAGCACCAATTTGTGCTTCTGCTGGCATTAAGTTGTGATTTTATGCATCAGACTATGATTTAAACGCTACCCTTTTGTTATGCGAAATGAATTATAGGTTTCTAAGACTAATTTCAAACCGAGTTTGGATCGAAATGGCCCCATGGATCATACATACGGTTCCTCCGGCGGTCAGGATCTTCTTTCTTTTTACTCTTATAGTGCCTCAAGTTTTCATTTCACCATTACAGCCTTTATTTGATTAATTTGGGCCAAGTAGTGATTTTGCTATCGCATCGTATCTACATGATATCATTTTAACGAATCAATATGGCATGAGAATGCAACTGTGAATCAACGAATAATTATCTGCAAAGATTTTCGTAATATTTGTTCTTTGCATGACAATATATATCAATTATAAATACTACGAAGTATATTTTTGCAAGATTATTTGTTCTGTCTATGACAGTACTCTTCGCTTGTTTATCAACATCGCTTCATATTGAAACGGAATTTGTCCTCCATTTCTTTCATGATTTATAAATTTATAAAGCTAAAGTAACTCTCTAGCCTGCCCCTCTCTCTTTTTTAATTTACAGAAGTTAAAAGCAATAGTGATGTCTGTTTAATTTGAATAAACACAACTTAATTTGCTTCTTCCAAGAAGTATCCACATATATTATGTCTCAAGAGTTAAGTGGTGATTGGTGGATGCTAGTTACCAGTAATAATACTCTTCTAAAGATTGAAAAGCAATATTGCCTTTCTCTTGTTATCAATGACGTCTACTTTTTCTGATTCCCACTCAGTTGCCCTTTCAATGAATTCTTTTAATTTTAGTTTTGAACTCCCCCCCAAAAGTTGCCATTTTGCCTCATTATTGTCTAGATTTATTGCGATGAACTCGGAAAACTTCAAATTAGATCTGGAATTTCCACCATTATTTCTTGGGGTCAAGTGTTTGAACGGGCTATTCCATGCATGCTTTCTTGCAAAAACAAATCTCTTGTCAGGGTAGTAGATTCTTAAATGCTTAAATGAATAGATTGCAGGAGGGAAACAAACTATATATACTAAAGAGAACAGAGCTTAAAAGAGTGAATATTATGTGTTGTTATGATGTTTTTTTTGTGGTCTTGAGTTGCCTTGTGTGTTTACCTAGCAACTTAGACATTTATACATCTGGATAAAATGAGCTTATTTCATGTAGCATGTTGTGGCAAACACCATATAGAGTAATTATGAAGAACAATTGTGGAGGTGTTGTTATGAAGGGAGGGTTAGGCGCCTTGATCATTTATGGAAAGTGTTGGTGTTTATTGGGTTGAGAGGTTGGCGGGAATAGCCATTAACAAGAAATTAACAAGACACGCAGAGGTCGTACTAATCAATGTTGTCAATTCCATTATATTAACAAGGAATTTGAACGTGTCAAACAGCTTTCTTGATAAAAATAGCCATAATTTTTTACTTGATTATGGGATTCAATTGAAATTTTTTCAAGAAGTTTGAAAGACCCTATTCCCTATAAGAGTAACAAGGTAGCTTCATCTCTGTTCATGAATATGTCCAAATTCAACCTAAAGGGTTGGGTTTCGACTGAGAGAGATAGATGAAGTGAAAATGTATTTGAGTGAGGGATGTAGAGAAAAAAAATAGGTGAGGGAGTTAGAGAAGGAGAATGGGAAAATGTATTAGGATTAAATAAATTTAGATTGTACCAGACACGGACCGTGCTGGGAATGGTGATCTCTCTCATAGTAAACAGTATTTTTCCCTTCCGAATTAGCTTATGTTAATATAAAAGGAAACCAAAAAAATTGGTATGAAATTGAAATAAAAAATAAAAGGAAGTTGAAATTAAAAAAAAATTAATTGTGCCTCAACATTTCACAAATCTATCACAAAGAAAAAGAAATTGAAAACAAGATATTTGAGAGCACTGAATCTATGCATGTAAGAGCATGATAGCATAGCAAGGATGGAACAAACCTAGCTCGAGAATCTAAAAAAATTTGAATAGCTTCTTGTGAAAACTCTTTCAGGACTTTCCAATGAATTTCCTTCAGTGTTAATTCTAATGAAGCCAAAATCTGGAGCGGTCTGAGATATGAACTTAATTTACAATCTCCAATAAATTGCCGAAGGTGCTGGCGTTGAGTTCCTATTCATTGCTAAGAATTTCCCGGCATCTTAAAGAAATGCAGCCAAAATTATAGAATCTGCCGACTGATTACCATCGAATTTTTTATCCTTATGAGAAGTGTAAAGAAAAACTTCATTGGTACTTGGAAGAAAAGCAACAAATTACATTTTAGGGATGGATTCCAACGTCGAAGATTAGTATATCCTTATGAGAAGTGTGGCGAAGAACTTCTATCCCCAGTAGGATTTTGATGAGCAATAACTATATTTTTATATTAGACACAAGTTGAGTTGCTTGAGAAGTAAACTGGTGGATCATTGAGAAATAAATAAATCAATTAATTGAAGGAAGGACAGATAATCTCAGTTACAAAGATTAGATTTATGCTCTTCCAAGCTGAACCTTAAAGCCATTAGCCACTTGACATTTACAAGTCCCCAATTTCAAGCTGTCTGTGGAAAATTAGATTAACCAAATATATGTTAACAACCTTCTTCAGCATGGCTTAGTAAGTTGTTCCCATTTGTGATGATATCCCACGTTATTGGTAAGGCAGCCGTTCTCTGCTATCCAATGTGAACTTTCTTGTACGTTTCTCTTGATGCATCCATCTTTACCAAAACAGAGAAAGTGATGCAAAATGAGCAGTAAAACCCTTGTTTCTTCGCTCATCTGAACAAAGAATGTGAATGCTTGAGTATGTTGTTAAGAGATTTTGTCTCCTGGGCTTTACAAAGCAATTTTCTCACTCCTTCTGTCATCTGCTTTTCATGCAATTCATTTTCATTATCAGTTCATAGTATTACAGGTTGGACAATATTGAACATTAAAAGCAATGAACAGATCAAACCTCTCCCAACCTTCCCCTTGTATAGGGAACTGCTCTTTGGTTTCCAAGAGTAGTTGGAGGAGATTTTCGGCAATTTTCTTCCCTACACACAAGTTTTCCATTACTTCTGCTTCGAGTTACCATTGTCGAAGGGTTGTGCCATTTGCCATTCATTAAACTTGGAAGGCTTGATTCCTAAATCCATTTAGAACTCCAAAATGTTAACTATGATGTGTATATAATTTTATAAATACTTAAGGAGTGTGTCGTAAGATTAATTGGATATTTAGGGATGATGAAGATTTTCAAGGTTACCACGAATAAAACTGCTGCGCAATGCTTCAAGACCTCCAGGTTCATACGCACATCTTCAAGACTCCTGTTTAATGCAGTTGTAAAACCATGATTACTAGTTTCTTAATAATATTGGTCCAGAAAAAAATGTCAAAGGACACACACGTACACCTAGTTTAGACAAGACTTATTCATACCTGTGTTTTTGCTGGCCGAGCCCAAAATAAGTAGCCAAAGTTGCCATCTAAACGTAAAACAAACAAATCAGGATATCAACATCTTCATGAAATTTTGTGAACACATCACGAAGCTGCACTTGCAAGTGCAGATCACATGATTGCTCAAAATTTACTACGAATGCTTGATATAAATAGAAAATGGCTCAAATTTGATGCATACCTTCATGTTACCAGCTCTTCTGCCAAATTTTTCCGTCAGAACTCCTAAAGAATCAAACATTCCAACAGGCATTGGTGCAGGCCGACCAATCTCTGCAAATGCCTCCTTAATCCGGACACAGTCAAATCTTTGGATGTTATGTCCAGCCCATATTCTACCATTCAAAATGGTAAATATTTTGTCAGCAACTTCCTCGAATGCAGGTGCATTTGCAACAGCTTCACGAGTTATCCCATCACATCGACCAGACTTCAATGCAACAGCAGACAAGTCCTTAGGTCTTATGAGTGTGCTATAACTATCTAGCTCAACAAGTTTCCGTGGACAAACAATTATTGCACCAAACTCCAGTACCCAGAACCGTTGTCCAGCTTTATTGGGCACCGTTGTTTCTAAGTCGAAGAACACAATCTCTGGTGTGCTTACAGGACTGGAGGCCTCCATTTCTTGTTATTTGTATTGGTATATCTGTTTTTGGTTAATTCCGATTGTCTTCACTGTATTATAAATAGTGGGGTAATAATAAGAGAGAGCCCAAAAGGTCCAGGATGAAGGAGAGAATTCTTCACACGTGAGATTGATTGTCTTGTAGTTCACGTCACGAGCTTAATTAGGCTTTCCATGGAGTCGTCTTTGTTTCTTGATGGTGTTTTGAGGAAATCATTTCCCTTTGGACAGGTACATCTTGTTGCAAGGAAGGACAAGAATCGCCTTCTCCGAAACCTTTATACGAGACCTGTGTAAAACGTTGTGCACCTTTTTCACCCACAAGGCCATGCAAATTGAACGCGTGGAAACATTTGAAGCCAAGTTTCCTGCCAAGAAAAGAATTGATTCCCCGTTCCGTAACGCCATGAATCTTTTCTAACCAAAAGAAGGAAGACAACTAGAGGATGCCAGTCATGTGAATAACATAGATTTTATAGTCCCCGTTCTCTTTTGCCTCAATAAAGACAGCAAGCTATACCTTAACATATTAATGATGCCAGCCAAGTTGCACCTTTATTCCTCCCTGTCAAATATTGGACCAGCCCAACAAGAAGGCTTCCTTTGAGCCTCAATCCAAGCTTTTCTAGTGTTATAGTCTCTTTGTTTGTTGAGCATATTCCTGTATGCATGTATGACATGACTTGCTATTTCCTCCTAACTTAATGAAAGAGAGCTTGCCACAATTGAGAAACAATCTCACTGAATAAATACGAGACAAATGTCATCCAGATACAGATGCAACAATTTTATGGTGGAAAGCAAATACTGTACAGAGACATTGGAATTCTTCCACATCTTTCCCTCAACAAGGCTAGTGCAAAACCAATGATCATAGCAAACAAATGACCCTCAATGACAATGGCATTTTATTTGTAACAATCAATAATGAAGTGCCCATTTTTTTAATCTCTAAAAGAGTACAACAATTGCAATTCATCTACATTACACAGGGACGGCAGACTTGAGTGGGAGAAGCGCTCTCTTAATTCTCTCTACAGCTGCCTGTAGGGTGGTCAGAGAAGCTGCATAGGATATACGTATGCAGCTGTCATCTCCAAATGCAACCCCTGGGACTAATGCAACCTGTAAATAAGCAAGCACAATCAAATTATAAAGATCTTAAGTAGTGCCATAACAGCTGCATGCCATGTTACTTAAACTGTAGCTTCAAGTTTCAACTGCATCATAGTGTTATCTAAAAATATTCAGCTTTCACAACATTGGTGAGACGAGTACTGAAACATTGCCAATCAAAGGTAAACAGGATAATCTTCTTTAACAATGGATACCTGGGCCTGATCAAGCAGGTAACGGCAAAGGGCGTCAGAGTCGTCAATTTTACCAAACCCTTCAAGCTCTGCTCCATAGTACGAGCTGAAATCAATGAAAAGATAAAATGCTCCCTGCATGTAAAACCAATTAGAATTAGAAGCTGATGGAATCACTAGCAAAATGGGAGGTCTTAAGTATATAATAACTGAAAGGCAGTACCAGAGGTTCCGACAACCCAACACCTTCCATTTCTCCAAAGCTTTTAATCAAGAAATCTCTCCGCTCCCTGAATGCTGTCACCATGGTGGACACTGCTTCCCCACCAGCATAGCCTAGTCCTAATGCTGCAACTCCTGCCTTTTGCGATATGCTGCTGGCACCTGAGGTAAACTGGAAAAATATAGCACACGGATCAACTGGAGCTCGTACAAAGTCATTGTTTAGATCACAAGCATTACAGGAATAGGCATATCAATGCATTTTGCAAACCAACAAGGCAAGACACGAAAATTCTTAATGAAAAGTAAAAAATCATCAAGAGTTGCAACTGCAGCCCCATGCAATCACCAGTATAGCGTCAACATTTACCAGGCCAAACTGGGCTATGAAAGCATGAATTATAGATTGTTATTGACTTACAAGTCTTTCTCATGTCA
>Ga0325414_1007320_pt1 | contig 11701 bp, 8 predicted proteins | sample PopdelMetagenome_8_FD_206183 | JGI IMG/M metagenome (GOLD analysis project Ga0325414, IMG submission 206183) | Populus deltoides microbial communities from Bellville, Georgia, United States - Leaf-PdKOR-R3 | ecosystem: Host-associated > Plants > Phyllosphere > Phylloplane/Leaf | place: USA... | reverse complement strand
AGATCCCTTAGTATTAGTTATATATTTTATCATATAAATTATATATGGATTCTCTCATTAGAAGGCCATATCCTATATGATCTCATTTAAGTAGGTTTTTGAAAGGAGAATTTGGAGATAGTCCAACTCTTCATTAGTTCTGTATGAAGTTGCTAATGTTAAAACTAGAAGTTTCACCAATGTGGTTGTGGAATATGACTCACCCAGAGGCCATGTTGTTCGTGTTGTTCATTTAACAGGCAAAGAGAGCTGGTTCAAAGTTGAGGAGCCGTATTGTTGCAGAGCAATCAATTATTAAGTGGTCTCAGATAATTGAGAACATGGAAAATCAAGTGGCTGATGTTCTTCAACAAGAGAGGTCTTGATGGGATTATGTTCTCGTGGTTCTTTTAAACAAAAAAATTCTAATTTTACGCTGAAGTTTTTGATGTTCAATACCTGCAGGGAAGAGAGAGCAATAAGAAAAGCTGAAATGGAAGCAACCAAGGTATTTAACCCTTCTCCAATTAGACTTCTTGCCTGTTGATCTTGTCAGAGATATAGTGTACTTCATAGTCCATAGTTATAACTTGAGTACTAGTCTTCTATTTTTTATTTTGTATTTCTTTTTTTTGCCATCACATTGCGTTGAAAGTCTTTACTATTGGTGTAAAAGTATTTTGTGACTTTGGAAACTGTTAACCTGAGAAAGCACTAAATTAAGTTCATACACTTCTATGATTCTTGCAGGCAGAAAATATGATCGCACACAAGGATGAAATCTTTTCACGTCCCAAAAGGACTTGGTTTGTAACAGAGAGAGAGAAAATGCTCGCAGCAAAAGCAGCAAAGGTGTTTTATATACTATCATGGTTGTTTATGTTATATACCTTGTTTGTTCAATACAAATCTGTCCCAGATGTTCATAAGCTGGAATTTGAATTTATTTTTCTGGCCATTGAGATCTGCCAGTACCATAGCCACTCAGAAGAAGACACAAACCTTGTCAACATAATGATTTCTGGAAGGTGTTGATAAATAATGCTAGGTTTTATCTGCTGTCATATGGCAAGGCTGGATAATGCATTTAGTATATTTTCTTAATCTCCTCTTATACTTTTATCCTCTATGGGGACGGGAATCGCTTGAAGATGGTTTTTTATGTTAAGAGGAGATATGCCTCCTAAGCAATAATGCTATTCTTCTTTATAAATGGAATACACACAACCATAGCTATTTCCTCCTGTGTTAAATGATTTACCTCTTTCAGTTTCACTCTCAGCACTTCATATGAAGCAATCTTAGTATGAGGTTAGTTTCTCCTATTAATCAAATGGTGTCTTCAATTGCATGCAGCAGTCATCAGTTGAAAAAGAAAAAGGTTCTGGAAATGAGGTGATGAGTGCCCAACAAGCCGAAGACCTGAAAATGAAGGAAAAGAGGAAGCGAGAGCGTGAGGTGATTTTTGTTCTTGTCTTGTTTTTTTCTTTTTGCAATTTAATGCTATTATTTTCTGATTCAAAAAAATTATTCTCACAAACATAACTAATTTCTGCTGAACAGAAAAATTTACCCCGTAAAAAGCGTCGAAAATTACAAGCAGCCAGAGAGATGCTAGACGATGAAGATTTGACAGAGAAATCAGAAGTATGTGTCCCCTCATTTTCTGTGAGCAAATATCATGCGTGTATATAATCTTGTTCTGTTGTCTATGGCACTAGATATTTTGAATGGCTAATATCAAACCATGAGGCAGATATGTGCAAAGATGTTTCTGTAGTAGGATTTTGAGGTGGCAATTTGTATGTCAATTTGTCAGTGCGTTTCAGGTTTTCATAAGATCATTAAACCAGGCCAACGTATTTCAATGCTAACATTTTATTACTTGCAAAAGTTTCTTTTATGCTCCTTGAAAAGTGAAATGTGTTGCTTTTATCATACTGCAGGGCAGTGGAAAAAATAAGAAAGAAAAGACTGGACTATCACTAGTCGATCTGGGTTACCGGCGGGCAAAAGCAGCGAAGGCTGTGAAGAAGGCAATGGATGCGGGCAAGTTTGTGCAGAAGAAGGCTAGTAAGAAATCAAAGCAGCCTCCTGAAAGAACTCAATCAAGGACAGAAGAAATGCAGGAGTTATTCCAGAGCGATATGAGTGAGAAAAAGCAGAAGAGAAGAAGTAGCGGAACAGGAAACAAGAAGTCCAAGAATTCATTCAAAAGCAAATCAAGGTATAAATCAGCTTAATATTTCTTCTTTTCCTGGCTTTTATGTTTCTAGATCTCCTACATACTGTCTTATAGCATAGAAGCAAAGCTACAGGAGACATATCTCATAATATCTCTTGCAGTTAACTGTAGGGCGACTCACAAATAGTTTACCACATAACACAGGTCTCTAATATTTGCACAAGCGTTATGTATGTGATGTCATGGATGCCCTATGTTGTGTGAATAAAAGTACTCTTGGAGCTTACACCATCCTAAGATTCCCAACCATAAAATACGCTATGCTACCTGCGTTGTCATATAATGCATTATTACTGCAGCTTTAATCTCAGTGATGATTTCTGATTTGCCACTTCCCGATGCCAGCAAAGATACTTGCATTGATGAAATTCTCAAAAAGTGAACTTTAGATGTCATGGATTGCTTTAGAGAGGACATTCCAGAATAATACTCAGACTTTTTACCTACAAGTATCAAAATAATATATTTTTTTATCATTCCAAGTACTGGAACTCAATACTCATCGATACCCATTTTCTTTTTTCAGGTATAAGCGCAAGTAGCACCATCAAGTCGGCCATCAAATTATGTGGTCATTTACCTCTATATTATGAAGGTTGTGTCCTTTAGCTGCCGGTTTTAGAGGAAGAGAGGCAGGCAGGCAGACAGTAACCGATGATGGTGCGTATGTGAAAGCATCCTTGCAAAGGACTTGTTCATCATCTCCCCCGATGTTTTAAATTTCCTTCCTGTATTTTTTTCCTGTATAATTACTAGGAGGTATCGAGACCTAATAACAAATGTTTTCCGGGGTCGCAATATTCTGGTATTTGGCCCACAAAGTTTTGATCTATTATGCTGCCTTGTGGTATCGATTGGTCTCTGGGCCTAACTGCTCCTCCCGATTTGCGTTTGGTTTCTTGATTATCATCTTTGATACAATGCAACTCAACTTACCTTATGATACAGGAAATGCTTGCTAAAAAAAAATACTACTTGCGAGCAGCGAGTTAATAAGGTTTCTTGTCAGTATTACCTGCTCTTCTATTTGATTTTTTAATGGGTTTTCGTGGGATCAGGAATTACAAGGTCTCTCGGCCACAGGTCCACAACTAGTTCTGATATGGGCGGAACTTGCTTCTCAATACGTTAATTGTTTTTAGAAAAAAAATTACTTTTTTGATTAAAACATTGTTTTGATTACTTTTTTTTATTAAAACATTGTTTTGATTTTTTTTTTTTCACAAAAAAAAAAACGAATAATTTTTTAGTTCATCTTTCTGAACCGTGACTTGTACCGACCCCTAAGAACTAAACTTTCTACGTGACTTGAGTTTTTGATTATTTGTGGCCTCGAGGGTTTTCTGTTTTTGAGCTCATAATATTACGTTGCTTGGCTCTGATTAATCAACGGAAGCTGCTAGTTTGTTTCTCCAAGAACGCTGCAAATTGACGCCTCCACAATCCGTTTGGAGCTTTCACAGATCTTCATAAAGAGATTTATGTAATTCACCAATCTGGGCCTCAGCTGCACGCACCATTCTGCAATAGAAAATCAGCAAAGAATTCACGTACCCTTTGCTTCGGTTCGTCAAAACAGGGAATAGTAAATATACGCCCTTCTATACAAGAGAACTTGAAAATATATATATGAAAAAAAGAGGAAAAAGAAACTTCAAAAAATGAAGCTAAAGACAATTAGTTCCTTTAAATTTCTGTGCTATGTGACGAAGATAAATTACAGCTACATGTACCAAAGTTTCTATGATTGCAATTGCCTTCTATAAAACACAAAAGAGAAGTAAGAAACTAAACCAAAATGAAGAACAAATAAAAACCCTAATCTTCTTTTTTTCTCCTGCTTCAGCTATTAATCTCATGAATCATTTTACATTCACAATGCCCCCGGTTTTATTCTGCTTCCCTCACTTAGGCCAATCAGCTTAGGATGCCGGATTATCGTTTGCAATCCAAGTATGAACCAGCTTGATCAGACTTATCAACTGATTCCAGGAGTTGGCACGCTGACAATGAGGAAGTTTCTATCTCCATGGAGGTTGAGGATGCTCATGTTGTAAAGATCAAGCGGGTTCCCACCCACTATCCGGTTCCTTCCTTTTCCCACCCACCCCAGAGCTTGAAGAAGGCTGTGAGCTGCCTTGGCCAGGCATGAGTAGCTGCCGCGAACCACCTATGCTTCCCCCTTCCATCGTAAAACCAGAATTTAAGTCAAAGCTAGGCCGTGAGGGCCCAGCACCATTTAAACCTAGGGGTGCTCCGCTCATGCTCATGAAGAATGGTTGCTGGGAGTAAGGAGGAACAGCTGGTGTAGAGCCCATTATTTGAGGCATGACAGGGGCTCCTCTTGAATCCACCATATAAGGGATTGAGCCAGTAGGGCCATACATGGCCGAAGAGATGGGCATGGCAGGTGCTGTTGCCAGTGCATTGAACCCAAAAACAGGAGAGTGCGTGTATGACACAGGGGGGACAATACCCAAAACAGCTCCCATTCTTGTAAGATTAGCGTCCATTGCATGTTCCAGAGGCTTGCCATTTGGCATAGATGGAGTCTGAGGAATAAAACCCTTTCTGTCAACTTCCATTCTACTCCCCACTTCTACTCTAGTACCCATGATAGAAATAACAGGATCACCTGGTTTAGGTCCTCCATAAGCACTTGCAGTTTGCGAAGGCTTCCTATGATAGAGCCCTTGATCCAAGGAGTCGTTCTGAAAGAAAGGACTGTCATTCAAATCAAAGTTCCTCATTGAAGGCTGCCTTGAAGACGATGACAAAGCAGGAGATGGACTGCGATGGCCATTCCACTGGTAAAAGAGCCGTCCCTCCAATCTCAAATCTGTCGGTGTAGCATCACCATCATCACTGGTACGATTTAAATCCAGGTTGGGTCTCTCTGGTCTTCTTGAACCCACTTCCAAAGAAGATTCCCCGGAATGGAAGCCTGATGAGACTGGCATTTGTCCTGACGAAATCAAATCCATGACCTTCTCCTCTCCACCCCCAGCCACATTGAGATCAATATCAAAGCAAACCTGCCTTCGTTTTGAACTGTTGCTGCTACCCCCAGTCTCAAGCGTCTTGTCCCCATCAGAAGTCTTGCGCGGGGAAGCTGGACGAAAAGCACTAGTTGCTGCAGAACCTCTCCATCCAAGAGTCCCCTCAAACCGCAAAGGAGCTACAGGTGATCCAGAAGCTGCTGCAGGTCTTGAAGCTGAAACAACAGAAATTGGGGTGGAGATGGTATTCACAGGGCGATCCATGTCATCAGTACAGACTTCTTCATTCAGATCAAAATCACAAAAGCCTTTCTCTGTGTTAACTTCTGGTTCTTGGGCCACTTCAGTAAACTGAGAGGACTCCAGGTCATGCATGCCATTCCCTGCTTCATTTTCCAGATTATTTGAATCAAACATGCGCCCCTCTTGTTCAGCATGTGTCTCAAAAGGCTGATTTTGTCTGGTTGGCACGTTTTCTGGAGGGATCTCAGTGGATAGGTCCTGTTTTGCGTTTATGGAGTCTGGGCTACCTGGCTGCTTAATACCACTTTCCATGATTTTCTCCGAAGATGAGCTACAGGATTGTTCTCTGAAATCTACAACTTCTCTCTCCACTTCTTGAGCAACTTGTCGAGCAACTTCAAGAGCATCAACCATGCCATACTCAAGCTCAATATTAGATCTTCTTCTGTCAATCAAATCTGGACTATGTTTATCTGTGGTTGGTTTAGAGAAATCAGAATTATCCTCAGCTCCATCACTGCCATGTTCTCTATCATCATCACTGGCAATGTCTTCCATCCGTGGATAGAGACTCCCTAAATTGTCAAGTTTTTCCAACACACTCTTGTTGCCAGACAAGTGTTGTGAAGGGTCAGGAGAAAATTCACCATCTTTGGCAGTAGAATTAAACATAGGTGTTTGACATTGATTTCTATTCTCCACTTCATCTGTCCCAACCTTTGATGTAGATAAAGGTGCTGCCACATCACCAGATGCACTTGTACGGCAATTATCCTCTTTGGTGTCAATATTATTTTGCAAAGCGGATCCTGTCACAATTTCCTGAGCATTGCCAGCAACATTACTCAAGGAAATAACTGCAGCTTCCACGTTACTAGAGGCAGCTGATTTATCAGTAAGCATCTTTGGAGCTTCCGAGTCTGGTTCAGCTGTGTGTCCCTTTGGAACTGCTAAACTATGTGTCTCAGTAGAAGCAGCCACTTCTACAGTACTACTCACTTGGGATTTTTCTTTGAATGGTGGGCTTTCCTGGTCAGATGTTGACACAACAGGGGGGGAACGGGGGTCTAATGATCTATCCACAGAGGTGGTGAGAGGATCTTGTGTTCTATTCTCCAAATTTCTATGGTCTAAATTTTGATGATCACAATCACTTGTTTGAATTTGTACATCCTGGGTGCTTTCTGCTGGAAGACAATTTGAGCTTCTTGATTGCAAACTTTCATCCCCGGTTTGTTCTGCAGCATTGTTTTCTACATCAGCCCTTCTGTTTGAAAGGGGAACATCAAGAACAACACATTCAGTTTTGCCAGTGTTGCTGTCTTTCATTCCGACATTATCAAATGCCTCAACGCTCTGAACATCATGGTGAATTGCATCACTAACCTCACCAGGCTTCCAGCTATCGAACAGTGCCCTTGCCCTATCCTGAACCCGAGAACTATTGTGGTCAAGTAAATTATTGACAGTGTCCCAGACCCCTGAAGTAATAGACCTCTCCTTGTCTATTTGCAGCTTTTCCAGTGCTCTTAACAATGCAGTAATTGACTCTTCTACAGAGCCTTCACCTGTTTCATTACTGAACTTCTGAGCGAGCTTTAACCATCTATCAAAAAACAACAGCCCATCTAAGTTAATAAAAAGATCAAGACAATCTTTATTCTCTGTAGCAGCAACTGTGCTTGCAACAGCTGCCCATTGCCTGGTTGCATCTCCAATGTTTTTCACAACAGTAAATTTCTCCTTCTTCATTACAGCAACCAACTCATGGACTCGTGATGGGGCTGTGAGCCCATCCTTCATCTCAGTCAGTGTAAAGAAATCTTCGAGAGTCATAATGAATTACATGTACTTCCAAGCATTGAAGAAGTCCTTGTGGCATAATAATCTGCTCTTTTCCATCAAGAGCCACAGTGGCTTTTAGAACTTTTTGCAGGATTCCCTGCAAAAGGAATGAAATAGAATTCCTAAGCAGATAGTTTGAGACAGTATATATTAGCTGACAAACACTTATTATACTTCACATTAGAACTCATTAAAAAACATGTACACAGAAACTAAACGAAGACCAACTAAAACCACATAAACACATGACACGGGCTAAATCACTCATTACAGAACATCCAGTGTAAGTAGAAACCACAAAAAATATATAATATATATTCAAGGACATCCAGAGAATGTGTCAAGGATAATTCGCCCTTGGTTCAAAATACTCTTATTCATAGAGAATGGAAGCAGGGATGTAAAAGAAACGGTAAATGGTTACCCACTGAGAGCAACAATACAAAAAGGGGAAGTTAATTGGCCTTCCATGTTGAGTATAAATTCCATTATCAAATTTAGCAAATACTTGCCTCCTCCTCTAACACAGGTTATACGGTACACTAGAACATGCGGATGGTAGATTGCATGGAATCTGACAAGTTTTAGACTAGTAATCATGGGACAAATAATGGCAAATGCAAGGCAAATCATATAATTAGTTTGAATTTGGAATCTCAAACTGATAGATATTGTTTGTGCAGGGTGGAATAAAACAGTTGACCATTTTTAATGCAGAATTTGGTAGGGCTGGGTCACTCACCACTCCCAAATAAGTATTTTGTTACTGTCCCAACAATAGGAGACTTACACCAGAGCATCAGAACATTAAGCAGAAAGTGCATAGCAGTTGTAAAGGTAAGGCACCATTATCTTCTTTCATCGCGCACCCAAAAATAGCACAAAACAAAAGATTACATGGTTATTAAGGAGATACTTTCCTGCACTGTTTTTACTTTGAGAAACACATTCATCGAATAAACATTTTATAAGATTCAAACATACAGGTAAAACACCAATGAACTACACAAAATCGATCGACTCATCATTGCTTTATGAAAGCACGCATGGTTTCTTTCGTATGTCCTTGGCACAGACCAGCCTTTTTCAAATGCCTAACCAGGAAAGAGAATTCAATGCATGACATGCATAGCATACTTTATGTTATGCTTGGCATATGTCACCGCAACTAGTATGTGGTATGCATGTATTTCATGAAGCATAACAGAAACACAGTTTTATGACCAGCACCGCTGTATGGCAATTTGCTTCATGTGCACAGATCAGATAGTGAATCATGTTCAACATATACCGGAGTCCCTTCACCAACACTTGCAAAGAGAACACACTAACAGCATTTCCAATAAAAACACAAGTGATATAACTGATCACGTAAACCTACTGATACAGAAAACATAAAATAATCAGTATATGAACTTGATGACAAGCAACAACAACAGGAAAACAATGGCAAACCCTAAAACCAATAGTAATACTATCTAAAGATCAAAGCTTTTGTAAAGCATCCACCACTTACACACCATTTCAAAACCGATAGACTCATAATCAGAGAAAGGAACGGTAAAGTGAAAACCCACTAATTGAATAGGGGAAAAAACCAAATTTCAAAGACAATCAGCTCGAAACAATAGAAAAGAACTTACTTTTCCATCAATTTCAGCCATGACATTTCAAAAACCCAGTAACAGCAATGAGAGAAGATCAAACCCTAGAATTCAAAATACCAAAAATGGAAGAAATCAAAAGAAAACCCTAGGTTTTTTTTATTGCTTAATATTAAAAGATATGGAGTAAACTTAAGGAGGTTTTTTGAACTAAATTAAGATTATCCTGATTAATGCTAATCGATATGTAATTAAATAACAATAAATCTCATAAATGGAAATGGATTAACAACAAAAGAAAAACAATTAAATTTTCAAAAATAAATTAAGAAAGTGTTTTTACCTTGATGATAAATTAATACAAGGAGAAAATGAAATTAAAACCCTAGCTGGTGAGTGACACAGCTCCAAGACTCAAACTTTTTTGTGTGTTTCTCTCTCTAAAAAATTATCTCTCTTTTAACTTTCTCTCTCCCTAAAACGGAAGTGTTTTGTCATTATTTTCTAAGGTTTCTAGCATAAATAAAACCCTCGCCTTGCTGTTCTCTTTGAGGTCACCACTGAGAGAGATGAGAGAGGACAGGGCAGAAGAGTCATGTTGTTCTTCGAGTTTGTGTTTTTTCTTTTTAATTTTGAAAATTATTTTGTTTAATTTTCTGGTTGGTTTTAGCTTAAAGTTGGGTAAATGCACGTGCGATGCGTGCGATGGAACGGCATGTCTTCGAGCCGGTTCGGTTTATTAGTGACCGGGCCAGGCAGCTTATCTGGTCAACCGGTGACGATGGCAGCTTGTTTTAATTTCTTATACGGAATGTCCTTTGTTACTTCCATTTTATCAACACAACACGTAAGCACTCCACTAAACTATATTTTAATCTCATTTTTACAACGTTTTAATTGGGTGTTTTTAATGTTTAATGTTGAAGTAAATTCAACACGCCTTTTGTTGTTAAATAGTTGACTGCCACAAATAAAAAATGGGTTTTTTTTTTTTAATTTTATTGTTTTTTTTAAGGGTTTTAGAGTGGTATTAATTGTTTGTGATTTTAAGATGAGAGGGTAAGAGAAAGATAAATGCTTGAAATAAAATTTTGAAAAAAAAATGGATATTCTATTTGACCCTTTTAAGCTATTTAACAACAACAATTACTTCTAATATCATGAGAGTTTCGTGATAACACAAATTGTGTGTTATTTTTTTTTTAAAAAAAATGTTCTTCATTTTTTAATTTTAGGGTCTTAAAATAGGGCTACATGTTGTGATTATAAAATGAAATGGCGAGAAAAAGATGAAAATTTGGCCATTTTTAGCAATTTGACAGGAACAATTATACAACTATTATATCCATTATTACAAGCTTGATGATAATACGAGTGACTGCTTATTTTTTAATTAAATATTAGCTATATTTTATTTAGCTTGCACAATAAAATCAACATGCTGCTTCTGATATACAAGTATACACAGTAGAAATTTCTAGACACCATAATGAAGTTGAAGTAAGAAAATTCGAAGTATAGAAATCAAAACAAAACATTATAAAATCTACAGGACTAAATATAGTCTATTCTAAAGATAAGTGTTGTTTTGTTCTATATACTATAATGAAGTTGAAGTCGGAAAATTTTAAGTATAGAAGTGAAAGCGAAAATTATAACATCTTTGAAGGCTAAAATGAAGTTTGGTATAACGATAAGTGTTGTTTTATTTTAATTTATTTTAATCAATTTTCAAGACAATAAGTTGTCTAGGAGTGTGCTTATTTTTACATTTAAAAAATATTTTTGAATATTATTTTATTTTATTTTATTATGATTTTATACCGTTTTGATATTTTAATTTTAAAAATAAATTTTAAAAAATAAAAACAAAAACTATTTTAATAAATTTTCAAACAAAAAAATATTTTAAAAATAAATATTGTTACAACTTGAAATAACGTAAACTTGCTAACATCAACTTACATCGGGTGGGCTATGTGTGATGTGATCCGAGGAAAGGTGACGGACAAGTGTAGAAGCAGAAAATTGAGAGGAGGCACATCGTTGTCTCTGTCAATTGTGTCCCTCTATCAGTCACTTGTGGTATGCACGATTGATGATGTTAAGAGGGGGGGTTTTGTGCACCGAAGCTCATGAAAACCGAGGAAGGGACGACTACATGTGCTCTGCATGCTAATGTTGGTGAAACTTGAAAGCCCCACCATGTGTCGAGTGAAAATGAAAATCCATCTATTTTAGGGCCCAAGATGCTTGACCTAGCATGTTTGACATTGAAATATGCATCTTTCACTTCGAATTTGGACACCAGCAAGTTTGTTTTCTTAATCCATGTACTTTTTTTTATATAGAAAATGTCAACCATTACAAAAGGTTATTAAAAAAAATAAAAAAAAAACAGCCATATTAAACTCAAACCAACTTTGACAAATTGATTCGAGACTCTCGGTCAATTCAAAGCCTAACTTGTTTAAAGTTTAAAAGTGAGATTCCTGATATATTCAAGGATTAAAAGTGAAATTTGACTCGTGCAATAATAGCTAAATAAAAAGAAATTGAAGAAATGTACTTATCTCAAAAAAAAAAAAGGGAAACATTCTTTGAAAAAAATACCTTTTCTTTGCCTGTTGAGATGACTCTGAATTGAATACCAGCTTACTAATTTAAGCTTTTATAGGACACAAAACACGGATCTAGTTTTTGCAGACAAGATTTCGGTAGGGTAGAGATTAGACGACCTTCCTATTAGCACCTATGTGAGGTGAAATTTGAAGATCATTAACCTA
>Ga0325414_1007317_pt1 | contig 11701 bp, 7 predicted proteins | sample PopdelMetagenome_8_FD_206183 | JGI IMG/M metagenome (GOLD analysis project Ga0325414, IMG submission 206183) | Populus deltoides microbial communities from Bellville, Georgia, United States - Leaf-PdKOR-R3 | ecosystem: Host-associated > Plants > Phyllosphere > Phylloplane/Leaf | place: USA... | reverse complement strand
AAATTCCCAAGACAACACTTTAATTTGTTTTTTCTTCATATTTGTTCATTGATGTTTTGATTATTATTTGTTTTATTTGAAATAATTTATAAAATTTAAATTTTTTTTCAATTTCATCCCTATTCAATTTCTTCATATGTTAGATTTGGTTTCCATTATCTTGATGGCTATTTATTTTATTTAAGATAATTTTAAAAATTAATTTTTTTTTCACGATTTCACCCCGTTTAGTTTTTTTTTTTTATCAGATTTGATTCTTAGTATTTTGATTGCTATTTTTTTTACTTTGAGTTTTTTTTAATTGATATTTTTTTTTCAATTTCATCATTCAACATTAAATTAATTGGAAATTGAGCTTCTTCATTAAGTCTGGGTCTAGTATTTCACATATTGCAATTTATGGAGATTAACACAAGTTTAGGACATTTGCCTAACTTTTCTTATCTTTTCCCCCTTTTTAAGCTCAAATTCTTTTAGTTTTATCCTTTAGTAATTATCCAATTCGAGATTGGGCTCCTTTAATTTTTTTATTTGTTTTTATATAATTTATAATTGTTTCTAAAAATAACTCTAGTTATCTTAGGTCTTTTTATTTATAGTTCTTTGTTAAATTTAGATTTTTGAAATATTTTTTTAATTAAATTAAATTAATTGTTTAAAAATAATCATGAGATGTTCGCTTTATGATATTTTTTTAGCTTGCTTCATGAGACATTGCTTTGACGGCGCATTTGCCTTTTCTTGGTATGTGCAACTTTTCGTAATGAAGTTAGAACTATCTCAATGAGCTCTTTCTATTGGTGGTCTGGTGTCCACAGTAGAGCGACAATGAGTCTTCAATTGACTTTTCTTTCTTCTCCTCCCGAATATGATATTGGCAGCTCATTTTTTATATTTAATTATTGCCAAAAAATTTGTTCGTTTTATTTTCTTTTAGTGTTTTTTAATCATATTATTAAATTAGTCAAGTTTATTAAACTCAATCAAGTTAATAACATTGAACATTATTTTTTAAGTTAGGGGAAATTTGCCCTGACCTTCGACTTTGTGCGGGCCACCTATTTAGCTAAGAAAAACCTAAAAGATGTGGAAAAAGTTATATTCACTCAAACCCATGTTATTATGGATTGCAATAGTAATCAATAATTTTCTTTTCAATTTGTTTCTTTGAAGTCATTTATTTGAAATTTTACTTGACTATTCATTTTGGATGCCTAAATTATGGGATCTTGGGTGTTAGAAAAAAAAAAGAAATTACTCAGTTTATGTGTAGTGTAAACCAATTAAATGAAATCTTAATGATTTGGAATAATTGGAGGTTCAGGGACCAAATTTGAACAATAGGCAAATATTCACCCATTTTTTCTTTAAATAATCATGGATTGAATTGCATAGATAGGTTAAAGATCAACCCTAATTTTTTTTATCACTCAATTGTTTTTTAATTTAATCTTTTTAAATTTAGTTTATTTGGAATTCAACTTAATAGTGTTTTTTAGCTGCTTAGAAATGGGGATCCCATTTTATTAAGAAAAAACTCACAATATGAGGAAAGTCTTGTTCACCCACACTCATGTTACTATGAATTACAATAGTAATCCATAATATTTTTTTTTCACTATAGTCCTTTGATTTTTATTATTTTGATCGCTCAATTTTTTTTCTTATTTATTCCTTTGTAGTTGCATTTATTTGCAATTTGACTTGGCTATTTGTTTTGGATGCCTAGATTATAAGATTTAGGGGTGTAAAAAAAACAATTGTGCTTAGTTTCGACCAATTAAAAGAAATTTTGTTGATTTGAAATAATTTTATCTATGAGGACCAAGTTTGAATAATAGGCAAATATTCAGCCCTTTATCCTTAAAATAATCAAGGATTGAATTACTTGATCAAGTAAAAGATTAGCCCTAAATTTCTTTTGGTCACTCAATGTTTTTTCCAATTTAATCATTTTAAATTTAGTTTATTTGGGACTCAACTTAACAATGTTTTATGGTTGCTTAGAAATGGGGATCAGGAAAAACTCAAACATGCGGTTGATGCTCGATTTCAAAAAATAAAATTCAGTTGTATTAGGCTAAAATAATTAAGGCCCGATGGACAAAATTTGAAAATAAAAAAGCAAAACAGGGACTGGGGTAGATAGTTAGAGAGAAAGAAGTTGGCACATGTGGTGGAAGTCATCACTCTCTAACAACATATACGGTTTCCTCCAGTGTTAGACCATTATCTTTCTTCTATACGCGTTTAGGCAAGCCCTTCCTGATGGTACAACATGTGTCAACACTCAACTCACACATTACAAAATATCAAATATTCAAAATAAATCAAACACTAGTAATCTAAATATACACAGCAATGTCTGAAAATTACAGAAAAATAAATAAATCCTCGGGAACAGTGTTGGAACAATGGCGGCAAGTCTTCTCCACGCGCCGCCGCAAGAAAGTTCAACAAACAGGGGGGGTCTGGAATGGTTTCCTCCTCTCTTCTCTTCCCTACTCGTAATGGCTTTCACCGTGACCTGCAACAAGAAAAAAGGAACACAAGCAGTCTGTTTTAAGTTTTTTTTGTAGATCATTTTTCTTCTGCTTTCCATTTGGATCTGCTAATATGGAGTCGGGTTTAGTGCACGCGCCGCCGACAGGCTAGACTTATAGATGGCTAGATCGACGACTTCTCCTCTCCTCCTTCATTTCTACACCGACGATGTCGCCCACCACTGCCATGGCTGGGAGATCGACACCCTTAAAGTCTTGATTTTCTGCCCCTTAAAGTCTTGATTTTCTACCTCCTTTCTTATTTTTTCATCTTCCCCACAATGAGCTGTTGTTAGCAGTGGAGAGGAAAGGAGGGTAAGGGGACTGCTGTTGTGTTCAGTCAGCGGGAATGGTTGGGTCAGTGGAGAGTCGAGAAGTGAGGTTGTTTTATGGGGGAAGAACGACCTGGGTTCTGTGAGAGAGGGAAGATTTGTGGCTGGGAAGGGGAAGGTCTGTGGAAGTGGGGGTGTTCGGGTGGCTAGTCTGTGGGAGAAGGAAGGAGCTGGTCTTCGGGTGCTGAAAAATGGCGATGGGGAAAAGAGTCCCTATCTGGTTCTAGGAGTTGGGGAAAAAGAAAGGGAAATAAGGCCGATTTGTTGGCTGGGATTTGAATATGAGAGGAAAATAGGGGGAACAATGATGGCTGGTTTGGCAAAGAAAGAGGGCTTCCTTCGGTTTGTGAGAGAACCAAAGGAAAAGGGGGAATGACGGCTCAGGAGAAGAAGGAAAATCTTTAGGTTTAGGTTTTTCCTTTTTTGTGGTTCCCCAAATTCCTTAATTTTTTCTCCCCCCGCCTTTTTTTTTCACTATAGACTGGTATTTATAGGAGAAGTGTGGTTTGGCCACAATCACATTGGTCCCTTAACTCTTTTTTTTTTGTATTTTGAATTTATTTTAAAAACAAACAATACCAACGTCGACTCAATAAGAAAAATCAGTGATTGTAAAATTAACACGTTAAAAGTTGAACGCGTTCAAAATACCTTTGAAAATTTAAATTCTTCTGAGAAGATGTTGAAAATGCTAAAAACGATGCAAATATATCAAAAATACATTTTTTTGGGATTTTCATTATTTTTTGCTATTTTTGGTTTATTTTCTGAAAATTTATCAAAAACATGGGTAAAAAATTGAGTAGCAACGGCGTGGTTGGGAGTTAGACTTCATTTTTTGTTTTTGCTTTCTATGGGGTAATCTCATTCCTATGACTTGGGTCATGAGTTTAGTTTGGTTGTAATTGGATTTTATGATTTTTTCTGATTTGTTTTGTAGTAAGTTATCTCGGTCTAGTGATTAGGGTAGTGGGTTTGTCAACTTAACTTAAGTTAACTCATATTGTTTTTTTGTTTTTCTTTTGAAATTGTTTCTTTTGGATTTCATCCTTTAATTATAGGTTAGTTGAAAGCTCAACCTTGAATTTTTTTTTTCATTTTTCTCTATATTGAGTAATCTCATTCTCATGACTCAAGTCACAGGTTTAGTTTGTTGGGCTTCATTTTTTTTATTTGCTCTCTATTAAGTTATATTGATCTTATAACTTGGATGAAAAGTTTGTCAGGTTAACCTAAGTTAACATGACTATTTTTCTTTTAAATTTATTTCTTTTTAAATTTCATACTTTAACAACGGGTTGGTTGAGACTTGGGTGTCATCATTTTTCTCAATTTTCTTTCTATAGGGTAATTCAGTTCTTATGACTCAAGCAGTAGGTTTACTTGGGTTAACTTTAGTCGAGTTTTTTGTTATTTTTTAAATTGACTTTTTTTTCCATCCTTATATATTTGGCTTATTGTGCATTAACCTTATATTTTTTTTTTATGTTTTTTAAGTAATGATCTGACTTGTGTTATGAAATTGGTTGAGGATTTAGTAATGATTTAAAATGAAAAAAAGTATAATTAATTTAAAATTAACAACTTTTTAAGTCATTAAATTACTATCAAATTGGATTTCTTAAATTTAGTAGGCATTAGGAAATCATTTTCTTGTATTGTTAATGCATTAAAAAACACACATTAATGATTAGTTTTTATTTCTTGTACAATATAAACAATTATGAACAACATTTATGAGAGCATTATATAAAATATAGAGATTTTTCTCAAAATTACTTAATGATGGATGGTTTGTCACCGATGATTTTTTTTCTTTTCTTTTTTCTTCTAAAAGAATAAATTTTTATCCTCTTTATTTTTGGTGTTTCAATCTCAGTCTTTATTTTTTTATTTCTATTTTTTTCTTAACTATTTTAAAAAAATTTTGTTTGTTTTCAATTTAGTTATTCAATTACAATTTGTTATAAATTATCTTTTTTGATCGGTCCTTATTCTTTGATTTCTAATTTGTTTTTCTTGGTCTTTTTATTAAAGTTTTATTGCTTTTGAAATCAAATTTTATGGTGTATTTTTTTATTTAATCCTCACTCTTTTGATTTTTTACTTTTATTAAAGTTATTTTTCTTTTCAATTTAACCCTTCAATAAAAAATTTTTTTGCCCTTTCATTTATGTTTTATTTTAATTTTCACATTGTTTTTTGGATTCTTTTTGTGTAATTAATTGTTTTCTCGGTTTTGTCATTCATGATTTTTCCATTTACGGTATTTCCAGTATAATGATCTAAGGCACGGGTCTGAAATATTAACGCGAGTTTACATATTTTCAGTTCATTTTCTTTTTCAACTTAATTGTTCACCATTGTTTTGTTTTTTTAAAAAATGGTTTTGTGGTTTTTCTTAATTTCTTTTTTGTCGAGTTATCCCGATCTCATAACTTGGACTACAAGTTAATCGATGTTGGCTCGCCCTTTATTATCTAGATTACATATCTATGATGCAAACTCGAGTTGACTCATGCTGTTTTTTTTTATCCATTTTGGTGTTTACAATGTTTTTTTCCCCTTCAAGATATCGTGATCTTATTTTTTATAAAACTTTTATTTCTTTACTATTGTTGCCTATTTTCTTAATTAAAACAAAATCAACTTATTAAATCCGATCGAGCCTGTAACTCAAGTCATTTATTTTTTTAAATGCGTTTGCGACACCTAAATTATCGATGTCTTTTTATTATTTTCTTATTCTATTTTTTTTATTTAATTGATATCTATTTTTATGTTTTTTTTAAATAAAAACTTTTTATTTATGTTTTGATTAATATCCATTCTCTATACTTTTTTGGTTTGCTTATTTAGCTTGTTTTGAATTGAGTTTTTTTTTTAAAAAAAATTCTTTCATGTGTGTTTATTTTTTGAAGATATTATTTTGATTCATCTGTATTTTTGTTTTGTTTTGTTTTGTATTGTTTTATATAGATGAAATTTATTTTAAAAAAATAAAAATATTTATTTTTAGATAATATTTTTAATGTTTAACCTTGTATGATATATTTTTTATTTAATAATTTTCACGTATGTGTCTGTTTCTATTATTTTATGATTGAATAAGAAAATCATTTTAGTAAACAAATTCATTAAACACAATTAGGTAAATGTCCTATGTTGCTGGATCAAATATCTTAATTTATATCTACTTCTTGATTTTTTCAATTTCAATTTTAGTTATAATTAATGTATTTTTCACTTATTTACGCAAAAAATTATTAATTTATTTAATTAAATGTTTGTGTAAGCCTTTTGATTTACATTTATAATTTTTAATGAAAAAAAAAAGCATAAAAAAGCCTATAAGGTGTGGAAAAATCATTGTAACACAAAAAATAGTTTATTATGGACTGTAATAGTGAATTGATGATTTTTCCCTTCAACAAATCAGTCAAGAAGACTAATCTCAAGAATAAAATGATCTTTTTCATGTGATTCATTTGTCATTTTTTTCAAAAGAGGTACAAAGGTCTTTGCAAAATTTTTTAGAACAATGAAATATTTTATTGCCTTTATAAATAAAAATAAGATAATTGGTTGTTATGAGAGTTTTTGAAAATTCACATTTTTTCCCCACAATGAATTTATTAAATTACTCTTGAATTCAAAATTAATTAAAACTTATTTTGGGATCACCATCTGATTTTTTCATTATAATCAAATTTGTAAAGAGGTAAATTGATCTTTTGTAATAATTAAAAAATATTAGAAATTCAAATTTGTCAAACATGTGCCTCACATGCGGAAACGCATGAAAGAAGCCACGAAGCTTTGGCGGCAACCGGCATGTGAAGAGTTATCCGATGCTGAAAAAATTTCTTCCTCCTTGTTAGTCGATTACTTAAGGCGTCTTCTTCCTCTATAGGTAGCGTGTGTTGGGTTTTGCTAGATGGATTGTCGTTAGAGTTATTTTTTCTTTTCTCTCTCTTCCCTCAAAATTCAAGTTTGACTTTTAAAATTTCAAGGTACCCCCGTTAATTAAGTATATTTGAGTATGACTCATTATTCTTTTGATTTTTTTTTTTATTTTTATCATTGGCCTTTTTGTTAGTTATTTTTTTTTCAATTGTATCATTTAATCTAATTTTTTTTAAAGTTCGGTCATGATTCTTTTTTTTCCTTCAATTGTTTTTCTCTCTTTTGTAAACTTTCAATTATTTTCAATTTCCTTCTTTAATCAAAATTTTTAATTTGCTATTTTTTTTATTTGGTTCTCATTTTAAGATTTCTTTTTTAATTCTTCTTTGAAATTAATTTCTCTTTTCAATTTAGTTGTTCAATTCAAAATTATCCATGCTCTAATTTGTTTTTTTTTCAAATTTGATCCTCGTTCATTTGATTACTATTTTTTTATTTGAATTTTTTTATTGATTTTTTTAATTTCATTAGTTAGCATTTGATTTATTGAAATTTGAGCTTCATGATTTTTTCGGTTATAGGTTTTATAAGCTAACACGAGTTCAATTCATTTTTTTTCTAGACTTATTTTCTTTTTCGATCTCATTACTTAACAGTAACTTTTTTTTTAAAAAAAATTAGGCTTCATGGTTTTCTTTGTTTTTACTTTATAGGGTTATCCTGATCTCATGGTCTGGTCCATGGATTTGGCAGTTTAACCTAACTTGATTGACATTGTTGTTTTGGGTTTTAATTATTTTTTTCTTTTGGATCTTTTTGTGTGATTTGTTAAATTTTATTTTTTAATATTTAATTTGTTGAGAATTGATTTTCGTGATTTGTTTATGTTTGATGTTTCCGATCAAGTGGATCGGGACATGAGTTTTATATTCTAACAAGGGTTGATATTATTTTTTTGTTGGACTTTTTTTTTCATCTCATAATTTGATATTGTTTTTTTAATTGAGTTTCATGATTTTCTTTCCTTTTGTTTATGTCTAGTTTTCTTGATTTATTTGTCTTTTTTTTTAAATTTTATCGAAAATAAAAAATTAAACCTTGAGATATTTTTTTTTTAATTTTTGGTTAAATAACTCGGGGTCAATGATTAAATGTGTAATACAAGTTAATATCTTTTTTTGGTGCGTTTATTAAAAATCATTTTGTTTTTTTTATCCGAACCATGGCAGAGTTCGGGTCAAAACTAGTTAATAAATTCGAAGAAAGCCCTCGAGGCACGACTGCATTTATAAAAATAAACGAAGCACATACAGAAGTGAAAAAAGAGTAAAAACAGGACAAATAAAGAAATCAATCCTTTCCCACTCCCTTCATACCATTTCTACGATCAATCTCTACTATTCCTCTCAAACTGCCACCACTACTGCCTCTTTCCCTTCGTCTACAAGCAACTTCCACTTCCAAAACCAGTAGCACTTGAAAATCAAATCATTGAACTTATGAAACCCTAAAATTCGTCAATATGAGTATCGAGCCTTTCAATAGGTAACCAACTCGTTGATTCAATAAAAATTAATTAGTACATAACTAGACTTAATTACTAACCGTATAAAACTTAATTAGTACATAACTTGACTTAATTACTAACTGTTTTCCTTTCCAATTTCAATTTTGTTTGTCAAAAAAAAAAAAAACAAAACAAGCTTGTGAAGCTTGCAGCTCGAACATTTTATGATGATATAACAACAAAAGGAGATAATCAACCCAAAACGGGACGGAGTGATAATAGGGGCATCGCTATGGTAGTGCTTGATGCTCTCACTAGGTGCAATGTCTCTCGCTTTCTCTTGTAATTGATTTTGAGCATACTTGTTTTCATTTTACTAATCAGTTTAACTTTTAGAAGTAAAAGTAACTTTTTTTTCCTTAAATTTTTGTAAACTTTTTTTTTGTAATTAATTAATATGTGATTTATAAGGTCATGTGTGTAGATAATAGTTTGGGGATTGACTTAAGGTTTTAGTGTATTTTAATATGGTTAGTTGTGATTGTGATATATATTGGATCACAGATGACAATGGGTAAGGGAAGAAGATTTGGCCAAGGAGTTGAAATTACACTCAAAGCAACTTCGTTAGACTCTGCGGTTTTTCAAGGAAGAAAAACTCGTGACCCATGATCATAGGAAAGAGGTTGATGTTTTACTTTGTTTGCATCAATTTAGTCTGGTTGATAGACTGCAGGATAAAAAAAGTCATTAATTGTTGGAAATCTAGAATTAAAGTTTGTATTTTGATGTGCCACTAAAGCATTTTATTTCTCTTTCTTTTTTCTCGCCACAGAATCCATTCTTGAACCATGTTTATTGAAGTAATATTTGCTAATAAGGAAGTACAACTTTGCACTTTTCTTGTTTTTTTTTATTTAATTGTTTTAGATTTCAGCCTTATTTTCCTTTGTGGTCATTATCCTCATGTACAGTGCTTGAGCTAAGGAAAAAGAAGAGAAGAGAGGATTTTTAGGGCCTAAAGATACATTTGTTATCTCTCGCATGAGAGGCTTTTTTTGTGTTTTGAGTTTCCAATTATTGAACTTCCTAGTTTCCTCTTCCAATAATCTAGCCTTGTCCTCATAGTCCAAGTTGTTGTGCCATTTATTAATAATGAACAATCTTGGTAGAAATTTGTGCTTCTTATTCACAATCTTAGATGCTATCATTTGATTCATTAAGGATATCTTTCCTCATGCGTTATTGTTAGTCTTTTGGTTTGTCACAGACAGCTAAGGCTGCGAAGATGCATAATGCTGTAGTAGCTAACACTACTGATGGGCATAGAACCCAAGAGGGAGATGACAAGATCAAGATGCCACTTATTCTTATTGCTGTCTAGATTATGCACAGGTTCTCTCCCTCTCTCTTTCTGTGCGTGCATGCACACTCAATATAGAAACCTTCATTTGATCAGCTTTTTCACTGTATTATTTTACCAAATGTTGAGCTGACTTCTTTACAAATTTTGGATTCCAGATATATGATGTTGTTAGGTACAAACTGCACCGCATGAGGAAAAAACTGAAGGACGAGTTGGAAGACAAGAACACTGTTCAAGAGTACATATGCCCTAACTGTGGAAGAAGGTATTTATTGGTGTTTTTTTTTTGTTCTCATTTCTATCTGTTTTATTTTGAGAGAGGATTTGTCTCTATCTGTACATATGAGGGTATTTGTTTTTTGTTTGATGTCATATAACCAGATACAATGCTTTGGATGCTCCAAGCTTGATGTCTCTAGTTGATGAGTACTTCCACTGTGAGAATTGTGATGGGGAGCTTGTAGCTGAGAGTGACAAGTTAGTTGCCCAAGAAGGTGGAGATGGAGATGACAATGCTAGGAGGCGGAGGCGTGAAAAATTAAAAGACACGCTTCAGAAAATGAAGGTAGCTATTCATTTCTATTATCTTGTTTGTTTAGGATGCTAGCAATCTTTTCCTTTTTAAATGCTACTTATTATTAATGAAAGCTTGTTATAGAGTTATAGAAGAGGTTCTTGGCAGAAGGTTTGTCATTGAATAACAAAAATATATCCTTTACTACTCTTTGGTATGGTTGGAGTTATTTTATTAGCTATGCTATATCTTTGTTTCTGTATTAGTGATGCAGGTTCTATGCTGTGAAGTTGAGCAAGTGGCCATATCTTTGTTCCTTTATTACTCTTTTTTGGTTTTCTTTTTTACTCCTGGATTTCTCCATGAATAGAGAGCATATAGAGATCCAAATCCTTTATTTTACTCATAACTAAAAGAATTTCACAATGTCATAACAATGAGGATTTGATTTTTGATGTTTTTCCTAGGCATTATGAATGTTTTAGAATCATAAAATCTGGGCATTTTTGAAACCTAACTCTTCTTTTTCAGACTTATCATCCCCTTTTCCTTTTGGTTTTCTTTTCTCAAGGTAGTTTTCTCTTGTATATTCCTTTTGTGTTACATTTAGATAAGCAAAATTGGTGTTCAATGTTCTGTACATTCACAGTACCTCATCTTGGTTGATTAACTGGGTTGCATCTTGATAACATGTTTGATGTGCTTGTTGCATGTAATAAAAAAAACAAAATACAAGGATGGACTTCTACTACATTCTTAATCGTGCTTATGACAGGATGTGGTGTCATTATTGTGAGAAAAACTAGTTGTCTATTCTGTTCTCATATGTACATAAGAAAATGCAGGTAGATTCTGAATCTGGAATTGTGCACAGCTTCTAAGATCGTTGATTTGCATATTTCAAGAATGTTTTATTGGATGCTACATCATTCCAACTCTTAATGTCATGTGATATGTGAACTCTTGCTCTCATTACTACTTCTGTATAATTTATAGGTTTATTTTCTCAATGACTGGACAAATTGAAATGACTAGGTACAACTTAAGCCATTAATGGCTCAACTTAGTAGGGTGAAAGATTTATCTGTCCCTGAATTTGGGAGTTTTCAAGAATGGCAATGTAATTTCTAAGCCCAAAACAATAGTAAATTATATATATATATATATATTTAATACACATGGTGCCGGTAATCAAAGAACTTGAATCCTCACATCATCAAAATACAATCCATACAATCAACAGTTCTTTTAAAAGCGAATCTTACACAAACACATAATATTAGGGTTGCATGATTTGAAGTTCATACTAAAAATATATATACATGGACATGAGTTTGCATTCTTATACTACTAATAGCCATCACAAATTTTAAACAAAAAGGATCTAATAAAAGTTATACATTCAATACATTGATCCCTACAAAATACATTGTGAGTTAGAATGCATCTACTTAATTCCTTGCAAAAGTTGGTTCCCGTGTATCGGGTATCCTAGACATCTCGTTGGTGTGACGTCCCTGCAGCAGTACAAAA
>Ga0325414_1007315_pt1 | contig 11706 bp, 3 predicted proteins | sample PopdelMetagenome_8_FD_206183 | JGI IMG/M metagenome (GOLD analysis project Ga0325414, IMG submission 206183) | Populus deltoides microbial communities from Bellville, Georgia, United States - Leaf-PdKOR-R3 | ecosystem: Host-associated > Plants > Phyllosphere > Phylloplane/Leaf | place: USA... | reverse complement strand
TCGAAACATTAAAAGAAACTTCATTACTAAAAAGCACATCAATTATTATAAAAAACCCAAATAAAAACAATAAATACATATGTAAAATAAGAGACTTAATGATACTTTTGATGCACAATCAATGATGTTATCAACAAAAAAAATGCATATAAAATGTGGAGTCTCCCTTCACGGGGTGACAACGGTCATTATTCATGGATTTTAGGAACCTGAGGTCATTATCATGCCAATGAGGAGATTAATGTCTAGTCTTGCCTAAGTTTGAGCTTTTGATAACTCTCCAGCTTCCAATTTAAGACAATTTTTTTTTGTCAACTATAATAACTCAAACTCTTGTAAAATTCCTATGTGACGACCATTTGCCACCCAATAGTCTTAGAATTCATGATGCCACATGTTGGGCTTTCTATAATGAGATTACACAGGGTACAACCTAGGAGGTAGGTTTTAGTCGTTAATTGTATCAAGGGGTAGGTTGTTATTTAGTCTTAATGGGTCTCTTGCATGCATAGTGATCGTCCTTGAACGGTTGATATAAGGCTTATAAGGAGTTTGAAGATAAAGACCCTGAATAAAATCAGATTAGCATACCAATCACTTCCAACTAAACAATCAAGCAAGAGTTGAATGGTTTCACGAGTCTTACCCGGGCTAAAGTCATTGGGGTATCGTTACTTCCCCACCTATCCTAAATTTTAAGGTGTGTGCTTTTAAAGTGATGCATGAAAATAAGAATGTGTGCTAAAGTAGTAAAGACAAGAAAATAAACAGAGCACAACAAACAAGATAGTAATAATAAGACAAAAATCAAAGCTTAGTCCTAACTCCCTAGTTGAGTCATCATTCTATCGCACCTAACATCGCGGTGACCTTTATATTTAGGTAAAAAGAAAAAATATTTGGCATTTTGTTCTTAAAGGGGAAAAATGTTTGGTTTAAGAAGTCACCACCTAGTATTATGGTCATTAGGAACCCTAACTTATTAAGAAAGATTTTATGGTATGGTACTACTTACGTAAAAGGAAAGATATTATCATCCATAAAATATCCTACTTGAGATAGGTTGCATTGTTGGTTTTGTCTTAAATTGCTAAGGATTTGTTGTATTATGCTTTTAATAGTCTGCTTATAATATTCTTAACTCTGATGCTAGTAAATATTCAACTACAAATATTTTGAACCCTGGTGTTGATAAATATTATGAAAAAAGGTATGATAGTCCTGACTTTGGTGTTAGTGAATATTGGGGTTCAAAATAATTTTCAATTCTAGTGTTTCGATTCATAATTCTAGCATTTGTGATCAATGGTATTCCTAATTCTGACATTAGTGAATATAAATATTCTTGACTCTAGCGTCAGTGAACAAGTGAAATTTTGAATTAAAAGCAAAAAATATTTTTATATTTTTGCAATGAGGGAGCCTTTCTTTTTTTTTTTAGAAAAAAGAAAAAAAATAGAAAAGACAAGTATATATTTTATACTAGATTTGCATTTCACAATATAAGTCTACAACTCGATATTAAGTAAAGTCATAAAAAAAGCATGCGAAGGACTCACAAATAAATTCAAAAGCATCCCTAATTTTTTTTGAAATTTTTTGATATCTTAAAAGATTTGTTTGGCTAGATATTAAAAAAAAATAAAAAAAAGGTATAGGAGCCCAAAAAAAAGGTCGACTAGGACTGAGACTCGGGCCTAATGTGGTCTCAACAATTATTTTTTTTTAGATTGAATCTAGCTTAGTCATATCGACTGGGTTTGATCCAGCCTACCCCCTTGGTCACTGATCTAGTCTAATGACCAAGTTGGTCCACAACAACAAGCAAACATGTCACCGTATAATCATTGTGAATTATAATTCATACATGCATCTTTGGATTAATGCAATCAAGCTCTTATCTTTGAAAATCTTTTTTCTTTTAATTTTATCCTTGGATTAATGCAAGTGGACCTTTGAATTTCTGTGTCATTTACATAATAGTTATTGGTTTCAAACTTTTAATTCTTGCAAAATTAGCCCTGAAAAAAATCAATTAACCCCCCTATAGTATCAATGCCTATTAACTTTGGTCCCTGAAATTTAATTTCTTGGAATTTTGGTCAAAATTGACCCTGAATTTTGATATTTCTTCAATTAAAAATTAAAAAAAAAATCACTTGTATTTTTACGTATCAAATCATAGGAAAATAATTATAAATGTAAAGAAAGTATGGGGTGTTACATTTGGTATCAGAGCCGACCTCACTAGCTGTCCGGTTGTGCCGATGGGGTCGTCGGGTTCCTTAAGAGGTGTGGATTGTCATATCCCACATCGGCGGGTGAGGGATTGGTAGCTGACCTTATTAAGAGCGCTGGTTGCTAACTTGTCATACGCGTTTTGAGGCGTCAGGCTTAGATGTGAGCTCGCATCACCAGGAACAAAACTGTAAGGGCGGTAAGGCCCAAAGCGGACAATATATGGAAAGTTGGGCTGGGCTGTTACGTTCAGTGGGTTTATGAAATGTAAAGGATGTAGGAAGGCAAATAAAAATTATTGTATTGATAAGTGTTATATGATGGTAATAAAATAATAAAACTTTTTAGATTTGTGGGAGATTAAATTGCCAATATGGTTTAGATAAAGTAGGATAAACATATCAACAATAATATGGTTCTTGATCCCTTAACTTATAAAGAGCAAAGGATGAAACCTTATGATTTAAATGGATTAGAATGAGAACTTTAAAGAGATGAATGAATCAACAAAGGTTTGACTCGTTTTGAATGTGGAATGGTTATGTGACCAACACCATGATGACACATGTGATCTTATATTAGTAAAATATTGAACATAATTCCTGGTAACAAATAAGAAGAGCCCATTAGAGAGTGAAGAAAAAAGGAGGAGAAAGCACATAATCTTTTTCAAAGTGATTCCAATACAATGAGAAAGTGGTCTTTGCCCTTGATTCTTTTAAATTTGTAGAAATAAGCTAGGAAATGTATGGAAGCTAACTATCTATAGTATGGAGAATTCTAGAAGTCTTGTTTTGAAAAGGTTTAATATGTGTGCAGACTTAAGTTAATGTGTAGAAAATTGATAAGAAAATGTAAAGTATTATGTATGATTTTTCTTAAATGGAAAATTTGGTTATATAGGAAATAAAAGGTGGAAGTGGTGAAAAGGGGTTTTGTACATGAATTACAATGAAATGCTCGTTTTGTATTTGTCTTGAATATTTTATTACAAATTTTTTTTTATGATGGCCGAACCATTTTCAGCAAAATATCACATGAAGTACTATACCAAATAGTATTTCTACCGACAATGTTTGGGATAAATGAAAGTTGTGCATAGAAAAGGATGTTAAGTATGTAGTATAAGATGATACACATCTTGTGATATGATTGATGGGGATGATGGAGTACGCGTAGAAGTTACGTGATGAGAGTGGTTTAAGATAATCCATACAAATAAAACTAAGAAAATCATGGTATAATGAAAGTGAAAAGAGCATAAATGAATTTAAGATTTATACAATTCTAAAGAACCAAGGGTGGTGAATGTAGTTTAAAATCCTAGGAATGAGAACTAAGGTGAAGACCTTAAAGGGGGAGACGAAGTAGTGGATTAACTAAGTCAGCCCTTATTTCCACCACTAAGGATGACTAACCCAATAGACAAATTGGTCAAATTGTATGTTAAAAAGGTTGTAAGGTTGCATGGGGTGCCGATATCTATTCTGTTTGACCGTGACCCAAGATTCACATCTATATTATGGCTAAGAATTCAAAATGTTATATGGATGGAATTGAAGTTAAGCACTGCATTCCACCCACAGACAGATGGGCAGACTAATAGGATCATTCAGACTTTAGAGGATTTGTTGATGACATGTGTACTAGACTTCGGGGTGGAGTTAGGAAGAATACTTGCCTCTGGTGAAATTCATGTATAATAATAATAATTAGACCACCATAGGATTGACTCCTTTTGAAGCATTGTATGACTGAAAGTGTCATACCCGTTTATGTTAGGAAGAAATGAGAGATGTTATAGTTTACATTTTTAGTTGAAGTTATGTATTGGAAAATATATAAATTATATGAAATAATGATGAAATTAATGTGTAAATTTCATTGTAAATTGATTAATGATATAAGGGATCATTGTTATGTTTTGAGAAAATAAATTTAAACACACACATCATTTAAGGAAGAAAGATTTAAAGTAGATTGTGTGTTTGTTGTTAAAGAATGAATAAAGATACTTTGAATGGTGATAGTTGAACCATTATTGATATATCTTTGAAATATAAAATAATTAAGTAGGGAATAATTAAATGCAAATTGTATGTATGAGGTGAATATGATACTTGAGAGAGATAAGTTAGATAGTGATTGACGTAGTGATAGAATGACTTGACCAATGATTATATAGAGTAGATGAATCGGTAACCAAAATGATTTTGATGCAACCATATTATTTGATAGTTTCACCCACATTTAACTAGTGTTTTGCCTATGTTTTATATATAAAATGCCTTGATATTCTTTGTTTTATGTTTTGAAGGCACTTTTGGATGAAAGATGCAAAAATGAGTAAAAGCTAACATCCAAAAGTGCGGAGCGTGAGCTCTGGAGGTTGAAAATGATGTTTTGTGCAGAGCGTGAGCTCTGGAGGTTGAAATGAAGTGATTCTAGTGGCATTAAAAAGCTAACATCCATACCTTTCTGGACATTTAAGGCAAGAAAATAAAATAATGAAGAGCATGGAAATCGCAGTCTTCAAAGTCAAATCTTGCAATCTGCCAGTGTTGACCTTCGGCTATTCCAACTTGAATATCTGGAGCTACAGAAGTCCAATTGATGTAAACTCAATTTTTTTGGATTCATGACTCATAGTTCTATAAACTCTCCAAATTGCAGTAAAAAACAATGTCATATGAGGGAGATATGATTTTTCAAAGATGATATCTGAATTCTGCCAGCAAACAGGTTTCGTGAAGAAACGAGTCCAAATTACATTTCGAAGCATCTAAACCGATATCCAAGTTTTTATTTCAGCAATTTATCTCCTCTAAGTCAAAGCTTGAAGATTTCATGCAAGGCTATTTCTCCTTTTTTAGGAAAATAGTTATTAAAGTACTTAAATGTAAACAGTCTATTTAATGGAGGACTATTTTGTAAAATAGAGACCTAGGGTTTCCTAAGATATAAAAAGAATGAGACAAGAGAAGGGGGGCAGCCAGCTAAGAAGAGAAAAACACCCCCTTCCTCTAAGAAACCCTAAATTATGCATTCTTCCTTCTTTTTGATTGGTTGTTCAACAAATATGCAAGACTAAACACTTTTTCTTGGTTGCAATGACACAAAAACCTTCGGATTTCAAGAACTGTGAGATTTATTTTACCTTTTCTTTTTGGTTTATATGATGAATATGTTTGTTCTCCTATGCTTATTTTTCCTATGATTGTTTATTTTAATTGCTAGAGCGGACTCTAAGTTATTATTGTAGACAATCTATTGCTAAGTTTGATATCAAAATCGGAGTTGTGGTATATGAACTTGTGAAGCAACTGAGTTTAATAATTGTGGCGGATCTACGTTATTAATCTTAGGGAGAACATTCAATCAAATCAAACATAGACTGCGGACAGTTATGTTTTCTTGATTAATCAACTTATCTAGTTCTTAAGGCTGCCATTAAATTAAATTACTAGTGCGGACACTGTGGTTGTTTGATGGTTAGGGTTAGTTATACGGCGGATCCGTTAACTAACCAATGTTAAGAAAAGATAAATATTCAGAATATAATTGATGTTTCGTTTCCATGATCAGTTCTGATTTCTGTAGGTAGATGTGTGCTTGTGACCAATCTTTGTTCTCTTGATAATTTTTTGATTTTATTAAATTTCGTTTGATAGTTTTTTGTTTTCTTTTGCTTTAGCCTAGATAACGTCCAAACCCCCCCAAACCGCATATCATCTAGCATAAAAATCTGACTTGAATCTTCCTCGTGGGATTGACCCCTTGCTTGCTCTATACTATATTGTGTGTTGTGTTTGAAGCTAGGGTAATTAATTTGTGCGATCGCGACATCGCAACAGATTTGCAGAAAGCCAATGTGGAAATTTGATGAATAGGTGTGGAGATTGATTTGAAAGGTTGAGAATGGGTTGCCATGAATTTCTATGTTTATGGCCAAAAGTTTTACAATAATAATAATAATTAGATTGATGGTTTAACTTTCCTTAATATAAACGACATGTAAGATTAATGTATTAGAATTGGGGTGGAATTTGAGTTAGATTCCATATAGGTGTTGATAAGTTTCTATTAAGATCCGAGATGATTTGACTATGGAAGTGCTGCTAGTGGGGATTTTGATCGACATATAAAGGAATTAAGGATTAAAACAATTCAAAAAAAATTAAAATTATGGAAGAGTTCTCAAATTGCAAAAGAAACTTGGATACGAGAGTCTGAAATAATGAAAAAGAATTCAGAAATTGTTTCACAAATAGGTATGAATCTTAAATTTTGAGGACAAAATTTTATAAGGAGGGAGGAATGTAAACCCCTGGTTATAATTTTTCTACACTATAAGACCAAGAGGAGTCAATGTTCAAATAATAGAAAGTTAGGGGTTTATATACAAATGATAAAATGACCCTTAGGATGAAACCCTAGAAATTTATAATTTAGATATTCATATGACTCGGTGGAAACTCTGTAAAATCCCAACAAAAAACTTCACCATGATGAATTGAATAATGAGAAATAAAATAGAAATGGTGATAAATTGTAAAACTCCCGATCAAATTTTATGATATTAATAAAATTATTGATAATTCAGAACCGAGAATGAGTTGAGCTAGTTAAAATAAAATAAACTGGAATGGTATTGAATTATTAGAAAAGAAATTTTAGAGAGAGATTTTTTTGCATAGTATTTTAAAAGCGGACCGAGAAAAGACATTTGGTTGAACAAATAGATACCCGAACTTGATATAAGGATGTTTTAGTAAATATGGATAGATTTGCTATATAAATAGTAAAATTATGCAGAAAAAAGAGAGGATGGCCGAATGAAAGAAAAAGAAAAGGGAGACAGTGAGAGAGTGTATCTTGAGAGCAGATACTAAAACAGCCATATCTCTATATTACACCATTGGATTGGTCTAGTTTTTGGATATATTATGGTTCTCACCACCCTCTAACATCTGACCACTGGGATCTGAATGTTCTGGTTTGGTGTGAGAGATATAGCTCTCGCAATATTTCAAGGAAAACCTGCCTGCAGGTCAGTCACGGTTACCGGCAGTTTCCACCATTGTCCACCGTTGGATCCTGCTCAAATTTGGATATGTTGGTCATATTGGTGAGCTCTTTATTATGAATGGTGGAGATCGGGATTTGATACTTCTACAAGGAGGTATTCATCATAGAACAATACATTGTTAATTTTCAGGCCTGTTTGGTTTTGTTTAGATCTAGAAAGATCTATTCGTTAAAATTCTATGATGTTTGGTATGTGTTGAATGACATAATGGTAGTTAACTTCACCATTTGGATTGTATTCATGCTGATTGAGTTGGGAGAAACGGGAACCTTACTGAAATGTTGTTTTTAAGTTAGGTTAGCAAAAATGAAATGAATGAAAAGTGTGGTGGCTTGATTTGTGTTTAACCATCAAAAGCATGCTAATTATGCTTTCAATTGAAGAAAATCCTTAATGTCTTTCCTTAGGCATGCTCGGCAATATTATTGATAGTAGGAAAAGGGAGATATTGGTTGTCTCAATCTATGTATTGGGACTTAACAGTTTTATCACCTACCTTTCGGCTGTGGTTAGGGAACCAAAATGATAAAATTCCAGATTGAGTTCTTCACAAAAGTTGTAGATAGGAATGTTATCTTTTCAACAAACCTAACCTCGTATAATTTGGAGTTATAGAACTCTAGATATGGATAAAAAATGAAAGAAGGGTCGAAACTGTCTTGTATTTGATAGATTTTATTGAGTACTATAACATATAAATTCAGGGGTGTTAAGGGCAGAATTGGTCTTCTGATCCTTCAGTAGAGTTGTAGGGTCGTGTCTTATCTTTTCAATGAGCCAAACCACACTTAAAACTGAATTCTATAACTTTACTTACGAATTAAATGGTAAATAGTGTTCTCGAGTGAAAACTGATCTAGAAAGTGTAATGAGGTAGTTGAAGGAAATAATTGGGAAAATGAAATTAAAATATGGTGATGAATTCATATGAATGAGATTGCAATAGTATGAGAACACACATTGTGATAAAATTAGAAGAGGGTACTAATTGTATCTCTTGATTATCAAACAGAAAAGATGTATGGAGCAGGGTCGTCAGTAGTTAAAGAGACTCGATCGGTTGGGGAAACAGGTAAGTGCATCACACCTTGTCTTTTCAATTTATGTAAACTCATTGATAAATTTCAGAATTTATTGTTTTATTGCTTTGATAAACATTGGAATGAATATGAGTACCTTTGCATACATTGATGTGTATCAACTAGTTATGATATAATTGGAATGAATACGAGTGTCTTGTGTACATTGATATGTATCAAACTTGTAATGATATTATTGGAATGAATAAGAGTACCTTGCGTACAACGATATAGATCAATTAGTTAGGATAAATTGGCTCTTAAAAAAAAGATATTTTTGACACTTTTATATGGTATATGATATGAGTAGAGGTTGAGATAAAGAGAAAAGGTTGAGTTGTGGATGTTGTGTGTAAATGGAAAGGTTGATGAATTTGGTCAGATTCGTCTCCTGACTTGTAGAGAGAATTCGAGTAGGAATATGAGGGAATTAGGATTAGGTTCCTCATAATAATTGTAGTTTTGGATGTTGACTAACTAAGAAAACTGGTCTTGCTCAATTTGGAGCTATAAAACTCTAGCTATGGGTCACCATCCGAGACTAGGTCATGACAGACCTTATAGGGCAGTAGGTCTAATTTGTTGACGAATAATTTCGAATGTCTTGAGGGTAGAACTGGGTTCTCCTCCCTTCAAGGGACTTGTAGCCCCGTGTCTTAACTTTCCTACGAGACCAACCTCGCTTGAAACGGAGACCTAGAACTCCAAATATAGTCAAAACTCTGAGGAGAGGTCGGAATACAAACTCTACTGGCAGATTCGGAAAATCACCAAAGCGACTATTTAGACGCGTTAAAGGGTGAAATTTTGGGTCCTTTCCCTTCGGGAATTATGTGATATTATATCTTAGCTTTGAAAAGAAACGAGCTATGTTCGAAATGAAAATTTGTAATGATAACTATGGTCGGACAAAAAATGACAATATTAATGAATGAAATTGGCATGGACTAGCATACATTTAATGTATGCTAGGATCCCGGGTAAGGGGATCACCATGCATCGATGCCTATGAGGCATGAACTAGCATACATTTAGTGTATGTTAGGATCCCGGGTAAGGGGATCACCATGCATCAACGCCTATGAGGCATGGACTAGCATACATTTAGTGTATGTTAGGATCCTGGGTAAGGGATCACCATGTGTGGACTAGCATACATTTAGTGTATGTTAGGATCCCGGGTAAGGAGATCACCATGCATCGATGCCTATAGGGCATGGACTAGTATACATTTAATGTATGCTAGGATCTCGGGTAAGGGGATCACCGTGCATCGATGCCTATGGGGCATGAACTAGAATACATTTAGTGTATGTTAAAGTCCCGGGTAAAGGGGATCGCTAAGCATCGACGCCTACAAGGTGATGATAATACCGGTGAAATTGGTATTGACAATGAGTTAGGCAGAAATAGTTGTTGTTGATCTTATGGAATCTTGAATGGAAGTTGAAAATGGAAAGTGAAACGGTTTTAGTAGTTGAATGAAAAAGAGTTCCAATGAAAAACAAAAATGGAGAACTGCATAGAATATGATTACATGTTTGCCTTTTAAATTGTTGGATAATTGTGTTACTATACTTATTGTGATATTCATGTTTCAATAATATGTATTTTTATTTCAGGACCATCGCGTGTATAACAGGAGTAGATCCTAGCTTTTATTCACTTTTTGTTATGTAGTTTTAAGGAGTATATCCTTGTATTTTGAAATATTAAAACATTTATATAACTTAATTTATATAATGAATGTTTTAAACTTGATTAGATGAACTTAACTCTGAAATCCATATAATCATGTTTCATGTTTGCGTGTTTATCTCATTTATTCCTCTATAATGATATATGTTGTTTAATGTATGTTATAAATATTATAATTATAAATGATGATGATGTTTGTGGGATTGAGACCCAGGACGATTGGGTCGTGATTGAGTTATGAGATGTGAAATATTAAAAGTGTAAACAGGGTATATGTCAATAACTTGGGACCTCTCGGTATAGGGGAGACTCTGCTAAAATTTCGATAGACTTTTATATGAGAACTGTATATAAAAAAATCACTTGTATTTTTACGTACCAAATCGTAGTAAAATAATTATAAATGTAAAGAAAGTATGGGGTGTTACAAATTTTTTCTTTCAATTTCATTTTTTAATATTAATTTGATTAAGAATTAAACTTTATGATTTGTTTTATTTACTTTTCATTAGATTATCGTGATCTCATGAAGGGATTTTACTGTTCCCCTTCTCGCAAAACACTATTCATTGAAATAGTGTTTTGCTTTTTTTTTCTTTTTCAATTAATTTTTTTTCAATTTCTTTCTTTAATATTAATTTTTTTATATATAGTTATCACACTTTCATGACACGGTCTTATAGTCAAACCCACATCCAAGACTTTTGGGTCTAGTGTTGCAGCGAGACCCAAGACTCTTGGGTCTAGCTTTCCAATCAGTCCCACTTAAACTTAGGTCATGCAAATTTAATATTATTATTAATATTAAAAATATTATTATTTATATTATAATGAATATTGTTAATATTATTATTATGATTATTAGTGTTATTCATATTCTTAATATTTTTTATTATTAAATTTAAAAAAATTATTACCATTAAAGAAAAATCATAAATTTGATTTGAAGGAATTAAAAACTATAACTTTAATCAGACAAGTTGTTTATTATTATTATTGTTGTTGTTATTATTGTTATTGTTATTATATGAACTAGACCTAGAAACTTGGGTCTGGCGCCCCAAGTTTATAATCATTAATATTATTTTTATTGTTAACATTATCATTATTATTAATATTTTTTAAAAAATAATATTATTACTATCAAAGAAAAACCATAAATTTAATTTTAAGGGATTAAAAATTAGAAGAACTTGGGTCAGATAAATTTAATATTATTATTAATATTAAAATATTATTATTTGTATTATAAATAATACTATTGGTATTATAATTAATATTATAAATATTATATTTAAGTTAGACATTGCAGTCACATTCAACACTCTTAAATCTAATTTTACAAATAAATCTAACACTCTTAAATATTAATATTTTATATATATAAAAAAATTAATCCACGTCACAGCACAAACCACTAATATCCTCTTCTAAAGAAACAAGAGAATCACCAAACAAAGTAAAAAAACGCCACACGGTTTGCCGACCCATGACCTGTCTGCCACACCTGGCATCCTGAGTATGACTTTCTTGATTTTGGAGCCTAATATTTATGATTCATGGTCATGGTTGCAAGGGCAATCTTGTCCACCTAACCTTTTA
>Ga0325414_1007313_pt1 | contig 11706 bp, 2 predicted proteins | sample PopdelMetagenome_8_FD_206183 | JGI IMG/M metagenome (GOLD analysis project Ga0325414, IMG submission 206183) | Populus deltoides microbial communities from Bellville, Georgia, United States - Leaf-PdKOR-R3 | ecosystem: Host-associated > Plants > Phyllosphere > Phylloplane/Leaf | place: USA... | reverse complement strand
GAAGCAAAGGATCAAAATCTTGATTACTCTTTATCAAATCAAATCAAGCCAAATTTATACATCACATGGTTAAAGCTTTTGAGCTCGTGTGAATACTCTTCAACAAATCAAATCAGGCCAAATTTATACTTCACACGGTTAAAGCTTTTGAACTTATATGAATACTCTTCATCTTCATCAAATCAAATCAAGTTAAAAATATAACACAATTAAAGCTTTCGGGCTTGTGTTAATATCTTTTCATCTAAAACAAGATCTGGATGTAACTATTAATCAAAGAATTCGTACACATGAAGAGCATTTCAAGAGAGTAATCAAATTCATTATTATAATTTTGTCATAATTTTAGTGTATTTTAATATGAAAAATTTATGCGCATAAATTTCTGGCATACCTATTCTCTTTTCCTCTCATCTCTCCTGTCAATAAATTTGCTATCCAAAATGGAAAATACATAGCATGTGAGCAATTTTCCAATCAACTCTTAGGATGCTAAAGTGGATACCTTGCTAACCACTCACTTAAAGACTTAGTTTGGAAAGTCTAAGTTAATATCTCTATTGATAAAATTAACCTTGAAAGGAAAAACAGGAAGCAATGTCCTTAAAATATGAGTTTGGATCTATAAAAAAGAGATTGACATTTCACCGTATGACTCAAACTCAAGCATATAACCAAAGTCTAGATCTCATTCTATGACATAATCCATATGAATATGGGGAGATTATTCATCTTTATCTAATTACGACTCTCAAATGCCAGTTATGATCATTAAGGCATCACTTCATAAGGATTGTATCCATTAGGCATTGATACACTTACATTATTCTATCCTTTTGGTATCTTATTCTTAGTTTTTATGCATGTTTTATGTTTTAAAATAGCTTACTTACATTGTTTTGTGCTTGACAGTGCTATGGAGACTCAAGGTGTTAAAATGATAATTTTAGCACAATTTACATCAAAAGACTAAAATAACATATTGGGAGGAGTCATTGGATCTAAGATATGCATATCCTAATTACATTAGGAATCTAACTCGAACAAGGAATTCTAGTGGGATTAGGACTGGTTAGAGAAAACCTATTAAATTCTACCTTTATGTACTCTATTAGAAGCTACAAATAAGATTTTGTTATAATTCAAGTTAAGATGAAAACTCAACATCACAAGCTTTCTATTCATATATGGTAGACCTGGTAACTCATTCAGAAAAGAGAGAACGATATATTTGAAGTCAGATCTAGAATCTGCCAGCAAACTACTAAGAGTCTAGCTGATATGATTCAAGTAAGTTTAGATTCAGATTTTGGCGTAAATTTTTCTATTGTCCAGTTTTATGTTATTGAGCACAACTCCAAATCCAATCGTTGCATCAAGCTGAATTTGACAGGAAAATTCCAGAGGTATTGGTCTATGTTGGGGTAAAGTTTCAAATGAATCAGAGTTCGAGAAGAATATGCGATATAGATTAGAACAGACTGTATGATTTTTGTTATTTACTTCCTTTTGACTTATGGACTTCCAATTTAGCAAGGATCCTTTTCCTACAAGGATGTGATAGCTTGTTTTGGGAATCTCCTAGTTTTACAAAGATTTTAAATGGGCTGCAACATAGTTTCCTAGTGTGGCTAGGATTCATAAATGTTTTAGAATCTTTTTCTTACAAGGATTCCTTATTAATTCTAACTATAACAAGGAAAGAAGACTTCCTTATTAATTCTACCTTCATATTAGATTTTCTAGTGTATTTGGGATTTCTTAATGGCAATAAATATGATTCTAGCATATATAGGATATAAATTTTCTGATTTTTCTGATTTTTATTATTTTCTTCTTAATCTTTGGGTTATTATTACTTATTTGGGTCAATTGTAAGTGGGCCTCATATAAGTCCACCTAAGGGGGTCCGTTAGGGTTTATTTAAATCTAGAGTTAGTATAAACAAAGGCATAACCAAACATGTAAGTTAGACAATTTAGATTGATAAAACTTCTTATTTGTCGCACTTTGTGTGTGAGTTGGTGAGATAGTCTCCCTTCCCTAGTTCTTTAAAGAATTGAAAAACAACTTATCAAATAACAACTAACTTTATGGCATTCATTGGGTTGAGGTTTTCGTTTTCAATAGTGTTGGTGTCTAGGTACAAGTTATCTTTATTTCACACTTCTATCAAACATGATTTACCTGGCTTTCCAAGAATTGATGTCTTTTCGTGTGGGTTGCTTAACCGCGTGTTCAAGAGATTCACATCACTAGCTCATTAATATTGTGGAAAGGGTTCCACATGACCATAAAACCTCTCTAAAAGTGATACGAACCTCATGATCACGTGGTCACACAACCCACATGCAAAGACACCAATTCCCAGAAAGCCAAGTAAATCAGGTTTGATAGGAGTGTGATACAAAGATAACTTATACCTAAGTTGTGTTCTTGTTGGATTGAACCTTTTGTTGTTACTAAGATTTTTAATCATGGTGCAATAGAAATTCAAGGTTTGGAAATAAAGAAAGTGATCAAAGTGAATGAGAAACACTTGAAACCCTTTTATGAAGGTTTTAAGGAAGGTTTTACGGCAGAAGTTAATATGGTTGAACCTTAGACATGGACATGGAGTCTAGCCAAATACAATAAATAAAGGTGCTTATTCGGAGACAACCCAACATATAAAAACAAAAAATTATATATTCAAATTTGCTTTTCTCTGTTATTTTTCTTCTTCCTTTTGTTTTTGGTGTGATTATGCATGTTTTACCTAGTTTAGTTGATCTGGCCATGTTTTGGTGTTTTTCTTTGCATGAGTGATTTACTTTATTTGGAGTATAAGTGTTTGTTTTTAATTAAAAAAAACTAAAATCTCTATTGGATTTTTGTTTCAAACCATAAATGTTTCCTTTTATCTTTTTTTATGGTTGATGAGAATAGGTGTATTATGGGCTCAAACTAGTTGAATTTGATGAAGGAGTAAACTCGATGAATAAGTTTACTTATAATATTTGAAGGTTGATTGGTTTAAGAATTGACTTTGAAACTATATCATGTTGATTTAGTATTTAATTTTACATTTTATAAGTTTTTTAGCCTCCAACATTATTATTTAATGTGTTATTCATTCAAAAGTTATGTATTTTCAAAACTTGCATAATATCTTGTAGAGACTATTTATATTACATGTGTGCATGAAAATGATAAGCGCATGTATAAATTTAATCATTTGAACTTAAAAGCCAACTAAAAGCATGTTATCCATTAATGAGCCCTTTTGAACTTATCTTTTCTTTATTTTACCTTTGTTTTATAGGGCTTAACTTTTCATATGTTTCCTATTCCTTGGCCAAAGACTAGGTGAACATATATGTGATGTTTATATAAGTTTGTGGTTGAAAATTTTGAGAAAAGTGGTTATGGAGTTTTTATATGATCCGAGCAATAAAAAAACAATTAAATTCGGATTTTGACGTAAAATGCACAACTATCCATTTTCACGGAAAGAGTTATAATTCTCAATCCGACAATTGGATGAGGCTGAAATTATATGTGGAGTCTCCCAACATGTTGTCCTACCTTGGGTTAAAAGTTTCGATCAATTAGATTTCAGGAAGGCATTGCAATACTGGTTAACACAGGTTGTACGAATTTTGTTATTTACTTCCTTTTGACTTGTGGACTTCCTATTTGGCTAAGATTTTTTTTTTACAAGGATATGATAGCTTGTTTTAGGAATCTCCTAGTTCTATAAGGATCTTTAATGGGCTGAAATATAGTTTCCAAGTGTGGCAAGGTTCATAAATGTTTCAGAATTGTTTTCTTACCAGGATTCCTTATTCATCATAGCTACAACAAGGAAAGAAGACTTCATAATTAATTCTACCTTTAGATCAGATTTACTAGTCTATTTGGAATTTCTTAAGGGTAACAAATCTGATTCTAGCATATTTAGGATAGTAATTTTCGGATTTTTATTATTTTTATTGTTTTCTTCTTAGTCTTTGGGTTATTATTACTTATTTGGGTCAATTGTAAGTGGGCCTCATATAAGTCCACCTAAGGGGGGTCCGTTAGGGTTTATTTAAATCTAGAGTTAGTATAAACAAAGGCATAACCAGAAATGTAAGTTAGACAATTCAGATTGATAAAACTTCTTGTTCGCCGCACTTTGTGTGTGTGTGTGTGTTGGTGAGATACTCTCCCTTCCACGGTTCTATAAAAAAACTGAAAAACGACTTATCGAAAAACAACTGACTTCGTGGCATCATCCTTATACTTTTCGTTCGCGAATCAATACTCGTTGGGTGGGGGTTTCTGTTTCTAATAATGCTGGTGCCTGGGTACAAGTTATCTTTGTGTCACACTCCTATCAAAGCTGATTTACCTGGCTTTCTGGGAATTTATGTCTTTGCGTATGGGTTGCGTGACCACGTGATCACGAGATTTATATGAGTGTGTAGTTGAAAATTTTGAGAGATGTGGTTATGGAGTTTTGTGTTGAATTTGAATATAATCAGCTTTGAACGAGTCAAGTATCTAGAAAGAAAGAAAGAAAAAAAATAAAGAAAAAAGATGAAACGTGATGGTGATAGAAGAAACAAAAGAAAATATTACCTTTATGATTTTAATGAGAACATACTGTGGATATTTGAAATCAAGAAAAGTTAAGTATTTGTGCTTTTCATGATGATGAATTTGAGTACTTTGATGATTATATGTTGTCGAATTTGTCATTTATATGCTTTACTAGATTCTTTAGTTAATAATTTTTTTTTCTTTTACCTTACCTTGACACTAGCCTTATTACAACCTTAAATAAAGACCTTTTGATTCATATGTTGCGTGTAATCCTTAATAGTGGAGATAAGATTGAAGAGCAAGTATATGACAAATCATAACATTGAATGAATTTGAGGGAAAATACATAAGCCATAAACACCTGAGTGTTAGAGTGTATAATAATTAGAGGACTTACTATTTTGCTATGACATGGATTTCATCTAAGTGCCAAAGGTTAAGGGAGGTTTGAAAGTTGCATTGTGAGCCAATTCATGAAATTTTATGCTGTAAACTCCGTGAACTAGTTTCTTACCAATAATGCTTATACTCTTTGATTTTGTTCGGAGATTAGAAGTAAAATTAAATGCTTAAGTGGTTTAGACTTGACTTTCTTTTCAGTTTCTTTGGTTTTATGTTGTGTCCTTAGATTTTATTTCTTTTTCAAGATTTGAGTTTTAGTTTTAAAGTCTATTGTCTTTGACTTTTCTTCTCCTTGCTCAATGACATGCAAGATCTAAGTGTAAGGGAATTTGATACACTCATATTATTGTATTTTTTTTTTACCTTATTCTTAGTCTTTTATGCATGTTCTATGTTTTACAATAGCATACTTACCTTTTATTTTAGTGCTTAACAATGATATGGAGATACAAAGTATAAAAATGAAGTATTTTTACTACAATTTCAAGCAAAGGACTAAAACAACATTTTGGGATGAGTCATTGGAACTAATATGTGCAAATCCTAATTACTTTAATAATTCAACTTGAATAGAGAATCCTAGTGGGGGTAGGATTGATAAGAATAAATATGTTAAACTAGACCTCTATGTACTCTTTAAATCATATCTCAAGCTATAAATGAAATTTTGTTATGATTTAGGTTGGGATAAAAACTAGACATCTCAAGCCTTTTATTTCTATATGGCAGGCTTAGTAACTTGTCTAGATGAGAGCAAACAAAATATTTGAAGTTAGTTCTAAAATCTGCCAGCAAACTAGCATGAGTCTAACTCATCAACATGGCATCTCATTAATCGAGTTGTAAGCATCCCATAGTATAAAAAACACCTCTATCTAAGAGAGAGACTAGAAAGAGACGCTCTTCTCTATGGAGCGTCTCCTCATGTTTGCGTTCTCCTACTACCTATCACGAGCTTCTGTCTTTGTGTCATCCATGGATGACTCTTTTGCTTTCCCTCCTCGGGTACAACAGCTTCTGCTAGTGAAACCTTTAATCTAAATCATGGTTGTACACTTAGTTGCCCCTCCTACCACCCCGAATCTTGCCATCCCAATACCCAATCGAGCACCAACGAAAAGCACGATGCGTGTCTCCCCCACAGTCCTAATTGGTGTTTTGGTTGTCGTCTTCCCCGATGTACAGGATTCTGACCCAGATCTGGTGGTTTGTACCTTCTTAGAGGATAAATTTGATGGAGGTTTGATTTTCTTCCTTTTTTATGTCATGGAATTGCATTTTGTTTCACTTGCTAGGGTCAATTGCCTTTTTGTTTGCTTGTACAGAATCCCTCGGTTGAGATTTGTGCCGGTGTAGACACCAATATTTTTTAAAGCATCAAAGGGCTCAACAAACCATGAGGTTGTAACCCTCATGCTATCTGGTTGGTCTAGTTTTATGTTTTTTCATTTTTCTACAAGTCCTGCTTGCTCTATTTTGTCCGCTGCTAAGACTCTTCCCCTATCTTGTTGGATATATCTTTACCCTTCTCGAAGGGATTTGTTGTGGGTTTGTTTGCTATACTACTATTGTGTACTGTTTAGTGGTGCTAAGCTTTCTGAAGATTGCTGGTTCTGCTTGCTCTGTATGCTACGCTGGTGTGTTGGAGTTGCTTCTACCCTAAGCCTTGGTTACTATTGGCTTTATGCCAGCTTGCTATGGGTGTTGTTGAAGGCTCTCTTTCTCAGGGTTGCCTTTGGGTGCTGACGCTCTCTCCGGTGTTGGACCCCTTGGGAATGATTGGAGGATGTTAAGTTTCTGCTTTATACAGCTTGGTTTTGCTAAGCTTGTTGAACCTGGTTGTTGGACTTTCTGCCTGCTACGCTGGTATGGTGGAGTTCCAAGCTTTGTTTGCTCTAGCTATCTGCTATGAGCAATGTTTGTTGTGGACGACTCCCTTCATCTTAGGGTTGCCTTTGGCTATTGTTGTTATATCCTATATTAGTGTACATGGGAATGGTTGGATTTTCATATGGTTTACTAGTTGATGTCCCTTGTTGAGGTGTTATTATGGCTGTCTTATGGCCACTGCTGCAGGGTTATTGCTTGGATTTTGCTATCTATAATGATGGTATGCTGGAGGTGATAAGGTTCCAAGCTTTGTCTGCTGCTGGCTTGTCCCTTTTGCAGGACTACTACGGGTTTTTCTAATGGCTGCTGGATATTCTGGCTGCTGCCGGATGTGTGTGTTGCAGCTTTATGCAGTTTTGGTCGACTAGTGTGGATGTGGTTTCATGGCCTTCCCTTCTGGTTATTCGGGGTCTACTGCTGGTAACTACTTCCTTGGCATGCTGGGACTCCCCCCCTCCTGACCCTGCCTAGTGGTTGTGGTTGGATCCTTGCTGGGGTTCTTATCTTGCTGGTCTTTGATGCCATGTTGCTAATTGTGGTGCTGATCTGAGCTACTATAGTCAGTGCAATGCCTGGTTGGTTTTGTCTTGTAGTTGGTATCCTGTTCTTAATGCTGCTGCTCCCCTTACTGATGGTTTGTGCTACTGGTTGTCTCTATGTCTAGGCATTGTATTCTTGTTGTCATTTTTTGGGGGTATTTTGCTGCTATCTGCAGCGCTGGTTATGTAGCTGTTTGGTAGGGGCTTTGGTTTAGTTTGTTATATACTGTTTCTTGTTTAAGGGAGCTTGTTTCCCTAGCTTCTATATATAAATGCTTATATATTCTGACTTGCTGGTTTGCAGCTTAATTTTGTTTTGGTCTATAAAATTTCTTACATTTGATTAAAAAAAATATCTCTATAAGATCAAAGTTATTACACAAGTCATTAGAATTATATTAGTATAAGGAAACCATAAATTAATTTGATTAAGAATTAGTCATTATCTAGAAAACTTCTCAACCTCCTCAACTCCATATTTAATCAATCCTAACCTTAAGAAAAGAAAGGGATCATGTTTATATCATAGAAGAAGAAAATGAGGGGTTCTATTATTTATTTTTTCTTTTCTAGATTTGCAACAAACACAGTTTTAAGAGGTTAGTACATTTGGGTTTTAATTTATTTTGAGGATGTGTGCTTAAACTTGATCTATATCTGATTATGGTATATGAATATTTAGTATTTTTTATGATTAAAATTGATGATTAATGACTAAAATTTTATATGATGCGCATTATATGTTTTTGGTTTTAGATCTATTGCTAGTGATTAATTTATGATGAATTGTTGACTAATTAACTTAAGTAGCAAGAGTATCTAATTTTCAAACACATGTTTGATTATTTGTTACTTAGAAAACATAAGTCTTGATTAAATTAACTCCTTATAAATGTTTAATTATCATGAATTAAATTTAATATTGTCATGTAATTAAATCTTTCATGCTTCATAAAGATTATTATATGTTTAAGGTTAATTGATATACAAATATTTGGTTCACTAAAAAGTAGGGATAGGTACAATGACTTATTGTTTTTTTTATGGTTGATTTGTTTATTGTCACAAATTAGATATAAAACATATTTAAATTCAATAATTGATATTTAATTATTCTTGAGGAATACTTCTTATAAAAAAAACATTTTTTTTCTTTTCTTTTTTACATTCTACTGATTTTCTTCTTATTTTTTATAACTTATTTCTTTTGTTCTTTTTAGATTTGTAAGTTGTTTCAGTTAGTTTAGATTTTAAACACAACCTTACTTTTAGTTATTTTCAGAATTGATATGTGTTTGTATTTAAAGTTTGTATCTTTATTTTGTTTGCTTTAATTTAAACCTAAATAACTTGTTTTGATTGAATAATTAAGCTCTAATACTTGTATTTTGTGAGATGATATCCTTACTTTCTATACTATATGTCATATGTGTGCAGCGTTATGATGATTGTCCTCTCGAAGCAGGTTTAGCGTGAAAGGGTGATGGTGGAAAAAACAAGGAATTCTTGCCCTTTACCAATAAAACCAAAAGAATGAGAGTTTTCAGCTAGTATTATAGTAACTAGAAAACTTATTGGTCTGCGAAAGTCTGGTTACGAGGATAAATTATGAAGAGGGAGAATATATCACCCCTAAAGCACTTTACTTAGGGTAAGTTACATTGCTATTTGTTTGAAATAAACTAAGATCTTATTGTGTTTTCTAATTGTTGGTCTGTTTAAGGTTAAAGAAAAGTCATTTTCAGTAAGGAGGTTCTTATCTTATCAGGTTTTAACCTAGTCATTCTAAATCAAAACAAAAAAAAAGAAAAGAAAAGGAAAAATTGTCTTCTTATTTAATACTGGAAATACATTTTATATATAAATTCATAATCTCAGATATTAAACAAAATAATTTTTTGGTAAAAAGATTTAGAACATATATATATATATATATATATATATATATATATATATATATATATATATATATATATATATATATATTGTATGAAAATACTTTACATGCCATGTATTTTAATTTTTAAGCAAGATATAATTTTTTGTATTTTTTAGAAACTTGGTCATATGCACACAAATAAAAAGATATTTTTGTATCTTTTTATAAGAGTGTTTTATTTTTTGTAATTTTCTGAAATTTTTAAAGAAAAAGGGGTATATTTAATACTAGGTCAACAACTTATAATATAAGTCTATAACCTAGATATTAAATAAAATATTTTCAAAAATACGAGGAACCCACAAATAATTTAAAAAAGGGTCTATGATTTTTTTAGATGTTTTTTTAAAAAATTTTAAGGCTTGTTTGGTTAGACATTAAAATAAAGGTCAATAAAACTAAAAGCATTAGGGTATCTTTGTCAAACATACCCTTAATCTAAAGGTTATGCTTGTTGGGCTTGAGGCCCAAACCCAATCTAGTTTGATTGGGCCTATAGATGGCCCAACAACTTTGTGGGCTGGACCCAACCCCAGCTGTGTGGGCTGGGATGAAATGGGGTCCAACCCTCCTTTTGCCCAACCTGGTGGTGGAAGATTTATGGTAAGAATCATTGCCAGTAAGTAATTAATTAATTCTACGTGTATTTTCAGCACCCATAAGGCAAGAAGGGGGAGAAGAGGTTACCGTGCCTAGGGTTGATGGCTTGCTGGTGGAGGAAGAGCTGGTGGCTGACACTACTATTCGGAAAAGATGCATGTTGCGGTGCTGGCAGCTGCGCCAGGGATGATGAAACTCTGCCGCTGCTATAACTAGGAAGAACCAACTTTGCTACTACTGTAGGAGGAAGGTTTGTCAAGAGATCATTGTTGGTGCTTTGTTGTTGCTGATGTGGAGGAGCTGCTAGCATAGAGAGGCTGGACATTGCCACTGGCATTCACGTTGCTAAGCAGCTGGAATAGGAAAAGATGAAATGTTGGAACTGGAGGAGCACGATGAAGGTTGCGACTGGCTCTGCTACTGTCGAATGTGGTGGTTGTTGCTGAAACTTTGAGTTTGTTGTGCTAGAAGTAGCTAATGGAGGAGCAGTCGACTTGAGGTATTGCTGTTGCATGGTTAAGGAGAAAGTTGCTACACTTGCTCATGTTGCTGGCCTTGGAATGCAGAGGAGCTACTGTGATACGATCCAAGTAAGGTCAGATTCAGATTTTGGTGTAAAACTTTCTATTGTCCAGTTTTACGCTATTGAGCATAACTTCAAATTCAACCGTTGGATCGATCTAAAATTTGACATAAAGATTCCAGATATATTGGACTATGATGGGGTAAAGTTTCAGATGAATCGGTGTTTGAAAAGAATATTCAATATAGGTTAGGAAAGGTGAACGAATTTTGTTATTTACTTCCTTTCGACTTATGGATTTTCTATTTGGCAAAGATCCTTTTCCTACAAGGATGTGGCAGATTGTTTTGGGAATCTCCTAGTTCTACAAAGATCTTTAATTAGCTGCAACATAGTTTCTAAGTGTGGCAAGGATTCATAAATGTTTCAAAATCCTTTTCTGATAAGGATTCTTTATTCATCCCAGCAATAATTTAGAATTAATTCTACCTTCAGATAAGATTTTCTAGTCTATTTGAGACTTTTTAATGGTGACAAATTTGATTTTAGCATATTTAGGATAATAACTTTTTATTTTTTATTATTTTCTTCTTAATCTTTGGGTTATTATTACTTATTTTGGTCAATCGTAAGTGTGCCTCATATAAGTCCGCCTAATGGGGGTCCATTAGGGTATATTTAAGTCAGAGTTAGTATAAATAAAGGCATAACCAAATATGTAAGTTAGACAATTCAGATCAATAAACCTTTTTATTTGCCGAACTTTGTGTATGAGTTGGTGAGATACTCTCCCTTCCTTAGTTGTATAAAGAACTGAAAAACAACTTATTGAAGAACAACTAACTTTGTGGTGTCATCCTTATACTTCTCGTTCATAAATCAATATTTGTTGAGTGGGGGTTTCCGTTTTCAATACTGGTGGTGCCTAGGTACAAGTTATCTTTTGTGTCACACTTATATCAAACCTGATTTACTTGGATTTCCGGGAAGTGGTGTCTTTATGTGTGGGTTGCGTGACCATATGATCACGAGGCTCGCATCATACTATAGTTTGTTGTTGATGGCGTGACCGATACTGAAACCATTGTTGTTATTGCGCACTGATAGGGAGGAAGCTGTTGATGAAGCCAATCACAATGGAATCAACGATGTTGATGTAGAGGTGCTGATGAAGCTAATCATAGTGGAACCAATGATGCTGATGGAGAGAGAAATCACAATAGCTGAGGAGGAAATGGTGTTTG
>Ga0325414_1007311_pt1 | contig 11709 bp, 11 predicted proteins | sample PopdelMetagenome_8_FD_206183 | JGI IMG/M metagenome (GOLD analysis project Ga0325414, IMG submission 206183) | Populus deltoides microbial communities from Bellville, Georgia, United States - Leaf-PdKOR-R3 | ecosystem: Host-associated > Plants > Phyllosphere > Phylloplane/Leaf | place: USA... | reverse complement strand
GCCCCTGAAGTTTTCCTGGGGTATATCATGGCAGCTAGAAAAAGATTTTGAAGCTGGGATGTGTCAAGCATTTTAAGAAGCATTATCCATTTTTTCTTATTTTATATATATATATTCATTGAACTCAAACCCAAAATAATATTATAAAAAGAGTAAATTTAGGGTTTTTTTTAATCTATTTGGACATTAGCTGAGTTATTTTCAATCAGGGTGAGCAATCAATCACTGTCATCTTCTTCCCAGGTCACAGGCCTCGAAGCTCCTACGGGTCAACTTAGAAAGTACAGTACTTGGAGCGATCATGCAATCGGAATTACGGATGGTCTTGTCCACCTAAAATCTTTAATCATTTACTCCTTTTCCTGTACACAATCAACTCCAGTTTTTATAAAACCAGCCACAATCTTCATCATTTTATAATCATTTAAAAAATAAATAAAATCCCATGAATTTAACAAAATTAAATTACTTTATCACCTTATTTCCTTCATTAAAATTCATATTGAATATCGCATCCTCTATAATTTTTATCTCATATTTTCTTTTTAAATAAAGAAAGTGTTTTTTTTAAATATTCTTTCAAGTTAAAATTATTGAATATGGAAATTATTTTTAATATTAAAATTTTTTAATAAAACAAGCTCTTTAAGACCAAAGGGATCATATCCAAAGATTTTCTTTAGAGGCAACTCATAACTACAAATTCTTACTTATTATTTTCCCTTCAAAAATTAAATTCACATCCGAAAAAAAGATAAGAAAAATGAAAGAAAGAATCCAAAAACGTTGACCGACATCTGAGCAACTAGTACACGAACAAAACTAGAAAGTCCCAATCAATCACCACCACCTGATCTCTTCTCTGGTCCCCACATCTCCGCAAAATCCACGCGGCATGATTCCATGCTTCTTCACAGATCACACCCATAAAAATAAAAATAAAATAATATTCCTGTTCCGGATCAAAAACAAAGAGAAAACTCCCTCTCCCTCTCTCTTCTTCTCTCTCTAACAAGTTTTATTTTTTAAGGTAAAACGTTGTATTTTGTCCAATTATTTTTATTATTTTGTAGTTTATTAATTAAATTTTAATTTTTTATTCTGAATTTAGTTTTTTTTGTCGAAATTAATGTGTGTGCAAGTGTTTTTTTTATAATTTGTCTGATCTGATATTGTTTTTGTCGTTGAGATTCTAGGGTTTTGGTTCTTTTAATGAATTATGGTGATCAACTGTACTTTTCTTGTGGTTTTGTTGAATTATGACAGGGTGTGTTTGGTTTCTGAGAAAATTGGGTGATAAGAGAGGGATAGTGTTTGGTTTCTGAGAAAATTGAGACATAAAGAGAGGGATAGTGTAAGGTTTCTGAGAAAATTGAGCGGGAATGGTGTTTTATTAGTTTTTGTAATTAGAGACCTGGGAGGTTTAAGTATTAATCTGCGTTATTAAGGAGACTCAGGGCTGTATGAATTGGATTACAAATCATTTGTAAACTGTTTTTCCAATGTTAGTGAAAGTTTCAAAATTGAGAGATAAGAGGGCAAATTGAGTTTTAATTTGTGTTGTTAAGCTTGAAAAGGCATGAACTTCGGTGAAATAAGGATTAAAGACCTTTTTTTGGTTGTGTTGTAATCGGGGATTTAGGTAATCAAGCATTAATCTATGTTAGTAAGGAGAATTATGGCTGGATTTAGTGGAATTCAAATCTTAATCGTGAACTGTTTCTTCACTGTTAATTCTGGAATCTGTCGTTTGATTTTTCTGAGGTTTAGTTGCTGGTTTTGATTGTTATTGATTTTTCGAGTCCAACTTAATTCTCTGTAAGGGACAGTTTTTTGCGCACGCACTAACACCTTTTTCCTTTTGCTTTTGGGTTGCTTGAGTGCTACCCTCTGATGCTCTGTGACATGGTTAATCAATTTGTTTTTGGCATTATTGACATAGCTGATTTTGATGGAAATTATCTTTGGTTTTTTGTTTACATCTGATAACATTCGAGGACTAATTCGTGGATATTGATTCTTGTGTATGCTTCTTTCAGGTTAGACCCTTTCTCATCAAATCTCAAGGCATTAGCCTGTGAAATAAAATAAACTTTTGAAGGATATTGTGACATAGAAAGTTATTCTGCTCGTTCTCTTTTTCATTTCAAATATCAAGAGATGTCAAGTGGACCGGCGAGAAGGGTCTCGCCAAAAGACATACAAGTGGTAAGCTGTTGATCTTTGAATTTTAGAGTTGATGAACTTTCATCGTGTTCAATCTTGTTATTCTAATGTTAGCAGTAGAATTATTCTGTATAAGGTAAGCAGCCAATGGGGATTATTTAGTTGAAATTGCTGATTTTTTTTTGACAAAAAACTGTGTCCTGAATTAGTTTTGACCTTTGGCTTCCTCGAGCATCTTGTATAACAGCTGTAATTCCATAACGTTTTCTTTAGTTGCTCCTCTGTTGGAATTGATCTAGCTGACTTTGGAGGAGATAGATGCAGAAATTCTTGAACTGATTACATTTCTTCATTGCTAGAGGGCAGTTTCTTAATTTTTTACTCAGGCCAGGCCTTGCCCTGATAATTTCTGAAATGGATAGTTGGAGTTTTAATAAGGAAATCTAGGTCCTTAAATAATTAAAAAAAAAATTCATAAACTGTAAATTTTGAAGTAGTAGCAGTTGATAATCACCCACATACGAGCTTACATCTCAGGTTCTTAAGTTAGTGGAGTCTTCTGTCAAATAACATACAATATTTACATTGTCTCTCCATGCAAAGGTCACAACTAATGATACCCATTGGGAATAAATCTTGTCTATAGATCCTTGGGAGTTCAAAGCATCACAGGTCCATTGGCCTTTTTCTTAACACAATTCTAACCATTCATGTTATACATAAGCTCCTAATATCCTCAAATTTGTGTTAAAAGATTTTATAAAACTAATGGACAATAATTATTGGTTGAAAACTTTCCATTTTTCCATGTCAAATGCTGTTGTCGAGGAAAAAGATTTGTAATAATTTTTAAAAATTTCTTGTACAAATCTGGTGTTTTGAATACTGATTGGATCATAGTATCTGGAGGAGACTGTGAATCAAAGATGAACATATTGCTCTTGTTTTGCCCTAGGTTCCATTAAATATTGTTTGCCTGCATATGCGAGTCAAGTGGGAAAAAAAAAGAGATAGAATTTCTCCTTTTTATATCATGGAAATTCCCTGTCTGCAATTGCCTGTTTGCTATTGTCGGTTCAAACCGCATGTGATTTAGTGTCTTTTGGATACTGATCCACCACTAAGAATGTATAAGGAAAACAATTTATTGACAAAAAGACAAGTCTAAATACGTGGCTGATAGCTTTGCTTTTTGTGTGTGTGTGTGTGTGTGTGTGTGTTGGCAACTCATCAGCACTTTGTCAATGTTAGCCATTTAACATTATTTTCTCCAGCAAAAGATAGCTTAAATAACTGAGGATAAGATAGTTTGGATATCTGCTATGCACAATCCAGTGTGTCCAATAAAATACCTTTATGAAGAGCTGCTAATTAGAGATTGTTTCTCTCCTGTACCTTTTTCCTTGAAAAAATGGGTTTCTGCATCAGAATTCTCTTTTCTTGGAGTTGAGGGATTATTAAATAATCTTTAAAACTGTGACATAACCATGCTATCTTCATAATTCTCCTTTGGCTTATTGATGTTTGTTTCCAGGTGCAAAATCTCATTGAGCGGTGTCTTCAACTGTACATGAACCAGAATGAAGTTGTTGAAACATTGTTAGCTCAAGCAAAGATTGAGCCTGGTTTCACTGAACTTGGTAATTAATACTAGAACTCCTTTTTTACGTGTTGCAGAATGTTTGATGATTAGATTCTACTCATGCTATTTTCCTATGGTGGCACCTTTGAGGGTTGCTAATTGTTTCCCTGATCTGTTGAGAGTGCTGATTAAAGGAGTGTTAGGATGTATTGGCTGAGTTTTCCCAACCTTTTTTAGTGTCCCTAAATGATTTGTTTTTTGTGTAATTATTTGATAAAACAGTATGTAGTACAATGCTAATGGAGCAAAAAAACACAAATGATGGGAATAAAAAAAGGTGAAACAATCACTGAAATGGAAAATAGTCAAACCACAAGATTCTTCTTTGCTTTTCTCAAGATTTTTCAAGAGTCTATCAGTTAGTGAAAGGAACATTTCAGGCATCATTAGTCTCTCTGTCCAGATATGAATACTCACAGAAAGTTATTAGATATAGGAATTATTGGTGTTAAATAAAAATTCCTAGAGCTAACTCCAGCTTTCATTGTAAATAGGTGGTCAAATCTGTTCTTTCCTCAAAAATTAAACTTGCAAAGGCCCATCAAATATGATTCCTTTTCTTTTCCCCTTTTGTCCATTCTCACATTCTTCTAAAACCAATATTTTGTATCATAGGAACAACTTCAAGTTTGGTGATCTTATTTTATTCACAACTTGTAAATTTGTTTTCCAGTTTGGCAAAAGCTTGAAGAAGAGAATCGGGAATTCTTCAGGGCTTATTATCTGAGGTTGAAGGTAAAGCAACAAATAGAGGAATTCAACAAGCTGCTTGTGCAGCAGGCACACTTGATGCGTGACCTGAATTCAACTGGAGTTGTTTCAATGCCTACTTCTAATGGATCTCATATCCCATCAAGTAAGACTGTTTTTCTTCCCGTGAACATTTTTTCTGTTCTTATTGGCATATCTAGAAAATTACAATATATAACTTTCCACATAATTGGAAATCAGCTTTGCTGTTGTGCTTCCTAATTGTTGTGATTTGATTTCACAATCATTATATATCTTCCAAACAGACTGTTTGGTTGGAAAGAAAGCAAGGTTCTATAAGTGAGAGTTTAAAGGAAAGGAGAAACGGTGGGCCTCTGTGGGGTTTTGTATTAAATCCACACCTAATACCAAGTTCGTGATGCATATTTCAAAGTTTCCCGAGTAATAGTGATTACAGTATAGTAATAACTGGTAGGCAGCAAATTAACTCTCTTTATCAGACTTCATGCTAGCTATTTCCCCCTCGTTTAAATGATTTTGTAGAACATACCCGTCCACTTGTGGGAAGAGTTGGAGGAATTGGATTTTTATTGTAGTGTAAAGATCTTAAGGTGATTTCCTTGATTCTTGCCTTAAAAATAGACTTCAGAAAACTCTCAATCAATCAGTATTTGCAGAATCCACTATTTTATAAAGGTTTGCTTAATATAACGTGATAATAACACAATGTCCTTCTCTTTTTTGGATTTGAATTTGAACTTTTTGGAAGTCATTTTTGGATATTTGCTTTAAGTTTGCTTGTGTAGGTGGTTTTTTGACATGTGACTAATTGATTGCTGAATGTATGTTATCTGAATGTCCCGATCAAAATGATACCATTGTGCATTTACAAGGATAATTTGGTTGAGTCTTTTCTGTAGTTTCTTGGTAGAGCATGCTTTCTCCAAACCCTTTTATGCTTCATATGATTCGTACTTTTTTGGCAACTGATTTTGGTTACTTTGACAGTGCACCAGAATGCTGCATGCTATGGTCCAGATCATACAGGACCAGCCTTGAAGCCAGAGAGCATGCATCACCCCATTGGCTCCAGTTTGACTAATGCATACACTAATGGTGGATCATCATTGCACTCAAGCATGCATGCTGCTGTTGAAATAGCTGCCCGTTCCAGTAGAATCGATGCACCACCAAACATGCTTTCAATGCAGAGCTCAAACATAGGTCTGCTGCAAGGAATGAATGGGGGAATGATCAAATCAGAAGCTGGTTATTCGGGTACTTCTCCCTACATGTTTGGTGCTGATGGAAATGTCCTAGAAGCACGCCCATCGATTGCGGATGCATCTGTTGCATCATTCAGTAGTGTAGAGTCCAGTTCACAAGCCTTGAATGAGTCTATTCTGGATGCAGACATCTCTTCATTTGGATTTTTGAGTCAGATTCCTCGAAATTTCAGTCTTTCAGATCTGACAGCTGATTTTACCCAGAGTTCAGGTTTGTCTCCCTACCATCCCGCCCTCTTCTCTCCATCTCTTTATTTACCAGCCCCTGACTTCCTCTCTAGCACACTTCTTTCGCACAAGATTGCTATTTTATCTGTTTGTTGGTCAACTGAAAAGTTAGGCAACATGCTTTTCAGTGGACTCAATTATAATCTGTTTAGGTGAGTACTCAGTTTGGGTGATTAAGTAAGTTGGTGGAGTCATTTCTTAATTTTGGTCCTATGTGCATGTAATGGAACATTTAGTAGACAATTTACAAATTTTACGTTTACATTTTCTGTTTTCAGAAATATTGGAGAACTACCCAAGATCACCCTATCTAGCAGCAGACAATGATAACTTCCCAGATTCTCAAGAAAGAGAACATCCAGGTTATTTTATTTTAGTTTATTTTAAGGCTTTGTAATATTTGGTACATCAGAAAGGAGGAAACTAATTTGGTGCCATGATTCTGCAGGAGACAACAGAAGGCTGGACACTATATCAGAAGGCATGAGTTATGATGATTTTGGAAGTGAATAACCATAGAATTTCCGTGGTGAGTTCTTTGTGCTAATTTTTTTTTAATTTGTTGAGTTGCTTGTGCTGCTATTGTTTACTGGATAGTTATCTGTACCATTTACCAATCAGCTAAGTATACTGTGATACATCTTTGCTGCATCAGAGTTAAGTTCTGTCTCCATGCCGTCTCTATATACCTAAGACTGCTAGAAATGGTTCTGTCTTCATGTCATATATGTTTGGATTGATCTGTGTTTGCTTCTAACTTTAGTTTTTATAATTTTCTGAAAGAAAAAGGAATTCACACTGGCTTTTTTCCACAAACATGGAATCATGCATGGAGTCGCAACTTTGCCTTCCCTGTTGAATTTGTTATAGCATTTACTTTGTTTTTTCATTTTTTTCCCTTTTTCAGTTTTGTGATTGCAGATCCAACTCATCCATAGAACAGGTTTGTAAATAGCAATTTAGCATGGGAGAAGCTTCAGAAGGAGACCAGCAGGAGATTGATTGGCGTGTGTAAGATTTCGCTGACTGCAGTATGTAGTGATGACTCTTGACATTAGGATTCTTTAGGGTGAAAAAAAAGTTCAGAAGAATGCAACAGATTACCTTTTCAAGCACCATGGGAATTCATGGTGATAATTTATACTATATCTAGGTGTTTGTAGAAGCATTTATTTGCGCTCTGGTGTGGTTGCTCTTGTTGATTGGTCTTTTGCATTAAATAAAATTGTGTTTTTATTTTTTTAATTAGATTCTGAATTTGATATAATTCTTCTCTCTGTGGCTTGACATCAGAATTTATTTATTTTTGTACTGAAACAAAATAATTGATTCTTGTAATATAAGAAATAATTAATTTTCTTACTGGTGTTGATCAAGCATATTTTAATGTGTTTTTTCATTAAAATAATACATTTTTTTCTTAAGAATTTTCTTTTTTTATTTACGAAATGGACAAAAGATTGAGATAAGAATGAATTTAAAAATGTAGGGATCAAATATATAGTTTTTAATATAATTATTATTAATAAATTAATTGTTTTTGCTAAACTACAAGGATTAAGTTACTCTAATAGATTTGTTATCCATCAAGTAATGCAAGTTGTGTCAAGAGTAACAGTAGGTTCCTAAGGCTGAAGTTGCAACTGTACAGATTACTCCCTTACCTACATGATATCTACCCAGTAAAGCTGATTAGATATTTTAGTATTTGATAGATTCGTGGAAGGAATGAAATAGAGAAATGTGAATCTGTTCAAGGGAGATGAACTTGGAAAATCATAAACCTAGTTAAGGAACCTGAAAATGATACAGGAAACCCTCTTCTCCAATTACATCAAACATCCTTTTGTAGTGTATTTGAATGTGAACATGGTATCTGAGAGGGAGAGCTCTAGCTTCTAATGAAATTTCAATGGGAACAGAGTCTGAAAACATGGGATTTGGGACATCGAAATGATAAATGTGTTTAACGTATCAGTTTGGTAAGATAGAAATTGAAACAGACAGAGAGAAAGGGAAGCCACATGTTTCAGCAACCAATATGAGCCTATTCTGCCAATCAGTTCCACCATGAAACTCAGAGTCAGTCACATGTAAATGCATTGATGAAAGAAGAAGACAGTTCATAGACAATGCCCAACAAAAACAATGACCACGCCCTTTCATTCATAGAGAAATAGTCTAACCAGTAACCATTCATAACAACATCGTCCATGCAAATGCTTGATTCAACAGCAAACAGAATGATTTCACTTTTTGAACTGCATAATCTTCCTTCTTTTTGATATATTTTGGACTGTGTAATCGTTTTTAATCTTATCTTATTACCAGGAGTTAGGATTACAGGCGTTAACATTTTATAATACTCCTTGGATCAACCCCAAAACTCTTTTTAAGTTTCATTTTCTTGTAGTTTAATTAGCAAAAAGAAAAATTGGAAGGAAATATTTTCATGTGATAACTGTATACATGAAGCAACTCTATTCTACAATTCTATTGAGCCTGTATTAACCAGCATTAATATCTAGATTTTTTTTTTGGGGGGGGGGGGGGATTATCTGAATTACATTGTACGAAAAATCTCCCCATGATTTATCAGACCATGGTAGTAATGCCATTGTATCTAGGTCTAGTTCTATCTGGTGAAAGCCCTTCTTCCATTGCTTTCCTTTTGTTATTGTTGGGTTGTTGTAGTAGTGGTGATGGTTGCGGTTGTGATTGTGACTCTGGCTGTGGCTGTGGCTGTGGCTGTAGTGGTTGTTGCTGCTGTTCTGACTGAATTTCTGATTTTTCAAGCTTTTCTTGATCTTCTTGTTTTTCGTTCTTAATTTTGGTTTTCATCATGTGAGGTTTAAGCCTATTCAAATCAGCTAGTCGTACTGGCTTCAAGAAAAATTCCTCTGCTCCTTCCTCTAAACATCTGTAATGAAATTATACGCAATAGTCAGTTCCATGACATCAAAAAATCAAATGGTATATTCCTCAAATTTTTTCCACAAAAAGGAAAGAAGAAAGAACCCAATTCTAGCTTTTGATCATATCTCTTCACCTGGTGATCCTTGAAGGGACATTTTCAGATGACATGATGACCACAGGTATGTCCCTGAGAGATGACGATTCCTGCAAGATCAGAAGAAAAAGAAAAATAAAATACATATATCTCTTTAACTACTATTTGTTTTCATGGAAAATAAAATAAATGTGCATTAAAAATCTTCGATGGGTGGCATGACAGAAGAAGGTACCACATAAGAAACAAAGAGAATCTCTGAATATCTTGAGCTAAATTTGTTTAGATACAAAATAGGTGGCAAAGTGTTCCAATAAGATTTTCTTTGAGATTCTCAAGCAAGTGGGCAATAATAGGGCACATGTTGACAACAGCTAAACTAACGCCCATCATTTTGGACACTGAAAGTTTTCAGGCTGGGAAAGAATTTTCAAGGTACCCATTTTGCTAGAAATAGAAATGGGAAAAAATTGAGAAAAAGAAGAGGGAATATATGATTACTCAAAATGAAGACAAGAGAATAGAGATCCAAAAGCTTACCTTTACTTTCTTGAGCAAATCATAGCCTGTCATGCCGGGCATACAGTAATCTGTAATGATAAGATTCACTTCCACTTCCTGCAAAAGCACAAAAAAACGGAGAGAAAAAAATCAGAAACCTAGAAAAGATGGAAAATTATCAAGAAAGGAGAGGAATCTCTGGCATTGAGAAAGGAAAAACAGGAAAACACGGAGAAAAGAGAGAGAGAGAGAGAGAGAGAGAGAGAGAGAGAGAAATTTTACCCGATGATCGTTAGGACAAACAGAAGGTACTGTATCTGGGTTGCTCTGGTCATCTTCTTCATGTAATCCCAGAAATTTTAAAGCTTTACTACCAGAATCAACTGCAGTAACTGCCATGACATAACGGCAGTCATAACAATCAGAACCCAGGAAAAAAAAAGAAAGAAACCTTACAAAACATTAAAACAAAAAAAAAAAACAGTTACAACCCGTGTCATAAAAATCATTCCTTTTTTAACCAAGAAAGTAAATTTAGTACCTTGATATGATGATGTCTTGAGGAGCCTCTCAATCAGCTTTCTATCTATCATGCTGTCATCAACAGCTAAAACATGAAACTGTGAGTGTGAATCTCCCGTTATTGCCATTGCATCAAATTCCAGATCCAATATTATCACCTCAGTAGAGAAAAAATATAGAAGAGAATTTTTGGTTTTTGCTTTGTTTTTGTTTCTGTTGTGGTGGGTTGGTTTTTGCGGTGTTGTTTCTATAATGGAATAAGAAATAGGAGGGGAGGAGAGAGGCCTATTTTGTAGTAATGAAACGATACCTTCCCAACGAAATCCACACACCCCACAAAGCAAGATCCGACCAGATTTCTTTTCAAATCTTGCAAAATTTCCAAGTAGATTTTAGAATTGAATTACAGGGTAAGCAATGCATTAAAGAAATGCACTACGACCCAATAGAAATAAAAATAAAAGAATAAAATAAACAAATAAAATCTTTATGGGAAATGTTGAAGGAGATGGGAAGATGGGGAGGTCGGCTCAAATTACATATGGAACCAACCAGCGCGTAGAACATGGGAGAATGGGAGGAGGAGGAGTAGGACTACACAAATAAATAAAGAGGGGGAAGAGAGAAAATGGGGAGAATGGTAAGGAAGTTTTGGATTGAAAAAAAAGAAAAAAAAAACCCCTCAAGGGGTGGAAGTGGGACCCATCAAAATCCTCCCCAGAGATACTGGTGATGTAAGCATAGTTGCCTTTTTCTCCCTAATGTGAAATCATGTGGCTCTTACCATATCTTGAGCAGGTGGGGAGGGCGAAGGGAGGCCATTTTTCTGCCTTGATTCCCTTTTAAGATTTGCTTCCCATGCCCACACACACACACACTTGCAAGCTCATAAGATAATCATAAAAGCTCACTGACTCCTCGTTTCTTTATATCCATCCTTGCTTCCCATTCATGTATTCATGTTCAGTTCAATTCGTTCATGCATCTAACCACGCTTTGGAGGTGGAGAGCTGGCAATTCATCGGTCTTCTTGGCACATGAAAATTAAATATTTAATGTGATTTTGATATCGTGAGCAGGGTATTTTTTTTTATTCAAAAATATATTAAAATAATATTTTTATTTTTAATTTCAAGTCATTAAAATCATTTAAAAAATATTAAAAAATTAATTTAATGTTTTTACAAGAGAAATATACATTTCAAAACCATCCCAAAGTGAAAGTTGCCGGGCTACTAAACGGATTCTTAGAATGTATTGAGTACCACGGTTCAATCTGTTTTCTAAATTGTTTTTTGTTTGAAAAAATATTAATTTAATGTTATTTTAAGTATTTTTTGATGATCTTAATGAGCTATGTGCTGGTATATAAAATGAAAAGTGTGTATATATATATATTCAATTAAAAATATATATATTTTTAAAATTCAGACCGGTCACCTTACTAAAATATTTAAACAGTTTCGTTGGCGTTGTGTTTCAAGAAGGCAAGGTGAGTCGGGGTCCCTCGAAGGAAAACAAGGGGCTGTATTTTGGAGAAAACATGTCGCAGCACATGGGGATCGAGGCAGCAGATAAATTGGTATTGGTAAAATTTATCACAGGATTCCTGTCAAACTTTTTTTTTTTTTAGCTTGGAGAAG
>Ga0325414_1007310_pt1 | contig 11710 bp, 9 predicted proteins | sample PopdelMetagenome_8_FD_206183 | JGI IMG/M metagenome (GOLD analysis project Ga0325414, IMG submission 206183) | Populus deltoides microbial communities from Bellville, Georgia, United States - Leaf-PdKOR-R3 | ecosystem: Host-associated > Plants > Phyllosphere > Phylloplane/Leaf | place: USA... | reverse complement strand
AGCTGATGAGTTTGGCAGGTGTGCATCAAAATGAGTAGAGCAAGGTTCAAAAGGCCTTTCTGGCAATAGGAGACAGCATCACAAATTCAGGCTATATATATGGCAACGCTACCCCAAAGTTCAAAATTAATTTGCGGACAACTACCAGCACTTCTATGAGTCCCTCTTTCCTACGATTGCTGATGAACCCTGCTTCTTCTGTATACCATATTGCCAGGCATCTCTTGATTTATCACCTGATTGATCAAATTCATCAAACGAACTGTCCATTGCTGGCTTAAAAGGCCTGTAACTACCATTCCTGGAAATTACAGATGCACCTGAATTCTCATCATCCTCTGATGGCATCCTTGATTTGGATTCCATGTGCATATCAAATGATCTGTGTCTTGGTCCACCTAACTTCAAACCCCTTACATTGGAAGAACCTTTCCCCAGTACTCCTTTTGAAACTATAAAGTCTTTGGGGAGGGAGTCCATATTCATATAACAGTTTCTTGCTTTAGCATCAGAAATTAATGCAGCCCAGTCATCCGATTGCACAAGAGAACTGGCATTCCCCATGACCTGTTGAGAAATCAAGTTCGGTAACTTGTTAGACACAGCTAGTGGGTGATGGCACAAATGACAAGCTAAAAAATGAAATGCCAAAGAAAAAAAAGAAGTGTGACAGAGAGTGCAGGTGAAAAACAAAAGACAAATCATACCCATAGAGCCCTTCTGGCACGGGTAAGAGCAACATTCATTCGGCGGATATCAGAAACAAAGCCAACACCGTGACTTGAGGCCCGTACACAAGACATAATAATGACATCACGCTCCTGGCCTTGGAAAGCATCGACGGTATTAATATAGATATCTTTCCCTTCTTCAGACTTTAAAACAGCTAAAAACTCTTGCTGGAGGCATTTCAACTGCAACTTATATGGAGTTATTATGCCAACCGAGATTCTTCCCATGCCCAAGGATTTTAAAGATTTCTGAAGATGCTCATACAACTGAAGACAAAATTGTGCTTCATGAACGTTCTGATAAGATACTGATCCACCTCTGTGTGACTCCCGCCCATGAGTAACATCATAGAACAGATAAGGTCTAAGTAAAGGGTCCTTGTAGTATGTTTCATCAGGTAAATTAGCAACACTTTCACTGTCAGTGAGACGTCCTTGGTAAAAGTACCGTGAAGGGAAATCTCGTATTTGAGGATGCATCCTATATTGTACAGACAATAACATTGTTGGGCACCCTGCTTGCTGAAACCTTTCGAAAAGACTTCTACTGTATAACAAGGTTCCAGCTGCCTTACTGATAACTGTTGCAGGAAGCTGCTGAGGATCGCCAACAAGAACGCACCTTGCAGCACCAAGTGCGAGTGGAGGAAGAGCAGCTACTTCGCTGGCTTGAGCTGCCTCGTCAATAACTACCATATCAAAACCATGAGTGAGCCGAGAGAACAACTTGCGACCACTGCTTGAGACAGTAGTGAAAACAATCTCAGCCTCATTAGCAAAACTTGCCTCGAGACTAGCACGGGCTTCTTCCAGATTAAAATTGCTACCAGCACGAAATCTGGGTTCTAAAATGAGAAGACGAGAGATCTCAACTAGAACTTTATCCCTGCTTTCAACAGCAGCTGCAAGGTTCTGAAGTAATGCATCTCGGTTTTGGTCCCTAGCCATGAGAATATCAGGATCAACACCAACAGATCCTTGGGAATGACCGTCCACTGCTGCAACATTAAGCTTATTTTGAAGGTCAGCGATGTGTGCCGAGAAATAAGCTTCCTGAACTCTTAAATCTTGCATCCATTTTGAAATTTCTTCGCGGCTCTTGATTAAAAGTTGTTCAGTTCTCCGCTCAACAGAAACTGCCTGAGCAGCACGTGATTGTGAATCAACCCCAACTCTGGCCACATCAGGCCTGTAAACTTTCATCTCACCATCAATAAATCCACGATCAAGAACACGTGCAAGAAGTTCATCAGTTGCGGCGTTAGAAGGAGCACAGACTAACATTCTGGGCTTTGGACAGAGTTTCGAAAGGGAGCGGAAGAGATTCTGGTCCATGTTATGAAGAACTTCATCAATTGACCCCATAGCAATGCTGTCAGGATTGCTTTCATTGGCATGCTTATAACTCTGTGGTGCCAGTTTCTTAAGCAAAGAGGTATAGTAATGCTGATACTGAACCAGATGGATGACATTTAGCATTCCCCAGACTGTATGTGTCTTACCTGTCCCTGGAGGCCCTTGTACAAGAGTAAAGGGCCACGGCTCTTGCCTCTTAGTTACCCCACTACTTGTACCAGCAGCAGTATGCATTGCAGCCCACTGGATTGCAGCCAGCTGGGGTCCATTGAATGTCCTACGCAAATGGTCAACAAAATTCTGTGTAAAGCATTCAGGCATGGCTGGGGTCTGCTGCTCATATTTTGGGAAGTGATCTGGACTGGGCTTTAGGATTGCAGTTTGCATCTACCAGGATGGAAATAAAACTTTTAGTTTCCTGTGTTTAGAGGTGTATGTATTGAATATGAAGCAAAGACAAAACTTGGGTATTCATAAAGAAAAATTTGTTACCTGTAAATTAAGACGGCAAAATGCATGCAAAGCAACATACTCCCGCTGGGTGGTTGCAAGCGAGCCAAGGACAGTCAAATACCAGGTGCCTCTGGGTTGAAATTTCCTCAAAATATGATCCTCATCAACCTTTCTGGTGAAGAAAAAAACATAGAACAAGCAAGCAAATACAAATTATGAAATACAGAGGAAAAAGACTGATAAGATAAAGAATTCTGGTGACTTAAAATCATTCAAAGCAAGCATAAATACCACAAAACAAATTGAGATTTCAGAAATAACCTGTGAGGATCATAGGAGTCCCCTACATAAAAGTGAAGGATTGCACCAAGAGGATCACGAGAATCCAAAGGGATATGTCTTCTAACAGTGCCAGCCACATGTCCACTGATCTCAGGCTCTTCTTCATCTTCATTTGATGACGAGGAGTTGTTTCTCTTGGATCTTACTGCTTGACAAGAAAAATAATCTTTGCATATCAGAAAACCAAAATGCACTTCTGTCAATTCAACCAAGTCATAACAAACCTATTCTAGCCCTTCGAGTAGAAAGAACTGCAACATCACCCTCCTTGAATGTCCACTTGCACTCATTTACTGGAAGAACGATGACATCATACCATCCTGTGGTCACAAGTATTTTTCAATCAGTCAATAAAACAGGACAGATATACACCACTACACTAATAATTTGACACGATACCTCTTTCCCGCCTTTCAATGCTCTTTATACGAACCATAACATGAGCATTGGTTTCAGCTGACTCCTCCCAGGTGCTGTAAAGTTGTGCTCGGCATTCCTCAAAAAGCAAAGGCTCAAATACTTTTACATATTCTTCCACAGACTCAAAGTGACCAGGAACACATTGGAGCTCAGAGTCCTCTGGTGCACAGTAATAAAACAAAATAAGATTCAAATAATACAGGGACCAAAAAACACATGGAAAAAGGACACAGCTCTCAGAAAAAATATATGGAAAGAATCAACATCCGCGTATTTTCTCAACGGATATATACAAGGTGGTTAAATAGGAAGTAGCTGCATAGAATCAGCAAAAACATATGTTTAACGTTTTGATCACCTCCTGGGAATACATAAATTGGCAAGCAAACCTCTATCAAACTTGTTTGCTTCTATTTAGAAAAATTATGCAAATAGAAAACAAAAATGAAAAAAATGCACGTGCAGCCCTGCCAAAAAGGAAAGAAAAAGATGATGGCTGTAAATTTAAATGGCAATAACTAAATAAACCACAAGTTTATTCCATCCAAGAGGCTCTCCAACAGTTGGACCCCGCCAACCACACGTAGCCATGAAATCTCCTCTGGTATGCATGGCCCTGGCCCCGAGCAATACAAACATCAGCTTTTACTTATTAAGGAGGAGCACAAAAAAAACCTAGCTGATCCACAATTCTCTACTGTGAGAGAGAAACTGGAAGATGATACAAAATCCACATGGCCAAATATTCCAAACTAGTAAAAACAATATAGGAAACAAAATCAGAGATGAAACTAATTTGTCCAGCATTTATGAGTTACTGACTTGCAAACTCTTCTGGATACATCTGTAATCTGTCCTCTACTATTTGTACTTCTGACCCCCTCCTAAAGACTTGAAACAGATGCAAAATGCATCACTATTGTGAGATAGAAACTGGAAGATGATACAAAATCCACATGGCCAAATATTCCAAACTACTAAAAAAAATATAGGAAACAAATCCAGAGATGAAACTAATTTGTCCAGCTTTTATGAGCTACTGACTTGCAAACTCTTCTGGATACATCTCTAATCTGTCCTCTACTATTTGTACTTCTGGCCCCCTCCTAAAGACTTGAAACAGATGCAAAATGCAGGTCCTATGTTCTATCTCTTTGGCCCAAAAACCAAACAGTCACAGATAACGCATATAGCCATATACATGAATGGATATGTATTTATTTTGTTTAATACCTGGGTGATGCCAAAACTTCTCATTAGTCACCTCCCGTATGAGACGCTCCACTGATGTGTCCTGATAGGGGGTACTGGCTACAGTTGGCTTTTTCACAGGAAGGTATTTCTTGTTTCCCAACTTTGAATCCATGGAACTTTGGCTGGTAAGAGCAGGCTTCCTGTTAGAGAATTGTGAATTTTTTGGCTGCCTTAAATCAGCAGGATGCTTCCACGAACTCTCGGCAGGCTGTCTCCATGAATTCTGTTTTGGGATAGGTGGCAGGGGTGAGTCTACAGAAAAATCAGAGTCGCCATTCACTTTCCTATTCTTAGCTGGTTGTACGGAATTTACATTGCCAGTACATTCAGATTTGGGTAGACAAGACTCCACAGAATTGCCGCCACCATTACATAGCAGATCAGCTTGTTTCTGATCCTTAATTATAGGATGGCTAGGCCTTTCTCCAACACGTTCAGCAGGTGGAGGACCATTACGAACTTCCTTCACAGAACGAGTGACAGTTGGCTGCCTTCTTGGTGTTGAACTTTTCATGCTTCCAGCTTGCTTGGCTTCATCTATATTAATCAACATGGTCTGTCTATTTCGCTTTTTACCCAGCATTGCTTCTTTGTGTTGGTCTATCTTCCTCTTTCCCAGATTATTTGAAGACTTAAGTGCATGGTTTGCTTCCATACCTCTAACTTCACATTGTTTTGAGACTGAGGCAATTTCCTCCTGACCATCCGTTGATACATCACCATTTGCATTGCCATTTGATTTTCGACTATTGTTACTTTTATGATCATTCTGACCTTGATCCAGTCCAGGTGAAACTTGGCCACTGCTTTCAGCATTGGCATTATCAATAACCTTAACACTGCTAGAAACATTCATGGAAACTGCACCAGAAGTACAGCCTTCTAATTCAGACTTTCCTTGATCTTGAGAAGCTTTGCCCTGTTCACACATACTACTGCCAGCACATGCATCAGCAGAGCCCTCTGCATCAGACCACTCACCTTCTTCTCTTTCAACGGCCTTAATGTCTGCAGAACCAGAAACTAGAGATGGTGCTTCTTTCTTATCATCATCAGTAATTGTTTTTGCTGGTGATGCAAACTTGGGATTCTGTTCCTCGGCCATCTTCTTTTCAAAACCCATTTCAGGGCCATAAGCAACCCTGGGTCGAACAAAAGGCTGAAAACCAGATACAGATGATGCATGTGAAAAGGCATGATTATTGTTTAATCCTTTGGGGTCCATTGATGCTACAAATAAGTCAGAATGGTGGGGATTTGCAGAAGGAAGTGCCTTGTGTGGCTGCAAGCATACAACATGATCGGTCTCCTCATCATCCTCAGCTGGGGGTTCATTAAGATCAAATACTAGCCTTCCTCGAGAACCCATTTCATGTGTAAATGCATACAAACTGAATCTTCTACACGAGAATATCTAATTACTCGAATATTTGTTTTCTTCTTATCAAAGAATGTCCACCTTAAAGGCATAAAAAGCCCCTTTACAAGTTGGTCAAAAGAGATGTACACAAGCACTGGATATCTGCAAATCAGATTCACAAAAAAATAAAAAAAATAAAAAAGAACGAAACAATAAGGAGCAATTTATTACACAAAACAGAAAACATGCAAGTACAAAGAACAGGTGTGATGGACAGTCTTCCTAATATTAAAAAACCATGTCAGCCTAAAAGCTTGAGCTTTCGAGTTAAACTCAATGAATGATTTTATATTGTTCTCTAACACACATCCTCAAGTGAGAGCCATTAGGGTTTGAAACGTGCACAAGCCCACCACTACCATGTGTTGAGATTCGATCTTTTAATTGCTTGGTCATTAAAGCTCCAATACCATGTTAAATAGTCATCTCACTCAAAACCTCAAGCAAGCTTTTGGGTGAAGTCTAATGAATGGTTTTATATTAATCTCTAACACCTAATAGACCCACAACTCCTGGGTAAAAGGATTTGTGCTAAGGAGCACCCTCCAGTCAGGAATTGGGGCCTCACAATCACTAGCCAAGGTGTATTTCTCTCATGCCTAATGATGGTAGGTGGAACACTCATATTCAAATCCTTCTATTCTGACATCATCAGAAACAAACTTCCCGGTAAAAATTAAAGACTTGTACAGAATATGCATATGCAATGTTAATCCCATCAATATGTACCCAACACAATTGCTTCCACTCAGATTTATTAATGCCAGAAAACCTAGCAGTCTCAACACGTAATCCAAGTTTCAAATAAACATATGAAAGCAACCACGTTCCATGTACAAATTAGAACACGATGCAAGGCATAAAGCACGCAAGGCCTCAAGCCTAAAGCAGGCAGTACAAAGGGAGCGAGCAAGGATTTTCTTTAAACTTGCTAACCACACCTATATTATTACTCATGAAAACAAATCCCACGATCTATATTTATAAGCACATATGCACATACATACAAAAAATCAAGCCATGCTTATCACAACAGGCTCTTGCTCTTTACAATACAAATTGATTATATTAATCCTATTTAAGAACAAACGCAACTCTAAAAGAAATCAGATGCTGCATGATCGTATCACAAAAAGAAATAACAAAATCAATTCACAGACACATTCTAACATTCAAGGAGGCATTCATATTACAAATAAAATTCCAACAATGTCATTTCACAAAACCAATTTTTAAATAATAATTATTATTATCAAAGCCCCACACCAGACTATAAACCAAATCTTATAAAACACCACCAAAAAAATAATTAAAAACCCTCCATTCCTTCACAGAGACAACAGAACAGCATTCACTCGCTGCTTTTTGATTAAATGGAATCACAAATCAAACCAGATCCAAAACCCCTAATTTCTTTGACTAATCCACTAATAACTCAAATCCCTAACTTAACCCTAAAAGCAATTCCTAGGGTTTCAATAACCAAACGAACTAATCGCTCCACGAAACAGCATCAGACCAATCATTACTTCGATCACCGCTCTTAACCTCCACAGATCAATCCTTATTAGCTCTCGCATAAATCCCCTAGTCAAACACGCGATTTATTATTTTATTCTAATTATAATCTCAATCTCAATCTTGAATTTCCTTCTTGTTCTTTGGTTCCAAAGATAAATACCACTTCGAACAATAAAAATAAAAAAAAATAAAAAAATAAATTAAATTAATATAAGTTAAAAATGGATAACTGAAGTTGAGAGAGAAATTGTTTTTTTTTTTACCTATTAAGAGCTGCTTTTGAATCTAACAAATAGTGTAGATAGGGAGGTTGGCTATATAGAGAAAAAGCAAGCACTTAAAAGCGAATGCAAAAATATGAGAGAAGATAGTCTGTGGTTGTGGCTTTATATAGGAAATCACGAGACCCCTCTAACCGGCCGGTTTTTTCTCTGTTCATCAATAGTTTATTCCATAATACACAATTTTTTAATTATTTTTTTTTTATCATTTCAATGCAATCATATTTACTGTAAATGCCCTTGTTTCCATTTATTTGCTTGGGATCGAGAATGATGGATGAGGGGTAATACGGGTACTCTGTAATTAATAGTTTTGGCAGGTAGGTTGTTTGCGTGCATAACACTTACACGGAAGAATCTTGTGCTTGAGCCAATAATGGACGTCGGATCCGTGGCTAAGTGGGGCCTGGTGATTGCCACGTCTATATAGGGGCATCCATGGGTCTGATTGGCTATGTCTGCTGATTTTAAATAGGAGAGAGATACTAATAACCCACGTGCGCCGAAAGAAGAGGGAATGCACAGTCCTGTCATTTTGACAAATTCATGTGCTTAGGTCAGGAGTTAGGAGGTGTGTTTTCTCGAAATTGTCATTAGGGCATTGGAGAGTGTACTGCACGGTTGATTGGTGTGTGTGGGGGGAAGCACTGGGTTTTTTGTTCGTATTTAGGAAGGAACGCTTCTCATTGAGGTTTCTGTTGCTATCTGCAACTTGTTGGTTATTTGGTGAATTTACTGAAAATTTCACTTTTAGCCGAGCGTGTGTTTTGGCGTTGTCATGATCCGTGGGATGACAAGATAAAATGAACCGGGATGCATATGGCCCCAACAGGATGGCTAAGATGAAAACCAAGGGCCATTTCTCTGGATTAATTAGTATGCTGGTTAAAATTGTGTTTAAAAATATTTTTAAATTATTTTTATTTAAAAATATATTAAATTTATAATTTTTTATAATTTTAATATATTGATATTAAAAAATATATTTTTTAATATATATTCAATTAGAACATTTTTATAAAAATATCATACATCAAATTATTAAACACACTTAAAGTACTGTAGACCAATTAATCTTTAACAGATTAAAGTGGAGATGACTCGAGTTAGGGAATAATGCTGCTTGTTCAAAGTTAGAGGAGATATCCTCCGAGCTTATATTATTCTATCATATTTATTAACTATTTGATTTGTGCTATACTGTCAGTTAAATAAAAAAATATTAATAAAAAAATAGATATACAAACTTTTTCAACATATTTTTTTTGACATAAAAAATTCTAAGTATAAATCAAAAGGTTTATACATGTATTTAATAAAATAAATTAGGAATCATTTGTGTCGATGGATAAAAATAAAAAGTAATTAACAATAACTAAAAACAAAACTGAAAAAATAAATGGATCAAATCAAGATATTTAATATTACAATACGGGACATTTACTTAGTTGTATTTAATAATTTTATTTGTTAAATTAATTTTTTTATTTAATTAAATAATAATAGAAATAAATACATTCATGAAATCCATTGAAAAAAATCAAAGGGGAAAAATATTAAGCAACACTATACATATTATAAAAATTTTCAAAAAATAAATATCTTGTATTTTTTAAAATAAATTTTATTTATATAAAACATAAAAAGAATTTATAAATGAATTAGAATAATCTCTTTAAAAATCAAGTTCATGTAAAGTAATTAAAAATAATAATACCCACCATTTTAAAATATATCAAACAGACAGTCTAAAAAACTAGAGAGATTGGGGTATTAATTTAAACATAAATTAAGGTATACATATTTAAAAAATACCACTTAAAAAACAGAGAAAAAAACTAAAAAAGAAAAAGATCAATCCCATACACGCTGATTCATTTGAAAGGGGCTCGAACATGTAGGCTTTTATTTTTTTTATCTGGCTATCTGCCTCAAAACTTTTTGAAAAATAAATGCAAGGAACGCATCACCTGCTTTTTTTGTATTCTAGCTTTAGTGGTGGTTTTAGTGGTGGTTGAAAACTCTGGGTTGTTGCTTTTTTTCACTTAAAAAACCATTTTTAAGCTATTTTTTCAATATAAACACCTTGATATACCTATCATAACCTCAAAAACCCATTAAAAACCTAAAATCAACTATAAATAAAACAAAAGGACTTTGAGCTCAAGTATCTCATTTTAGGCAAGATGAAGAGCAAAAATCATCTAAAATAAACTTTTATCGTTGAATAAAAATTATTGATACTAAAATTATTTTGTTATTAGTTAGAATTAATGTTAATTAATATTTTTTTTTATCATCAAAATCAAGTTATTTTCTCTTTCCTTTTTCTTTAAAAACTAAAAGATATGGGGAAAAAGTTCTATGCTAAAATTGAATTTCTAACAAGTATTGAGATGGAACTGAGAGTTTATAATTTGAAAAGTAAGAAGATTAAAGTAAATTTTTTATATAATTTCAAAACTAACACCTATTTTCTCTTTTATATATATATATATATATATTGGTCCTTTTATTTTAATTTTGCTATTCCTCAGTAAATTTAAAGCAATTACCCTTCAATTTAACCACAAAATAATAAAATCACACAACAAAAACGAACAATGAAATAAAAAAACGTGAAGAATGCTTTTGCTAAAACGATTCTCCCACAACTGTCAGAGTTTTTTTTATAATAATTAATTAGCTTCACTCTTAGATTCCATGATTTGATTTACATCCTGAAATGGGAGTAGTTACCCCCCTCTCTTTCATTTTAATTCAAGCTTTGATCCAAGAAGTGGTCGTTAATACAGATTACAAAGGCTGGAACTTAACGGCTATAAAATTCATGTTTAAGTAACATGAAAGAATCTCAGTCCTATCTAAATTTTTTGCTAACTTAAGAGTGGAATACATAATTAATCCCTGTGGTGTAGGTTTTTGGATCATATTTATCCTTATAATTTCATTTTGTTCATTATTTTTCTTGTATTTACAAATATAAGCAAATTCTTGATATATTGTTCAAACTAAAATCGAAATCACAGGGGCAAATACAACTAAAATTGAAACTAAAAGCCTGCTTGAAAACTAATTTTTTTGTTAAAAATTAAAATTTTTTATATGTTTTGAATCGTTTTGATGTGTTGATTTTAAAAATAATTTATAAAAAATAAAAAAATATATTTTAATATATTTCAGCACGGAAAACACTTTGAAAAACAACCACAACCATACTTCCAATTACCTCAAATTAAAATAGATAAACATGTACGGATCATTAACCACATCTTAATCCATATTATATCACATACTCGTGTTAGAGCCCGTTTGGCTACGAGGTAGAGGTTGTGTTTCTTCAAAAACGCATTGAGCAAGTGTTTGGTTAAGAAAAAAAACTGTTTACTGTGCATGGGTCCCCCAGTTTATTGCGTGCGAGACGCAGGGAAATGGAAAGCAGTAATTTGGTGCTTTCTGCGCGGCCAAACTGAGTCCATTGTTCACTATACAGTTTTTTTTTTTTTAACAGTGGAGGCATGCCTCCACTGTTTTGCCTCCACTGTTTAGTGAATAGTGGAGCATGCCTCCACTGTTCGTTGAATAGGTCTTTTTTTTTAAATCAGTGTAGTTAATTAATTTCACTTGCACTGTTCACGTGAACAACAATTTTGTTTATTTTTTTTAAATTAGTTTAAGGTGAATTAAATTTACTCGCACTGTAATCTTAATTTTATTCTTGATAATATTTTATCTAATTTTGTAGTTCTTGTCGGATGAATTTTATACGTAATGAAATTGTAGATAGTTTTTTGTTAAAGTAAATTTTTTTTTATATAAAGTGATTTATTTCATGATGTAATAGCAATATTAAATTCACAATATTTAAATTAAAAACCATCAATATTAATATATATTTTTTAAAATTATTTTATAACCTCAATTTCAAAAGC
>Ga0325414_1007309_pt1 | contig 11711 bp, 8 predicted proteins | sample PopdelMetagenome_8_FD_206183 | JGI IMG/M metagenome (GOLD analysis project Ga0325414, IMG submission 206183) | Populus deltoides microbial communities from Bellville, Georgia, United States - Leaf-PdKOR-R3 | ecosystem: Host-associated > Plants > Phyllosphere > Phylloplane/Leaf | place: USA... | reverse complement strand
AATTTCCGAAGGGTCTCTGATTATCCAGAAAGCTTCCCACCAAATGACCAAAATGCTATTGGGTGAAGAGCTGAATGGGCCATAATGTTCCATTTGTCTGAAATTGAAGCCCCCTCTCCTTGGCCCATTGGTACATGCCACACGGGAGTTGGGACAAAACAGGACATCTTGTACTGGTTTTTGTTGTTCACGAGGAATATGGTAAACAAGACATCCTCGCTTGTACTGTTGCTTGTTTATTACGGATGTTGCAAAAGGTAATTCTTTATTCGCCCCATTGTTAGATAACTTAGATTTATGTTTCCTCATCATGTACGTCCCAAAGGGCTTGAAGATGACCTCAATGGACTCGAGAAATTAGGTTGCTTACAGGAAAACATGTTATCATTAGATATGCTTAAATCTCAGAGAGCATGGACGGTGATGGAGAAAAACTATGAATAGATGTTCAATGCCGTTTATGTGTTTTCTTGCTAGCATTTTCTGAATTCCCTCAAAACCTGCATGAAGTTAACAAAGGATGTAAACTCCTTTCCACCTTCAAAATATACTCGACCACTTGTGTACAATCAAACGAGCTGATCTACAAGATCCACATCCCCACGAAATTTTGATAAAACCACTAGCTAAAGATCAATATCGTAAAAAACATATGATGTCATGTATAACAAAAAAAACTAAGCAAAAAATCTACGTGTTTAAGGTTTGAAAAACCCTAACTTTATATCTTTTACTATTTCCATCATATGTCACATTGTATCCTCGATAAAGAACATTTGTCATCCCCTGTAGCGGTATACTCCCAACAAATGTCAAGCAGCAAAAAGGAAAACGACCAAGGACAAAGAGAAGAAAGATGATTCCAATTGAAGGCAGCATCTCATTTAAGATTGGAAATGAGTGGTCCTGTCCGGTTTGGACAGAACTAAAAGTCGTGCTGGTTATCAATACCAAAAACAAAATGTCAATCCTGGTTATTCAAAAGGAAGGAAACATGCCAATGCCATGTTATGATTGTGATCAAACTAAACGACAACAATACTGAATGTCCAACTACCAAATAAGAATCTTAAACAAGCACATCAGGGAGAGATAGCAACGCAAAGGGCAGACTCAATAGTTCTTCCCATAATATCAATTTATTTCATCTCACACAGATGAACAGCAACGATATCAACCTTTAAGTGATGCACCCACTTTCCCAAGCTCTTCTAGGGCCTTCGAGATCTGCGCCTCACTTAAACCCTCCAACCGAACGCCCCTCTCAACACCAAAATCTGCATAGAAATTGAAGGTTGCACAACTCCACATTACAATCATTGAGCTAAAGAACTAATCCGTGATGGCAGAAAGATAAAAGCACACACAAAAAAAATCCACACGACTCATCAAATGGATACCAGTACGAAGGACAGCATGCAATTGTGGATGAACAAAGAACATGGAACAAAATTCCATACCCATAGTTGCAAACACACCATGGTTATTTCACCTTCACGCAAAAATAAAAAAATAAAAACTACTATTGTTATGTTTCTTAGCCAAATGACAGATTGGATTGGTTGAGCATCTTCATCCCATTGTCCCCATTTTGCTCTCTGAGTAACCTTTGGAACCTTCTTCTTGTGGATCTCCCTCGTTCTCTTTTCCTAATTTCAATTGAGTGAATTCACTTCTAAATAGAGTGAGACACGACCCTTCTACTTCTCAGTCTTTTTACCTCATCCAGACATTCCAGGAAGTGTTGAAAAAAACTAGAAGATTTTATAATTAACTAACTCTGTATCATTTCTAACATTCCTTTCAAGGTATTTGTAGGCCATTATCAATGCAATATGATACTTGAATGCATCAAAATATAAAGGCATAAAATGATTGAGTGCAGAAAATATTTAAAGCATAAGCTTAGAGGAACACCCTCTCTCTCTTGGTGTGTGGTGAGGGATAGAGAATTCCCAAAGGAGAAAAAGATAAAAGATAAAGGAACAAATAAAATGAATGACAACCTCAAAATTAAGGTTATGCATAAGACATAAATGAAGCCCACCCATTTTCTTAGAACAAACATGCAAGAACCAAATAAGTGCCACAGTCAAATAAGAAGAAGAATCAATGAATGTAGAAGACTTTATAAAACAACACCAAATTCTCATCTACATCCATCATGATAAACTTCCAGAGAGAAAATAAATTCTTTTCCACAGAACCTAAAAAGCACAAGTGAACAGTGCATTTAATGTCCAGTAATTAGTTAGCAAGCATCATGTGCAAATTCAAGAGATCCTATCTGTATAAAAAAAGTTACATGTTCCAATCAAATAAGAACAATGAAAATAGACAGGATGATTATATCAATGCTGAATTTACCAACAAAATTTCAATTAGTAAACAGTCAATGAGGTCAGAGATTAACTTGAGGTTAATAGATTAGAAGTAACTGGAAAAAGAAATCCAATCCTTTTAACTTTAGAAATTTTATAGCATGATCTGCCCCTCTGAAATTCCATCAGAAGTGTCTTATAAGGGTAAGCTGTCGCTAACCTACCAGCTCCTCATTGAGATTTATTTTATTTCAAGCTAAGTTAGGCAGTTGATAGAACAAATTCAAGAAAAGTATAAATGACGTCTATCAGTTGGCCATAAAAATATGGCACCTATGAGCATCCTTAACCATTTAACCTATTATATTTCTTGAAACCATAGGTATAACTTTTAACGAGAGAAAATTGAGTTACTACGTTGTTACTTATCTGTTGCCAAGACTTTAAGCCATTGGCACATACAGAATTCAGTCCCATAAGATTACTGATGAAAAGGAGAAAATGTGAGGGCAATAGCATATCTCACAGCTTCTCAATAATATGCATGCTTCAGAAGGAAAAGTATCTAAAATCAAATTGAGAAGAGGCTTCTATGTATTAATTTATGTTTAGGATGCATTTCGCTTTGGTATTTGATAGGAGGAATCTGAAACAAAAATCTTAGTTCAATTTGGGTATTTTGAAACCCTATTAAGTGATTTAAAGCTTATGGATTTGAGCATTTGAAATGACCATATAGATTCGAGTCATTTCAGAAGAGAATAACTAGTATTCCTAATCTTCCTATAAACTCTAAAATCCTGTTCAGGTAGAGTATCTAGAGCCAGGTTTAATTACCCAAATACACGAACAGAAACATAGCTTAAAGCCCTAAAAACTAATTGAAACCCTAAACACAATGGAAAACCCCACTGATTAATTAAAAAAGAAAAAGAAAAAAGAAAAACCCCACTTCAAAGGATTGTCATAAATCCACATTAAAACAAAACAAAAAATGAACAAAATCTAGGAATCCAACATTCATCAATTTGCAAATTCTACGAAATCCAATTCTACCATAAACCAATCAAATGCCTGTGAAACACCCGCACAACAAACAGCAAAATCTAACATCTATAAGGAGAATTTTAAAGAAACAGTGATATGACAGAAAAAGAAGAAGAAAATAAATATATATGAAAGAGAGGAAAACAGATACCATATCTTGCCCATAACTGAGGCTCGATTCCATTGCATTCACGGATCAGAATTGGAAGTTTTGGGTTAAGGGTCTTCAGATCCTTGTAATTCTTCTCTATAAATGTTCTGTCAAAGAAAAACCCATTAATGATAGGATACAATCAATTCAAAATGGCTAAAGAAAATGGAGTCTTGAAATATTGTTGTTAGCAATAACAAATCAATAATAAAAATCGAGAATATCTACCTAGTAGATGAACTTGAAGGAGAAGATTGACATAGAAGAATCCGAAGCTCTTTCAGATTCTTAGAAAGTTGGCCTCTCCATGCCATTATCTCTGCTCTGCCAAAACGAGGTGCTCGGTCTCTTCCAAACCTCGGCCACTATTGTCCTGTTTTGCACTAGAGTAGTTGAGTTTACCCTTTTTTCTTATTAAAAACAATAAAAAAAACATCGCTTACCTTTGCTGAATTTGATTACATGTCTATATTTAAAATTATAGTGCGATTATTTTTTTAAAATATTTTTATTTAAAAATATATTAAAATAATAATTTTCAATTTGAATTCCTATAACACATATTTTGCAATTATACCACTTCGTTGCTAGAAAATGTCAAAAGCTTTTAAAAAAAATAATTATATTTTTTAATAAAGAAATTTAAAAATCTAAAGCCCGTGAATCTCCGAAAATGAATGGCCAAATGAGCTAAGAAAAAAAATTGCAAGGAATGTCAAGGTTTATGCTTCATTTGTTGGAAATATTAAGTTTGTCTTTGAAAATATAGTATAAAGTTTTTTTTAAAATACTTTTTAATTAAAAATATATGAACATAATTATTTTTAGATTTTTATTATTTTTAATAATAACATATCAAGATTATTAAAAAAATATTAATCTAATACCTTTTTAGAATAAGAAATAATTTAAAAAAAATACTTAAAAAAAACAGGTTAGACTATAAAAATAAACTCTCTTTAAAAAAATAAATATTTTTTTTTAAAAAAAAGACAACAATATCGAACAGTTTTGAGGATCCATTTTTATCCTACTTTTCAAGTTCCGCAAGGGAATAGATTTATGGGTTTTTTTAAAAAAGAACTATATCCTAAATAATATTATAAATAAATTTGTTTAAAAATAATTTAGATATGGTTGGACGGTAGTCACGTTTCTTCGAGGTATTTCATATATTTTTAAAAGTTTTTTTATTTAAAAATATATTAAAATAATATATATATTTTTATTTTTTAAAATTTATTTTTCACACCAACATTTCAAAATAATATAAAAAAATTAATTAAAAACATCAAATGTTTTTCAATGGCTGTCCCAAACAATAATTTTATACCCAATGATCCTCTTCACATGAAAAGCAAAATTACTCTTTGGCCTCCTCTCAAAGCCAATTTTTACCCGTCCGGTCCTTCGACTGTACACCTATTCATCCAAGCATCCCTGTCACCCCCGACAAAAACTCCTAGCTTTATTCTTGAGTTTTCTCCCCATGTTATTATTCAAAATAAAAATCAAATTAGATATTTTAAACAGATAATCTCAATTAAATCCATCCATTTGTGAATGTCCTGCTGTAGAGTCGACGGAGAAATGGTTTAGTATGGTACCAGGCCAAAGTAAATTTTGTTTTTAATTTATTTTTTTCTTAATTTTGGAAAAATAATAAAAAAAGAAGAGAGAATGACGTAAGATTGGTAAATTTAATTAGAAATAAGGTGTTTTTTGAAATACAGAAACTACAATTAAGGATGGTAATCCGTAATAGGGACTAGTAAACTAATTTTAATAAAATAAAAGCACCAATTTATAATTTACTCAAACTTTTCACTTAAAAAAAAAACAATAGCAAAGAGGGAAGGGTTTTTTTTTTTATCTCGACAAAGATACTGGATGATAGAATAGATATTTAAGTCCGATATTTATTATTGTCTCCGAAATAAGAATAATCTAACCATGATTGGGTATTATAATCAAACCAGGGTTAAATCGTTGGGCTAGGTTAGGGTTAGGGTATCATATAAAAAAGGCAGGTAGCGTGCTATCTTTTTCCTGGACTCTCTTTACAGGCAAACTTAAAAATCCCAGCTCTTCTTCCCAGCAGGCGATAGGTCCGTCTCCGTCTTTCCTTTTCTCTCTTTCCCTTTTCTTAAATGTGAAAATCATTCTTTAATTATTATTATCATTATTTTATTTTATTTTATTTCATTCTTGTGCATTTTGTGATTCTTGTTACTGATCGTCCGATTAGTTATGATTCTGGCTGCTCCCTTTGCGAATTTTGTGATTTTTCTATTTTTTATTATTGTTTTAGATTTTTGCGACATGGATTCTATGTCTCTCTCGTGGATTGCTTTGATTAGCAGTTATACCAAGTTGTTTTTTACTGTAATTCATGAAATCTGATTGAGATTCGAATAAACTTATGTCGTGTTTGAAATTGGTAGCCAAAATTGCTTGTATTTTGCTAAACTTGAATTGTTGTATGATTTTGTGTTTAGCGAAATTTGATTTATTGTTTTTTTCTTAAGTTATTAATATATCGTTTCCCTTTGCTAATTGTTCGTGAACAACTAAAAGATTATATATTCCTGTTCAGATTAGGAATCATTGTGTTATTTGGATACCTTATTCTTTGTTATGTTTATTTAGACCTAGAACTAGTATAGATAAAGCTGCCTTGGGCAATTCTACAGACTTGTTTTATTTCCTATAAATATGTTCTTAAGACTTAACAGGTTTCTCTACAACTCTAAATCTTATTTTATAAGTTCCAGCTTTAATATTTTTCTAGTTTTAGCCATTATATTACTGTTCTTTGATGTTTTCTTTTGATTTCTCTCCGCACCATATATCAGTCCTGGTGGTTAATTATAAAATTGTTGTGCTGTCTTTGCAGGTAAATTTGTCTGTTCTTAAACACGCCACAATGTCAGACGGTCACGAGACTGATAAGAACATTGAGATTTGGAAGATTAAGAAGCTTATCAAAGCACTGGAAGCTGCCCGAGGTAACGGCACAAGCATGATTTCCCTTATCATGCCTCCTCGTGATCAGGTTTCTCGTGTCACTAAGATGCTTGGAGATGAGTTTGGAACTGCTTCAAACATTAAGAGCAGGGTCAATCGTCAATCTGTTCTGGGTGCCATTACATCTGCTCAGCAAAGGCTCAAACTTTACAACAAGGTTCCTCCCAATGGGCTTGTGCTTTACACCGGAACAATTGTAACCGAAGATGGGAAGGAAAAGAAAGTAACTATTGACTTTGAGCCTTTCAGGCCCATAAATGCATCTCTTTACCTCTGTGACAACAAATTTCACACAGAAGCTCTGAATGAACTCTTGGAATCTGATGACAAGTTCGGCTTTATTGTCATGGACGGGAATGGAACTCTTTTTGGGACACTGAGTGGCAACACCAGAGAAGTGCTGCATAAGTTTACCGTTGACCTTCCTAAGAAGCATGGGAGAGGAGGACAGTCTGCTCTTCGATTTGCTCGACTTCGAATGGAGAAGCGCCACAACTATGTGAGAAAGACAGCAGAACTTGCCACCCAGTTCTATATCAATCCTGCCACCAGCCAGCCTAATGTTTCGGGATTGATACTTGCTGGATCAGCTGACTTCAAGACTGAGCTGAGTCAATCAGATATGTTTGATCCTCGACTTCAGGCAAAAATTCTGAATGTTGTTGATGTTTCCTATGGAGGAGAGAATGGTTTTAATCAGGCAATCGAGCTGTCAGCGGAAATTCTTTCCAATGTGAAATTTATACAAGAGAAGCGCTTGATAGGAAAGTACTTTGAAGAGATAAGTCAGGATACTGGGAAATATGTTTTTGGTGTAGATGACACACTGAAAGCTTTGGAAATGGGTGCTGTTGAAACTTTAATTGTGTGGGAAAGTTTGGATATTAATAGGTACCAGTTGAAAAACTCTGCCACTGGTGAAGTTACCATAAAACATTGGAATAAGGAGCAGGAATCCAACCAGGGCAACTTTAGGGATTCAGTAACCAATGCTGAATTAGAGGTTCAGGATAAGACTCCACTGCTGGAGTGGTTTGCTAACGAGTACAAGCGGTTTGGTTGCTCTCTAGAGTTTGTTACTAACAAATCACAAGAAGGATCCCAGTTTTGTAGAGGGTTTGGCGGGATTGGTGGGATCCTCCGCTACCAGCTTGATATGAGGTCATTTGATGAGCTTTCAGATGAAGAAGTTTATGATGATTCTGAATAGCAATCAGCCAACCCCACCCCATTGCTGGTGCAGGAAAATGGGGCTAAAGAGCCTGCACCAGCACGCGCTGCGCCGCGCTCGAATTTGCCCAATGCTCAGAAAACATTGTTAAAGATCTAATCAAGGTTCTAATCTATGAACTCATATCATCTATAAAGTATAGTATTACATTTATTTTTGTTTTGGAGGAAAGACCAGTTTCAACATATCTAATGTTCATTTTTTTTAATGAAGGGGACTGATATTTCCTAGTTAAAAAAGCTTAATGTGGTGATGATGCTTGCTTTGTGTCATGGAGCTGCATTTTTTCTGGAGTCTGTATCATGTTCCTGGCTTGCTCTGGAGTCTGAGATGTTACAGAACCAACTTGGTTGATGAGTGGATGAGACTGCAGATATCCGCATAGAACACCAAGGTTGTGTTTTTTATGAATATATACTTGTGCATTTTTAAAAAAAAATTAAGGTTTGTTTGTCTTTAACAAGTTTTTAAACTTATGTGAGATTGGAGATGCCTATATTGTTACCCTAACTTTTGGCTGTCTTAATCTTCAACTATTATAATTGTGTTTATTTATTTCTCCCTCTCTCTCTAAATCTCATTTGAGTTTATATTCTGATCCAAATGAATTAGATAACTGTATTAGCATGATTGCATGAAGTTGGATGTTGTGTTGATTCATGCACTAGTGTGTTAGTTTGTTGATGAAACGAACGTGTGATCTGGCGGTGATGAGATGTTTGATATCTCAACCCCCCCACCTGTCTTCTAAGGCCCGCCAACACCGATTGTCTGAACTCGTAGCCTGTGTCGGTTGTTATTTGTCCCGTGATATGACTCTTCTTTTTCCGGAGAGAAGGTAAAGGAACCATCTCTGCCTTGCTTCTGCTGCTGCTTTATCGATTCATTTCAATGCCACATGACTAGAGTGGAATGTTTTTAGTCCAAGACTCCAGGTTGATGATGAGCTGGTAAATCTCTTCCGTGTTACTATTTTGCTTGCCGTGGATGAAATATATTATGATAATCTCTCTTGCCGCATGCAAAGAACTTTCCTTTTTTAACTTCCCTTGGTACTTTTAAAATTTAAAACTGCCATTTTGCAATAAAACATTGATGGTTGGAGATGGGCTATCCTATAATCTTGGACGCAAATGGATGAATCGTTGAGGTCTTACTGTAAACGTTGGAGATCTTTGAGCCTTACCAGTCAAATAAGCTTGTAGTTTTCTTCTCTTACAAAAAATTTTAATCGTCAACTCTCTCGTACAAAATCAGAAGGATGAAGTTTAATATTCACATCTCATTTTAATCAATTTATTGTTTTATCAATTATTTATATTTTCTAATTAAATATTTTTATTTATAAAATTGGATCAATCAAATGTCTTTATTAATTTTCATTATAAATATAATTATGTGATTTTTTTATGAAGTGATTTGGTGTTGGAAATCGACAAAAATAAATGACATGAAATATCTGCAGTCTCATGGAACCAGTTTGAGGAATACGAGTCCTGCGGTAAAAGAGCATTTTGTCCCATCTGGATCTGAATTCGTCGTCCCAGAAGAAATCCTTCACCAATTCTCAGGTGATACATTCCAGAAAACTGTTCTAGGGCGCAATATGCTGATGGACCAAACTGAAAATTTAGAGTGAATTTATTCCAGATAATCACGCCACAAGTTCTCTCTATTATTCATCTAATTCCCTTTAATTTATCCAGTTATGAGCAAAACAAGCACCTTTTCTATGTTACATGCCTGCAAATATTCCCTCCCGCGGGGAAGCAAGGTAATCCTTCACTGCGCTCCCTCTGCCTCCCTCCATCCCTTTTAAATCTCGAATAAAAAAAGTCGTTTTCGTTTGCCCTACAATTTGTAGCGCTGTCCTTGCATGCCGTTCAAGTAATTAGAGCTTTTAAGTATCAACCCTCCATCCAAGACTTCGAAAGTATGAAATTTGAATCTGACCTGTCATGTCCCAACTCCCAAGGTTGGAACAGATCTACTCATCCCATCAGGCAAGAAAAACTCAGCAATCCATCTCCTCTACTTACCACCTAATCAAATTTTGTACGGAATCATTCGATCCAGTGATATCTGAGAAAAGGATCCTGGAATTCCCCATTTACTTGTCCAAAAGCAAACCTGTTCGTGACCTTCCTTCTGTGTGCCAGGATAGCCATCCTTGTTGTGATTTTGATTGATAGGCATACTTGTTGCGTGTAGAGGACATATCACTATATGTTCCATGTTGTTATTCGCTACGGATGCACAACTCTTCAAAGCTATGCAAGACTTTTCTGTTCTCTTCGGGCATTCAATTTCAGATATATAACTATCTGAATCGTGCATTTTACGCATAAATAATATTCATCTTGTTTTTAGATATAAAATAAAAAAATAAAAACAGACATGCAGGTAAAGATGGCAGCTAATTAGGGCTAACCCATCAGTAAAGTTTCTCTAGGATTGCTCTAAAAATACAGTCGACCTGTATACATCCCCAAAAGGTCAGCAATGCATCGTGAGCAAAAAATAACCGACAAAGAAAGATGGGGGAAAGCTTAAAGAATTGCACAGACGAGGATCCCTGCAAAACTGATGAAATTCTCAACAAATCCATGACTCCATTGTTACAGCACTCGCCAAGGAATGCCCAAGGGGCATTTCCTTGTTGGACTGGATTGGAGAACAACTCCTATTCCTGACAGAAGAAAAACAAGATTTATTAATAACAGAAACCATTGTGATTGAAGGAAATTGCATTAATATCAGAACCTGTTACCATGGGAGAAACGAGGGACGAAAAGTCAACAATAAAATATAATATAACTTAAAAAGGCATGCTGCCAAAGGGATAAAAACCATGTGGGTGAAATGGTACACTATAAGGAAGAAGGACATTTTAAGGATTGAAACTCCAATAAATAAAATACAGAACTTGTATGCCAACGAAAGACTAATCCACACAAAAGAAATTTACAACTATCAACACATTCAAGTTCACAGAGTTGACCTGGACTCCAAACTTCCAGATTAATGCAGGTATTAATTGTCTTCCCATGAGAGCTTTTTCTATTTTGACATGGAAGGACAGATTCATTGTATGAGCTGAGAAACCATATTAACTGTTATCTGAATCATTTTCTATTGTTATCCTCCAAACGTTTTTACACACTAATGAGTCATGGTTATCAACTAGAAGTGGGTTAGAAAGGACTTGGAAAAGGAATTCCTTTTATTATGTGTTGTCAGGCAAGGGGCCAACCAGTCCTGTTGTCTCCACTTCGAATCTGTGCAAGTCAAATTCACCTCAAAAATCAGTTGACCACCTTAAATGCTTGGTAGAATAACATTCCTGTCTTTAGTGCTTCTAAGGGCTGGGAATTAGGTTATGCCAGAGTGAGTTCTAGAGCCATTGGCGTTCTGGAGTAAGGAAATGGGAAGGGGAACATGTCCCATCAGTAGTGCTTAAATTCTTGCATTAAGGGGAGGAACAAGAGAGCCCTCATAGCAGTGCTAACAAATCAATTTTACAAGCACTCAGAAACACAGAAGCCTAAAAATTCCAGCCTCTTAAGCAGATGCTACAAAAAGCTTCGTGATGAGAACTATAAAGGAGAAAAAGAGAGGAGGGTGCACGAGCATAAGGATTTGGAGAAATTAGTTCTGGACCCATATTTTAAGTAGAACGATACCTGTTCCATAGGCGTGGCTTCATTATCCTTCTGTTCCTCCAAATTGTTTGGTTCGGCCTCATTTTGATTATCAGTTGCCATTTTTTCATCTTGTTCTTTGACACTATTTGACCCAGTACCATCCAAAATTTTAAGATCTGCAGGAAGTTGACCTGAGTTCAATGCCTGTTATGCAATAACAATTTGGATGTGAAATGTTAGTGTAGAGATAAAAATGAGATATTGACAGTTTCAATTTCAGGATATTCAAG
>Ga0325414_1007307_pt1 | contig 11714 bp, 9 predicted proteins | sample PopdelMetagenome_8_FD_206183 | JGI IMG/M metagenome (GOLD analysis project Ga0325414, IMG submission 206183) | Populus deltoides microbial communities from Bellville, Georgia, United States - Leaf-PdKOR-R3 | ecosystem: Host-associated > Plants > Phyllosphere > Phylloplane/Leaf | place: USA... | reverse complement strand
TTGGAATTTTTTACTCGTGACAGGTGGACAGGGAGGCTTATAAACAGCAGAGAACATCACAACAACAAAGTTAACACTTAACACCTTTAAGGCTTTGACTTCCTGGTGGTCGAAACCATAATAATAATAATAATAATAATAAAGCCGGTTTTTATGATTTTCTTTTTTAGTTCTCATATCTCTCTACACACACACACACACTCTCTCTCTCTCTCTCTAAAACAAACAACAAATCATCATCATCATCATAAAAACAATCGCTCCATCCTTTCTAGGGTTTTAATTTAAAACTCTCAGAAATCAAATCCCGACGATTTCAATTCCATCTCTCACTCTCTCTCTCTCAAGAATCCATTTCTATCTCCTGCAACGGGTCAGTAACCCAACTCACTTCAATTCACAGTTTCTCTACTTTTCTTACTTTTTTTTTTGTTTTACACGATCATTTCTTAACCCTCGTTAATCGATTTCGTTTCCTTTCTTCTTCTTCTCAATTGCTTTAGGGTTTGGATCGCATTTCTAGTCGTTGATTTTGTGTATCGCGAAGTTCTGAGATTGAATTTGAATAAAATCGAAGAGTTTAAATTTGGTGAGAGAGGTTTAGGACTTGAGTTTAATGTTTGTTGTTACTTCATGTGGTTAAAGCTTGTTTCTTTATGTGCAGAATTATGAGACGAAGACAGAAGCTATGTTTTGTGGATTGGTAGTTTTTTTTTTTTTGGAGAAAGGATTTATTTAGTGGATATTTTAAGGGTAATTTATGGCATTAGTTTGGGGATGAAAGTGATGATACTTTTGTGCACCCGAATGCAAGTGGGAGTAATTTTCTATGTTGGAATAGTAAAATGGTTGTATTCTAAGATGTTTGATTTGGTTTACTGTTTTAATGAATTTGATTTTAATCTCGGAGTCAACTGGGTGGATTGGATGGTCGATTGATTGGTTTATTCTGGCTGTTTGTTTCATTCGGTTCTGGCATGTTTTTATCTGATTTTATTGGGGTGGTTGCTGGGGCTTGTCTTCTGGAAAAAATGTATACATATGCAAGGAAAATTTAGTTATCTGTAACTCATGAATGTTGCGAGAAAAAAGATTTGGTTAGCATTTCGAATTGGCTGCTGGCTGATTTCTATGCACATGAAAAAAGTAAAAAGCACTAGCTGTGTTCTTTTGATAGGAAAAACTCTGAAAACATTCTGGCTTGAATCATTATTCTTTAGGAATGGCTTCTCAACTTTTTTTTCTCCTTCATTATTTTTCTAAAAGGTAATAGGTGTTGATTAATATGTACTTGTTCCAGAATCTTGGAGGAATTAATAAGATATTTGTGGTATTTTCTAATTACTCAGTGATGATTTTTTATTTCTCTTAGGGGTTGTAGCAATGCACCGTGTGGGTAGTGCAGGGAACACAAACAATTCTGTTCGCCCGCGTAAAGAGAAGAGGCTGACATATGTGTTGAGTGATGCTGATGACACAAAGGTGAAGTGATCTTGTAGCTCTATTTTTATCATCAATTTTCGCCCAAAATTTTAGTATTTTAAAGTGAACAAGTTGCCTTTTCTGATGTACATATGGGATTGATTTATATGTATTTATTATTTTCCACTTTGATGTCATATAAGTGCTTAACACTTAACTTGCTTGATTGGTATTCCAGCGAAATCTACTTTATGTAGTTGATCATATTTATCATGCATGGGACTTGATGCTGGTTATTAATACTGCTAAATATTATGATGAATATTCAAGTCCTTGCATTACATCCTTTTATGGTGTTGCGATTTATAACAATGTTATCAATGTGTGTTTTTTTCATGTTGAATGCTGGGTGGATGATCCTATTCTGCTCATGTACTTTGTGCTCAAATTCTTTTGCTATATGTTTGCTCTGATTGCTTAATGTTGATATTGTGCTTTCATTTTTATTTTTGCATTTTTTGGAGCTGGGAGTGGAACTATGATTATTACTTTTCTACAAACGAATGAAAATCATTGTTTTTTGGAAGACCACTGTCTATTGTAGGTTGGTTTTATGCATGATTTGATGTTTTTATGGGCCAGATTAAACTATAAGAGTACAATGTGCATGCTTTCCATGATTAAGTTGAATGGTACTTCATCTTTTCTAAAATTTCAATTCAGCTGAGTAACACTCATAAATGTTTGAAGATCTTTAAGGGCATACAATGTTAATAGTTACCTATAAAAGAAGAAAAGAAGGCATGGTCTGTTTAAATATACTCTCTCTCCACTTGTATGCTGTGTGATTTTCTTCAAACAGATCAAATTTTGCTGAACTTGTTTCTTTTAATGGAGTCATGGATCCTTATACTACTTGTTTTGGGATATCTCTTTTGCAGCATTGTGCTGGCATAAACTGTCTAAAAGTGTTAAAGTCCACTGTATCTGATGGGCGTGATTACCTCTTCACTGGGAGTCGTGATGGCACGCTGAAGAGATGGGCCCTTTCTGAAGATTCTGCGACGTGCTCTGCTACATTTGAGTCACATGTTGATTGGGTACTTTTTTAATCCTTTGGCAGGTCGTTCGTTATTACATGTCACCTATCAAGGATCTGGTAGGTGCTTAATTGTTGCCTTTGAGGAATTTCATTTCGGGAAACCGTCTATGAGACGGCTATGGTTATTGGGAAATAGCTTTAGCTGATTTTTCTGGCCTTTTATGAGGTTGGACTCTGGAGGGAGCAAGATTGATTTGATAATTGTCACCCTGATTGAATTTTCTAATCAATTATCAAATGTGCATGGGCAAGATGCCCTCACACTCCAAGTGTGTCAAACTAGCAAACTTGTTTCTTTTTATTAGATAAGCATTTAATATGGTGACTTAGAGCGCCATCATCTATGTAATTATTCACTTTTCTTTGTGGAGTGAAGCTATATATTATGCTACTATTTTCTTATGTCATAAACTTTCTTATGTGAATACCTGAGATAAATGGGATATGTATGGGGTGTATCTGGCTGTACAGGTAAATGATGCTGTCCTTGCTGGTGACAGAACCCTTGTCTCCTGCTCTTCAGACACCACCCTCAAGGTTTGTAAATTTTCTTATTTTTTGTTGCTTTTGTACTGAATGATTTAATGGCTGTTCACTTGCTGACTGAGCTGCTCATTGGTTAATTGCTTGTCTTTTTTTCCCCTTTTGGGTGATATACCAGGCATGGAATTGCTTATCTGATGGAACTTGTACCAAGACTCTTCGCCAACACTCTGATTATGTTATTTGTCTTGCAGCGGCAGAAAAAAATGTAATTTCCATTTCAATTTTTTCATGGATCTTACTAACTGCATGGATGAAAAGTTCCTGCCTGTGCATCTTGTTATCTAAGTTAAATAGCATATTCAGTAAAAACATGCTTGAATCTATGGTTTATGATCTTAATATCATTGGAGTCATTTTCTGAACCTGTTTTAGTGTCATGCATTTTAGAGCAATGTAGTTGCCTCTGGAGGCCTTGGTGGGGAAGTTTTCATATGGGATGTGGAAGCTGCACTGACTCCAGTGTCAAAGTCTGGTGATGCAATGGAAGATGATTGTTCAAATGGTGTAAATGGCTCTACCAATTCATTGCCCGTGACAAGTTTACGAACCATTAGCTCAAGCAACAGCATTTCTGCACACACGTCTCAGTCCCATGGGTATGTCCCAGTTGGTGCTAAAGGCCATAAGGAGTCAGTCTATGCATTGGCAATGAATGATAGTGGAACCCGTCTTGTCTCTGGTGGGACCGAGAAGGTATATTGATATTCAGATATTACAGTTATTTGTTTATTTATGTTTTGATAATTCAACTTTTGCGGGGAAGTGGAATTTGAACTTGGAGCTTTCCCGTTTCTGGAGAGGTGTGCCATTAGGCTAATGACTCAGCGGTAGATATCTCAGTCATTTGTGTATTCTTACCTCTTTATACTGGTGTACCATGGACACATAAGATGATGGAAAGAGCTTATATGCATGTTCTCACATCTTTTGATCATTTAATGGTTTGAAAAGATACTGGCTTCGATGCTTTATCTCTTGTCCTTGTTCCTCTAGGTTGTGCGTGTTTGGGACCCCCGTACTGGTTCAAAGGCTATGAAGCTAAGAGGGCATACCGATAACATTAGAGCGTTGCTTCTGGATTCTACTGGCAGGTTGGTTGAATGGGGTCTGCAGCTATTAAGTTTTGTTTGCATGAGATTTTTTTTTGTTAAGAAGTATATTTGTTTATTTTTCAGTTTATGTTGTATGGCAAGAAAAATTAATAAGTGCCCCCCCTTCCCCATCCCCATCCCCACACAAAAAAAAATCTCTAGTATAGGGATTATGATGTTTACATGCTGCATGCATTTACACTTCCTTTGAATGTGATCAAAACAGTTATTCATGAAGACCTGTACAAATGATTTCTGTTTCTTAATAGTGCAGGGAGTTTGTGGGGCTTGTATCTTTCCCACACGTGCTCTTTTCTGTAGCAAATTTAATTGGACTGCTCTTCAATTTTGTATTTTTTTCTTAATAACACGGTTTCCAATTTATTTTTGAAGGTATTGCTTATCAGGTTCTTCTGATTCTATGATCAGGTGGATATTTTACTCCCTTTTGCTTTTCACTCTTATCCATCCTTCCAGCATCCATCACTTCAATCATAAAAATGTATAAGACCTTGTGCTGAACTTTTTGTGGATTGTTTTGTAGGCTGTGGGACCTTGGGATGCAGCGATGTGTGCATTCATATGCTGTGCATACAGATTCTGTTTGGGCACTTGCCAGCACTCCAACATTCAGCCATGTATACAGTGGTGGAAGGGACCTTTCTGTGAGTTGATTTTCCTATGAAATCTAAATAATTATTTTCCACATATTTTAGTGTTATTTTTGCTGCCCTGATTTTTGATACTCTATTTTGTTTATACCCTCAGTTGTACTTGACAGACTTGGTGACAAGAGAGAGTCTTTTGCTTTGCACGAAAGAGCACCCGATTTTGCAATTGGCATTACATGATGACAGTATATGGGCCGCGACAACAGATTCTTCGGTTCATAGATGGCCCGCTGAAGCACACAATCCTCAAAAGGTCTTTCAAAGAGGTGGTTCATTCTTGGCTGGTAACCTTTCCTTTTCAAGGGCAAGAGTTTCATTAGAAGGATCTACTCCAGTAAGTAATTCTCATAGCCTTTGACAGGCAACTAATGCTATTGCATGTAATAAGTTCTTCACCAAGTCATCCTATTTAACGTCTTACATCTAATTTTCAATTTTTTGTTAATTTGTGTCTACTGTTTCTGAATTTTTGAACAGGGGATAATTCCTTTATGTTCTTCTTAGTCACCATATCTTTACTTATTGATTTCCACTTCCCACACACGATTCATTGACTACACCAAAGTTTCATGTAGTCTGAATAATGAGGCTGTCTTCTGTTGCAGATTTTCCCTTTGGCTTGTTGTGATTGTTGTGTTTTTCATTTTTATGAATGATTTGCACTGAGTTTCTAAAGATTATTCAAAAGGGAGACCTGCACTCTAGAAATACCTGTTTTCCTCATTCATTAATGTACTGCTTTGCTTTTCTATAGGTGCCAGTCTACAAAGAACCAACCTTAACCATTCCTGGAACTCCAGCAATAGTGCAGCATGAAATTTTAAATAATAGAAGGCATGTCTTGACTAAGGTATGCACGGTACTTTTGCCCTTATTTATTACAATTAACACCAAACGATCGAACACTTTTTTCATCTTTTTTTGGGGTTTATTACTTGTCCTGTTTGGAAGGATACTGCTGGCTCAGTGAAGCTATGGGAGATCACAAGGGGCATTGTAATTGAAGACTATGGGAAGGTTACATCTCTTTTTCCCTTTCATATTTTTTGTGAATTGTTGATTACATCCTTGCAATATTGCATACCTTATATTTGGAAGGGGAGTTAGTCGTCCTATCATTTGGTGCATTAATTTTGTCACCTATAGGAAATGGTATAATTCAGGCATTATCCGTATTTACAACTTGACATTTTCCAGGTGTCATTTGAGGAGAAAAAGGAACAATTATTTGAAATGGTATGATCACAAGATCCTTTTCATTGTATATTGAAGTTGTTGCATGGGAATTTTTGTGGAACTTACTGATAATTATTTATGTTCCAGGTCAGCATTCCTGCATGGTTCACTGTGGATACCAGGCTTGGAAGCTTGTCTGTTCATTTGGACACACCACAATGCTTTTCAGCTGAGATGTATTCAGCTGATCTTAACATAGCTGGGAAACCTGAGGATGATAAGGTAAAACGGTAAAACTTTTGTACACATATGAGTTGGGCAAATGTTTTAGAAAAATGGCCTCTGTTGATTTTAATGTTAATCTTTAAACCACTTGAGAATGAGTTGAATAGGGAACTAGTTTATTCTTCTGAAAGAACTCAAATACATTAAAAGATTGAAACTTTTCAGAGTGTTCCTTGATTATATATGAAAACTACCAATATCTTCGTGTGTAGGACCGCAAAACTTATATTACTGAGTGCCATATCTTAAGATGTGTATTTTGGTATGGTTCTTTTGCAGCGTGCAGTCTTCTCTACATGTAATAAATGGTGATTAAATTGCAGCATAACTAATTGGTTATGGCAGAAGCAGATTGCTTTTCTTGTCAGCATTTAAAAAAAAATTATACTCATTTGTAGCATTTATTCATGATCTGCAGGTTAATTTAGCTCGCGAAACCCTTAAAGGTTTGTTGGCTCATTGGTTGGCCAAGAGAAGGCACAGACTTGGTTCTCCAACTTCAGCTAATGGAGATGTTCTATCCGGAAAGGATTTTGCTCATAGAAGTCTTGGCCATTCTAGAGTTGAAGTAGACAGCGGTGCTGAAAATGACTCCAAGGTTTATCCTCCGTTCGAATTTTCAACAGTTACCCCTCCTTCGGTTGTTACTGAAGGCTCTCAAGGAGGTCCATGGAGAAAGAAAATTACTGATTTAGATGGAAGCGAAGATGAAAAGGACTTCCCTTGGTGGTGTTTGGATTGTGTGTTGAACAATCGCCTACCTCCAAGAGAAAACACCAAGTAATTATTTTCCTTTCTTCACGGAATTATAATTTTACTTGCAAGTTATAGGGAAGCATTCTTATATGGAATTGTGCATTTGATTCCAACTGTTATTCTTATTCCTTAATTTATTTTGATTGTTTTCTAGATTTTGTTTTTAAATATTTATGCTTCATATTGGACTCTGCACTTTGTCAACAATTAATTTGTTGTTGTGCTTTTACCTTGCTCATTTTATGTGGGTTTGTTTCAGCAGATAAATAATGAAAGTGATTAAATTTCTGCAGGTGCAGCTTTTATCTGCATCCATGTGAAGGTTCAGCATTTCAGATCCTCACACAAGGCAAATTAAGTGCACCTCGCATCCTTAGAATTCATAAAGTAAGTTTGATTCAGCAACTTAGAGGAAGAAAAGATTTGCATGTGTCAGATAAAAAAAAGATTTGCATTTGATTATCTGGAAATTTGCACTATTGACAATATTCATGTAGTGCTTTTACTATAATATGTTAGTGGTATATTCTGGAACATACCAATTAAAAGAAGCTGTGCTGGAAATTATTAGACTTTGCTAAAAGAGCACAATGTGTAAGATAGATATGTTACAGATATCTGACTTGTATTTTTTCATGGCAAAAACCATACTGAATATAAATTAGGATTGCATTTTGGAGGATGTGATTCTCCAATATGCTTTTCTATTTCATTTTTTTTTTCCAGTGATTTAATATAAGTTTCTTTTATCCAAAAAGAAAAAAAGAACAAGAAGAAGGATGGCATAACGGGCTCTGTTATTTCAAGCACACTAGCATTTCTGGTTCTGATACTTTTCAATGATTTTTTTTTCTATTTTCTAAATTTTTATGGGCTTTGTTTGTGCTGCTTAGTATTATGCCCAGAATGCTTTGTATGTAGTGGATGTAATAGGTCTTATTGCATGTGTGGTACATCTATTGCTGAGATGAAATATTCGCTTGAACTTCTCTCAAATTAGCATCTTCTAGATAAATTTCCCCTCAGAGAAGCTTCGATCTACAAAGACAAATACATAGAAGGAAAAGACAATAGGAACAGGTTTACAACCCTAAGCAGCCTGAAGGAATCAGGAGGTGGACAAATCCACCAAGAAGGCATCAGCTAGACACTTAGTTCTGTTTACACTTTGTTGTTGTTGCTGGTTTGCTAAGCATGCTTTAGTTTTGAGTAGGCAGTTCATATGGATTGGCCCTTCAACTGCTTTTTGTACAATAGTCCCAGTCACTTCCTTGCTGGCCTTTTACCTTTCTAATATATTGATTGTCTTCCATAAAAAAGCAGCATGTTTCTATAAATTGATCAGAAAAGCATGGATAATTTATATACTGTAGGATGCTTTAGGTTTTAAATGTTTTGTGCTATATAATAGAACAATCAAGAAAGTGATGAGAAGTCAAATAAATTGATATTTGTAGATTTCTGAAATTATATTCTCAAGAATGTTTCTTTATCTGTGTGTTTCACGTTTGCGTTTTTATCCAACTTTTGTTGTGTAAAATACGAATGGATGGCAAGAATTAATCCTCATGTGATGATGCATTTGGGTGCAACTCTGTATTTCAGCTAGATATCTGCAGAAGAATCAAGAGTATTTATTGTATCAAGAAATGGAAATTAATTGTGTTTTCCAGATGTCATCTAGCAGTCTAGCATGTGATAATGGTCTTATTGCAGAATAAGTTATCTTACTCTACATAAATCATGGATAGGCTTCCGTTTCATAATCTGTTCATATTCTTAATTTCATGTTTCTAAAGGTGAAAGTGTAATAATCTTGTTCCTCAGCAGAGATGCATTGATACGGCCGGCCTTTAGCTTTAGTCACTGTTATAAAGAAATAAGACGTGAAACAAATCCCAAGTTAGGATCTGTTTTGCCAGTATACTTTCTGTGATATGCTGAATAATCCATTTTTACTGATTTTCACTAGCATGTTTGCATAGGTTGTCAATTATGTCGTAGAGAAGCTGGTCCTTGACAAACCACTGGATAATGTGAATACTGATGGAACATTTGCTCCTGGAATTGGAGGACCCTTGCAGCATTCAGTGGTTGGAGATGGATCTTTCCGATCTGGATTGAAGCCTTGGCAAAAGCTTAAGCCTTCCATAGAGATCTTGTGCAATAATCAGGTCATTGTGATTTTCATTTTATCGGGGAAATGCACTCAAAAGCATTTACTTGAATAATAAGCTTCTTCAGCTTTAAAAAAAAAACACCAAATGTATTTCACGCTATAGGATCGTTGAGTCATCTGTTTTTAAAATGGTACATCAATCTTTAGCTGGACATTTTAGCACAATAAATTCATGAGCAGAGAATGTCCAAGAGCACATCATCTATGAGTTGCACAGGTTCAAACTAAAATGGCATATTGTATGAGAAGACAAGTCACCCTGTGGCCCAAATATAAGAATAAACTTCTGCCGTTCTTCTATTTACACGCTCCTCTTTTTATATTTTCTTTTTGCAATATTTTCTCAAGCAATGACTGTCTTTTGTAGGTCTTATCCCCGGAAATGAGTTTAGCTACAGTGCGAGCTTACATATGGAAGAAACCCGAGGATCTGACACTTAATTACAGAGTAGTTCAGGGAAGGTGACTCCATGCAACTTTTAGGAGCAGGTGAGTGCCAACTTGTTTCTTTGCCTAGCTTTATTCTTCCAAACTCTTAACACCCCCCCCGGCCCTTTTCTCCTCGAGTCGAAATATATGTGATGCATTTTTTAATATTAGTTGCAAAAAAGGAAAGGTAGTCAAATGATTTTGATAGTAGGATGCATTTTAAAAACAGCAGGAAATCTTATTTTTCTCTAGAATTTATATTTGATTCTTTTGTGAGAGGCTACGTTCAAAACGTTGCCTAGTCATTGTACTCATGATATGTGTTGTGTATATATATGAACAAATAGCTGATCATTTTCCAGGCTATTATTATTTATTGGATCACAGGTTAGCTTGGCTTGTGGTGATCGAAATCATGTGCCTGTGTGAGATGCCGGGGAAGACATCGATTCTTCTTGGGGTACTTCACTTGAATGGACGTATCCAATCGACCCTTGTAAATTTGGAAAATCAATCGCTGAACCTGCTGAGAAGATCCTTCGCATTTTCCCTTTGTTGGACAGATGGTATATAAATTTTGAGCCTTGTCTAGCCTTCATGCAAGCTTTTTTTGGTTGGACATAGCCAAGTTGTAGGGCAAGTCTGCATGTGGCAATAGAGAGATTTGCGATGGGTGGAGAATTAACCAGGAGTGTCCTAGGAACAGTCTTAAGTGGTGCCAAAAATAGAGTAACGGTGTCGAAAGCGTTGTAGATTTGTATTGTGGGGTACATTACCTAGTCATAGAAACACTGTTATGAAGATGGTGTTTTTCTCTCCTTTTTGGAAATAATACAATTCTCTTGTCTCCATCTAGTCATTCTATAATTTTTGCCCCGCATCTCTTTTTTTTTTTAAATTTATATGGTTTCGGTAAACAAAATCCTGTACTCCTGTAAAAAAAAACACCTCAGGTCCACTTGCATTCCCTGACCGCAGAACCAAATCAAGATCCCGAAGCGAAGAGGGGCAAAACCACATTCTGAAAATCATCCCAAGCCTTACAGCTTGACACGCTCTAAATTACGTTTTCTAGCTTATCCCACGCAAAAGAGAAAAATATCCCAAAACTTACCCAGGTGCAGACCCAAAGAGCTAAAAGTCCTGGCTTGGTTCGTGGACCTACACGTACTGCTCATATGAACAGTGAAAGTTCATAAGAGAAGCCAAGCCTTTTAGATGTATAAGATAAAGGGCAATCAATTAAACACAACAATATCATGAATTAGTTGTTTTTTTGGGTGTAGAAATAGTTGCCTTCTGTTATATTTTTTGAGTAGAAATGCCAAGTAAAATACTGCAATGCACTTGCACCTGTCTGTTTCCTCCACCAAGTAGTTGTGTAGCAGGCTTGGCCATGTATTCTTGTGCCAAATCCTTGGAAGCAGAAAAAGCTAAAAGTTGTTTTGAACAAAAAGGAAAGGCCAAGAAGTGTGGTACGTTCTGTAGGCTCAGCCACTTCTCTGGAGAGAGTGGGAGGCAGATGGCCATAAATTTCAAGGCCAAGTATACATTTGATGGCAATATATATATATATATATATATTGCGTATAAACAATTAAATAACTTTGAGATTATTCAAAAAACAAAAAACTTTGAAGGAGAAAGGAAAGCAATGGCTTCCGGCCGCCTCTTTACTTTGAGATTAATCCCTTTCACCAAGCAAGGAGGAGAAAGCATAGCAATTTAATCTAAACTCAATGAATACCAACATTTAAATTAATTTTATCTAAAAAAATAAGTTTTTTAAAATAGTTATATTACTTGAAAAATAATAAATACGGTATAAATTTTATAAAACCTGACTTAAAATCCTACCCCAATATATATATATATATATATATATATATATTTTTTTTTTTTAATCCAATATAATATTTATATTATCTCACATAATACACACTTATATACTATTGATCATTTTATCATATATATATATGTTATTATTTTTTTAATATTAAATAATAGTCATATAACAGTTATGGAATCAATAAATAAAATATAAATATCTAATTTTT
>Ga0325414_1007304_pt1 | contig 11715 bp, 9 predicted proteins | sample PopdelMetagenome_8_FD_206183 | JGI IMG/M metagenome (GOLD analysis project Ga0325414, IMG submission 206183) | Populus deltoides microbial communities from Bellville, Georgia, United States - Leaf-PdKOR-R3 | ecosystem: Host-associated > Plants > Phyllosphere > Phylloplane/Leaf | place: USA... | reverse complement strand
TTGTTGTTTTGGATAATTTTATTTTAAATAAAAAATAAATTATATCATTTTAAATAAAATGTTGACTAGGTTTTCCTCGGCCAGCTAATTTTCCTAGGTCAGCTACATGACCAATAAAAAAACACTCAACCTGATCTAAGACTACCCTTGTCTCGCAAGCAATATAAAAGAATTGTTTGTAGGCGATATAAAAGAAATGTTTTTCAAACTATTTTTCACTTTTAAAAGGTATTAAATTCATGTACTATAGATGTTTTTTTTTTTGGTTTTTTTAATATACTAATATTACAAAAAAATCTGAAAAAAAAAACTATGTTAATTAAAAAAATATTGTAGCTACAAGCAATACCCCAATCAAATCAAATTGCAGCTCATTGCAAGCTACCCTTCCCTGTCTCGCAAGCAATATAAAACTACAAAAATGTTTTTCAATTAAAAAAATACAATAAAAAACAAACCCTTAATCTTCCACACCCACACAGGTTCAGGCCGAGAATCAGTAGTGCCTATAGACCTCGCAATCCATTAAAACCTGATCTGAAAGTGTATAATACCATTCAAAGCCTGTATGCCCATCAGACTTATGAATAGAATCCACATGAGAAGCTAGCATTAAATCTCCGTACCACTTATCCAACAAAAAAGAAATAAGAGTTTTTGCTGCCAATCCTCTAGGAAAAGCCATCCTTTAATACACGAAAGCTTTTACAAACAGGAGACAGGCACATAGGGAACTTGAAATACAAACCATTTTGCCCTAGGTACCTCTCTTTGAGAGCCGAAACCTAAAGACTGTCTGCTCCCGACACCTAGGACCATTCTAAATTGCCTAGCAAAGCTCTATTCTGATGCCTGACCCCTCCCCTTCTGCTTAGAAGATCATATGAAAAGACCAGACCAATTTACCAATATCATCACACAGTACTGCTTTCGGGAACGATGCACAACGTTTGAGTAGAGTGAAAGGGAACTCCTAGCGGGGTAGATCTAGCCAGTGTGATTCTACACGCAGAATTCAATAATTTAGCCTTCCAGCTAGACAACCTGAAACTAATACGGTTCATAACATACCCGTAAGTCTGCTCAGTAACACTAGAATAGAGAAAAGGCATCCCAGGATCACCAGTGAATGAGAAATTACTGGTAAGTTGGATATGTTGTTTACGCCTACGATTCACAAGACAAGAGGGCAACACGTTAGAAAAAAAAAAAAACTAGAGGAGAAAGGTAGGAAGGGAAGCATGGTGGAAGACAACTTTCTTTCGTATCATATTATTCTTGATAGTGTTATAAAAAATCTAGGTAGTTTAGAAATAATATTTATGTATTAAATAATTAATTAATCAATTAATTTTAACAATTTAATTTATTTATTTTACTCCAGATTGTGGGAAGTTAGAGTGATTAGTAGTTAGTAGGCTAACGTGGCAGATAATGGTGTCTAGAATAGTTAGTGTCGTAAATCAAAATGATTGGTGTGTGAGAAGTGGTGTCTTAGAAGCCGTTTAGAAATACGATAAAAATTATATTTTTAAAAAAATTAAATTTTAATGTATTATAATATTAAAAATACTTTAAAAAACAAGCGTATGTATATTTTTATAACTAAATAGCTTTAAAAAAAAGAATTATGATGTCTAAGAAACTTTTAAATTCAAGAGATAAAAATTATAGTGAGAGAGAAAGTACTAAAAAAAAAGATAATATGAAATATTTATATTTTATACAGTAAAGAATAAAAATTATTAGCCTGGGATTTCGAGGATTAACAGGAAAGGCATCCCCAGCTAAATGTGCCCGAACCCGAAATACACAGCAACAAACACAAAACCGCCTCCTGGTTTGGGAGAAGAAGATGCGTGAAAATTAACTGTCCAGGTCCCACATGACAGCGTGTTTCTTCCACATGTTTTAGGTTTCTGTTAACTGTTAATGTTAATAATTGTAATATAATTATAATTTATTTGATCATTAACGACATCGTCTCTTCTATACGAATTAATGCTATCATTTTTATCGTTTTCTTTCCTTGTATTATTAATATTATTATTTAAGACAACGTCCGCAAGGACAAGCCTCGAACGTCACCTGCCGTGGGAAAGTAACGTAGAAGTGACAGAACGACTTCCCCAAGCTGCCCAAATCTGTCACGCTATTTGCTTATTTCTCGTCAACGTGATGATTTTTATTTTTTAAAAATTATTTTGATATGTTATATCAAAAATAATTAAAAAAAATTATTTTATTATATTTTTAAATAAAAAATATTTTTAAAAAAACCCCAAATTCTCAATTTACCGCAAATAGAACGAACATAAATTTATAAATGCAAAACATATACTGTAATTTATTACCAGATAATCTAACACGCGTCAACGTTATGGGGCAAAAGCATCATTAAGCTCAACTAAAACCAAACAAGCAATAAATACAAAAAATCATGTCAAAGGATCAATTGCAGGTACCCGTCACGAATCCTAAATTTTGTTCGTGTCATTGTCGTTCCATCTTCCCATCCGAAACCTTTACTCAAATGAGAGGCTGATTGAAATTTTGTTTTCATAGCTCTAATTTGTTTTAGCGTTTTAAAAAAAATTAATTTTTTTATTTTAAAATAATTTTTGAAGGCATTTTTAGATATTTTAATGCGTTTATATTAAAAATAATTTTTAAAAAATAAATAAATAATATTTTAAAAAGTAATTGCACTCTCAAACATGTTATTAATATATTTTAAAAATATATTTTATATAAAAAATCATTATATTAATTTTTTTTATTTTTTAATAATTTTGATGTTCTAATATTAACACTAAAAAGATATTTAAATATATTTTTAAATAAAAAAATACTTTAAAACGTAATAACATTTATACTTTCCGCACTTTTGTCCTCAACTACCATTTATTGCAAAACTGGACAGCCTAACCACCCCTTACCATCCTTCCACGCAAGCAAACAACGTTATGCTTATTTTTGGAGTCCATCAGAGCAAGACACAAATTCAAAACTTCACTCTCTTTTTTGTCATAATTTTGTTCTCAAAATTTTTTTATTAAATTCTTTTATGATCTAATTCAATTAAATAAAATTTTAAATTATAGTAGAAAAATAAGTTACAATATAGAGGAACACAACATAAAATGCAAAAAAAAAAATGCAAAACTCAATCTCATGACCCGGATCATAGGTTAAACATGTTAACTCATGTCAATTCTTTTATGTATATTTTTTATTTTATTTTATTTTTTAATTTTATCATTCAATATTTGGTTGTTGTTTTAGTCAGGCTTTGTTTTTTTTTTTTCTACAAAGTTATTATGGTTTTATTACCCGGGTCACAGGTTTGGTGAGATAACCTTAGTTGACTTATATCACTTTTGAAATTTTTCTTAATTTATTCCTTCAATACTGAGATTGCTTATCCTGAGTCGCGGGTTAACTCGAGTTTTTTTTTATCATATTTTAGTTTATTTTTCTTTTCAGTTTCATCATTCAATATTTAGTTGATCTAGAATTAGTCTTTATATCGATCTCGTTACCTTGATCACGGGTTTAACCAGTTGACTCAAGATTTTTTTAATTTTTTTTAAAATTCATTACTCAACATTGGATTGATTTTGAATCAAGCTTCAAAAATTATTTTGATTTGTTTTCTATTCATTTTATCCCAATTGCATGACCCAAGTTGCAATTTTGACAATTTAACCGGAGTTGACTTGAGTTGTTTGTTTTTTCATCCGTATTTTTAATTGATTTTTTTCTTAATTTCACCGTTCAATACTTATTTAACCTAGGATTGAGTTTCAATTTTGGTTTTGATTTGCTTTCTATAGATTATCTCGGTCTCGTGATTAAAGTCAGATTTGATAGGTTAACCTGCATCGATTTAATATGTTTTGATCTCAATAATTTTTTTTTAAAAAACACCGTTTTAATTTTTTTAGTCAAACTATATTCCTAATAGTTTTTCAGATTGTTTTTAGACCTGTCAAGTTGATTAAGTCAGATCGAGTAATTCTCTACATGATTTATTTTTTTTACTAAAAAAAACCATATTAATAACACATAATTTTTTTATATTAGAAAGATCAATCTTGCCCCAGCATAACCCGAGCAAGCTATAACATAATGTTGCGAAGACCAAACCGTCATCTCCATCATAAATAATCGTAACATGTTACTTCAAATAATTAGACAATTGAAATTGACATGATTGTTTAATTTACACCCTTCGTGGTCCCCGTAATTATGATAACCTGAACAATAGATTGAGCTCAGATAATTTATCTTATTTTATTATTTTTCATACTCTAATTTATCGTCCCATTGCCTCACGCATCAAAGCTTTTATAGTAATCCTTGGTGTGGTTATATAAATACAAAAAAAAAGAAGATAATCCTTATCAGCGTTCTGGTTAAAAAGGAAAGTGGAAGGATGGACAAGAATGAAAAATGAAATGTTTTTGTTCTCTGGAAAAATATACAAAAAAACCAAATAAAAATATTAAAATGTATATTTCTTTTATTTCCAATTTCCAGCCATCATTTCAATACAAGAGTGAGTGTATTGTATAAAGTATGTTTGTTTTGCGGTGAAAAAACACTATAGAAGATCTTTTGTTTTTTCTATTTGAATTATTTTTTTATATATTTTTAAATTATTTTAATATATTGATAGTAAAAATAAATTTTTATAAATAAAAATATTATTTTAATATATTTTAAAGCAAAAAAATATTTTAAAAATAACTATTATCACAATCTCAAACATTAATTTAAAGGGTGTTAAGAAGTGTGGTAACAATTGTTTTTCAAAGTGTTTTTCATTCCAAAACACATTAAAATAATATATATTTTTTTATTTTTTAAAAATTATTCTTGATATTATACATCAAAATAATTTAAAAATATTAAAAATATATTATTTTTTTTTAAAAAAATTAATTTTTTCAAAAACATTTTCTAATAACAGTGCCAAACACTGCTTTAATCCACCTCTTATCTATTATTTCCATACAAATATTTAATATAAATATTTATTTGCCATCGATTCATTTTCAATCCTATATTCGGCTGACTAGGTAGTTTGTATTTTATTTGAATTTAGTTTTAAAACTATGATTTAAATTTGAATAAACATAAGACAATATCATGGAGAAGATTTCTCATTCATCTATGGATATGATTTTCGCTGACTAAGAATTGATCCGAGAATTTCTCAAGTGGTTACTTTTTTTTTCTTAAGAAAATAATCTTTGACTATATGCAGAGGAAAGTCACGAAACAAACAAATAGTAAAAAACTAAAAACTAAAAACTAAAAATAATAATGACAACAACAAAGAGTTTTAATCCCGGAAACTACTCCTCACTCCTTCAATAATCCTCAATCTTGTCTCTGTCTCCGTCTCTCTCCCCTTCTTGCTTCCTACTCTCCCTCCATTTATTTTTAGTGTTCGCTGAAAACAAATCAAAATTCCAGGGTTTCATTCGCGATCAACAACAGCAATTATTTGATATAAGAAAAAATTGAAGAAATGACTTGAATGATTCGTGTCTTTTGTAGCGACACGTGTCCATCTGCTGCTGCTTGATTGGTCTCAGCCATGCCTTCTCTTCAACTTTTGCAATTGACCGAGCATGGTCGAGGCATTTTGGCCTCTAGAAGGTACTCATTTTATTCCATCCATTTATTCGGATTCTTGAACAGAGTAGAGATTATTTAGATTCTTTAAAATTATTGTTCTTAATCAACTAGTAGCTGAAATTAGATAATCAAATAGAGTTTATATTTTCGGTTCCATTATATTTGGAGGGAAGATTTTTGTGGTAGGTAGGTTTTTTAGTTAAGCAGCTATTGTATTATTTCGGCTTGTTTTTTGATAAACAGTATTGAAAAATCATTCTGTTGTTTTTTTTAAATTAATTTTTTAATTGAGGATGATGTTACATTTCTGATCCTTGGTTACAATTTAATTAATTAATAATTGATAAATCTTGTGAAGCCATGCTGTTTTCCTTTGAAGGTTATGGGGGGGGGGGGTTATTTACAGTTTCGAAATTGAAAGTAAAAGGAAGGATGTGCTTTACTGGCGCCGTTGTGTGTCATGAGTTCCACTAGACTAGAAACCTTTCGTAGTCGGTAATCCGAGTGTGTGAAATTTTGGGTCAGTCACCTTAGCATTATTTCGTGTCTTGTGGAAACACTGAAACTAAAGAGCGTATTCTCTGGGATTTTCTGTTTAAGTTATATAATTTTTGGCATTTAGGATTTTTTTTTAGTTACCTGTTTGCTTTCTAAACAGGTGGTAGTTTTTCCTTAATGTGTTGATAGTTTACGCTTTTAAACAACGAATGAAAAGAAAAAAGGCCAGTGTGAGAAGTTGCCTGCTTAAAAGATAAAATAATTTGGAAAGAAAGATGGTCAGAAAAATCATAAACCCATTCTGGAACTGTTCATGCATGCTGTTGCTCTTGATACAGTTTAACGAAGAACTTTTGTAGCAATGAAGCTTCATTCAGGTAACCTTTTTTGTCCATGCAGGAAATCTCTACTTTTCACGGCTGGTATCTTAGCTGCTGGTGGGACTGCTGTGTATGTGCAGTCACGAATTAGGCCTAAGAAATCTGATTCTTTTCTTTATTCCAATGGGATCAAAGATGATAAAAAGATATCAGATAAGCTGGTTACTAATGGCAAGAAAACTGTACAAAAGAAAGGAGGTTTGAAGGCACTGCAAATTCTAGCCTCAGTTCTTCTGTCCCATATGGGTAAAACAGGTGCCAAGGACCTTTTGGCTATGATTGCCATAGCAGTAAGTTTTTCTTTTCTGCATACTCAAATATAATTATTGAATCAATCAATATCTATATCTTTTTAAGTTCCCCATCCTCAAGGGTGTCTAAATTTGCTGCTAAATCTGTGTGAGAGAGCAATATATTTGCATGGATTTCTTCTAGGTTCACGGTGTATATATAACACTGGTTTACTTTTTGTGATTTATATTCACTATAAATTTTATTTCCAGTTTATCTAGCAACAAAAATCTAAAAAAAGTTTCAAATGCAACTCACTTATGTATAAGAATATGATTGGAAGCATTGAAACAGAGCGGCAATAGATGTGTGGTAACCAAATTGCTCCTGGTACATAGTATCACTATCTTACTCGTCAGAAATGAGCTAGGTCATGGGAAATAAATTAACCAGGTGTCACAACTGAATATAGATGATGGTGATGAGTAGCAGCAAACTGGTGTGTCTTGGTCAGTTTCCTGATGATATGATCTCCCACTAACATTTTGCAATGTCTTTATTTAGATGAAGAGGGGCTGTTATTTTTATTTAATCTGTTGATAATGTCACCAACTCGGTTTATTTCATTTATAGAATCGCTAGAACAACTTTGTACCTCTTTATGTGGAACCTGTTATATTCCTGATAAATCTCTTTGTAAAATGTTGGATTTTTGGATGATTTTAGTCAAGAACAAGGATTTCTTAACGGTATAATGCTAACAGTAACACAAGATGGAATTAGGATTTATGACATACTCTAGATGTTTGGTGCACTCTGTTGTTACTGTGGTTTGAACTTGCAGCTGCAGAGTGTCATCAAGCCAGCTATTAGAGTAAAAACTGGCACTGCAACAGTTGACTTCTAAGATCATCTTCATGCTGTCTCCCAAATTGCAACTAAGTACCCAGTATTCAACAATGAAATGAAAAAAAAATAAAAATAAAAGAATGAAAAAAGAGCTATTTATTGCTGAATGAGAAAAGGAGAGTGGAAGGAAACCGTTGATTTATGTTATGCAGGCATTATCTTTCATGCTTGTACTTTCTGCTCAACTATTACAAAAGAAAAGGAGACTTTTACTTTGAAGTTTCTTTATTTTCTGAAATGGGTGCAAAATGGATCTTTTGTGGGTTTATTTGGTATAGAATATTTATTCATTAATTCAAGCACCTGTTTTCCCCAAACACGTACTATCACCCTTTCAGTTTAGCTTGGCAGTATTTTCATGAACAATAATGCTCTTTGTGTCATTATCTAAGCATGTGTTTACATCCTTTGTGCAGGTCTTGAAAACTACTTTGAGCAACAGATTAGCGAAAGTGCAGGGCTTTTTATTCCGTGCTGCTTTTCTCCAACGTGTACCGTTATTTTTCCGGCTGATATCTGAAAATATCTTACTTTGTTTCCTTCTATCCGCCATTAATTCTACTTCGAAGTATGTAACTGGGACCTTAAGTCTCTGTTTCCGAAAAATATTGACGAAAGTTATCCATGCACATTATTTTGAGGTAAAATGATCTCCTTTTAGGGAAGGATTAACTTTTCTCTGGCATGTACAATTATCTCTCTCTGCTATAGTTCGTCTCCTTTTGAAGTTGCTGTGATAGCCCCCCACCCCCGGGGGAAGTTCTATCATTCATGATGGCACTTGCAATTTAGGATTGAATTTGGAAATTTTGAAATTCATTTACTGATAAAGTAAGATGCGGCTTGCAATGTACTCTTTGATTTGGTCAAAGGCAATCTTTGATGAGATGCTGCCTAATGACTATATTTTGAACTTTGCTTAGTTTTGAACATTGTTTTCTCAGTTGTTCATTAAGCTTATCTTTCTGTTTCAGAACATGGCATACTATAAAATATCACATGTTGACGGTCGGATTACTAACCCTGAACAACGAATTGCAAGTGATGTACCAAGGTTCTGTTCAGAGTTGAGTGAACTTGTCCTTGATGATTTGACTGCAGTTACTGATGGTCTGCTTTATACTTGGCGCCTTTGTTCATATGCCAGCCCTAAGTATTTGTTTTGGATGGTGGTAATTATTTGGCTTTTTTTTTCTAATATTTAGATAGGAAATATTGGCATTATAGATTTTATGAAGACATATTTTCTTGCATGACTGTTGATGATGGCCTTCTCAAGTTAATAAGATTGATGTCTTATAGTTCGCTACTTTACTTGTGATGTCTAGGCCTATGTATTGGGAGCAGGAACCTTGATTAGAAACTTCTCTCCTGCTTTTGGGAAGCTAATGTCTGAAGAACAGCAGTTAGAAGGTGAATATAGGCAGCTACATTCCCGTTTGAGGACCCATGCTGAAAGCATAGCATTTTATGGTGGAGAAAATAGAGAAGAATTTCATATTCAGCAGAAGTTTAAGACCCTGATCAGACACATGAGAACTGTCTTACATGACCATTGGTGGTTTGGAATGATTCAGGACTTTTTATTGAAGTATTTTGGTGCTACTGTAGCTGTTATTTTGATTATTGAGCCTTTCTTTGCTGGCCAACTGAGACCTGACGCTTCAACTTTGGGAAGGGCAGAAATGTTGAGCAATTTAAGATACCATACCAGCGTGATAATATCACTATTTCAGTCCCTGGGAACTCTTTCTATAAGTTCAAGACGACTGAATCGTCTCAGGTATATGTAACATTATGATGCTTTTAGTCATGGACTAAAACGAGACCTTTTTTTTGCATTAATATTATAATTTCTTCAACTTTATTCTTTTTTAAAAAAGCCCTGCCTACCAATTCTTTGACTACTTCCCCTGCAAAAGCTTCAAGCATGTATGTCTGCAATGACAAATTTATTTGTGCTTTATCACAGTGGTTATGCTGACCGCATTCATGAATTAATAGCCGTATCGAGAGAGCTGAGCTATGGTGATAAATCATCACTGCAAAGAAGTGGAAGTAGGAACTACTTCAGTGAAGCTAATTATGTTGAGTTTTTTGGTGTCAAGGTACTTGGAATTTATTGATCATGATGATTGCAGACACTGTTACTCTATATTGGTTAAGATTCCATGTTCTAATACCAATAGTGCTTTCCAGGTTGTCACCCCAAGTGGTAATGTTTTGGTTCAAGACCTGACTCTTAAAGTTGATTCAGGATCTAATCTATTGATTACAGGTATCCCTTTGAACTTGAGAGAGCATCTCATTCCTGCAATGTCTTTTTATTGATATTGTTACTCCATTTCCTTGCTCTTTGATCACTGCTCTCCTTGGTTTGTTGTTTTTATGCTGCTATATAAAGTATATTGTCATTTTTTCTTGAAGGTCCAAATGGTAGTGGGAAGAGCTCACTTTTCCGAGTTCTAGGTGGCCTGTGGCCATTGGTTTCTGGCCATATTGTGAAACCAGGAGTCGGTTCTGATCTTAACAAGGAGATCTTCTATGTTCCACAAAGACCATACACTGCTGTAGGCACACTCCGTGATCAATTAATTTATCCTCTTACTGCAGACCAAGAGATTGAACCACTGACCCATAGCGGAATGGTGGAGCTGTTAAAAAATGTAATTCTCATTCTTTCCCTTCTTTGTTCCTGAAATTTGCTTTCATGATCAATTATTTAACATTTTTGTAGTTGTATTGAAATTTTGTAAATGCTTTTTGTGTAATTAATGTTTCTGTGTTCATATTCTAGGTTGACCTTGAGTATCTATTAGACCGTTATCCACCCGAGAAGGAGGTTAATTGGGGTGAGGAACTGTCACTGGGGGAGCAACAAAGGTTAGGGATGGCCAGGCTGTTCTACCATAAGCCAAAATTTGCAATTCTTGATGAGTGCACTAGTGCTGTGACTACTGATATGGAGGAACGTTTTTGTGCTCAAGTACAAGCTATGGGAACATCTTGCATAACCATATCTCATCGTCCAGCTCTAGTTGCATTTCATGATGTGGTTTTGTCCTTGGATGGAGAAGGAGGCTGGCTTGTTAATTACAAAGGGTTAGTACTTCAAGTTGGTAATTTTTTTTTGTTTGCACATGTGAAACATCGATGCATTAATTGAAACCCTTTGAACTTCAGGAAGGATTCTCCAGCCCTGACTGAAGCTGGGGGTGATCTCACAGGGGATTTTGAGACAGAACGCAAAAATGATGCCGTGATAGTTCAAAAAGCATTTTCCACAAGTGATAAGGTCTTATTAATGCTCTCATGTTTTTATCGTGGACATATATTTATAGTGCCCCATTGGATTTATTTTACTTCATTTAGAACTCATTGGCGGCATTTATCTAGGCCACACACTCGTATATTTCAGAAGTGATAGCAGCATCACCCAACATAGACCATAATGTTCTATTGCCCATTGTTCCACCACTTCAAAGGGCTCCAAGGGCATTGCCACTGAGAGTAGCTGCCATGTTTAAAATATTGGTGAGTCCATTCAAAATCAATGGTGTAATGATACATGCTAATGGCTTGAGGATTTGTTAACTTAGTCGTCGCTATTTCAAACTTGTCTTGCAACATCTTAAAATGGAGTGCCTTCCTTGGGTGGTGCATCATTTGCAACGTCCAATTTGGGCAAAACTCGTTTTATTCCCTCAACTTTGGATATTTCAACAACTTATTCCTTAAATGATCAATTTAGTTATTCAAAAAATCAATTTGGCTCTAAATTCAGTTTCGATTAAGTCCCTCAAAGCTCTAGTAGGTGGTAAGCAATCATGTTTCAATACAGAGACAATTACAATTTAATCTGAAAACTTTATTTATAGATGATTTAGTCTCTCAGTGTTAAGTTCTTTCATTTTTTGTCAGGGTGATTTTAAACTGAATGTGAGGTAGAACATTGGTTTGATTAGTTGAAGAAAGATTCAGGTTGTTAATATTGCGCTGGTAATTGAATTGTTGTATGCTTTTCTTCGTAAAGTTGAAATTTAGAGGT
>Ga0325414_1007303_pt1 | contig 11715 bp, 11 predicted proteins | sample PopdelMetagenome_8_FD_206183 | JGI IMG/M metagenome (GOLD analysis project Ga0325414, IMG submission 206183) | Populus deltoides microbial communities from Bellville, Georgia, United States - Leaf-PdKOR-R3 | ecosystem: Host-associated > Plants > Phyllosphere > Phylloplane/Leaf | place: USA... | reverse complement strand
GTTATAATTGGAGAGTGCCATCCCTAGTAAGATGGCTCAAAATTCAACATGCCTCCAAAATTAATCTAAGACTTGAATATATGATCACAGGTACACAGGTTTGCAATCAAGATCAATAGATTTCTTAATTGCATCCACCACAATTTGAGTCTTTCTGCTGATTTCAGGCCATCTGTTATCCGGCGGGAACCCGCATTTCTTAATGCCCTGCGCTAGCCTAGCAAGCTCTTGAACCATCAAGGCCTCTTGAGGAGTTTCATTATCCACCACAACTTTTTCAGCTTTCACATTCCATCCAGTTTGATCATCCATGAACGTTGCAGGTGATGCCAGGTCAAAAAAAGCAGAACCCTCTTGATAAGGAATGACAAAATCCTTGAGATGCAAGGATCCTTTAGTACCAGTGATCGACAAGTCCATGGATGTATAGGAGAAGAAAGAGCAGTGAATGATTGCGACTGTCTTGTGATCTTGATCATAGTTCAAGCAGGCTGTGCATGATAAAACGATTCCAGCTGAGTTCTTGGTCACACCAGCTGGTAAAGCAGATACAACATTTGGTAATCGGTAATTTTTTGCCCACAAGACTGCTCCGACGCAATACCAGCCCAGATCACCAAGTACACCAAGAGCATCCATATCCTGCTTCACTCTAATATTGTTCTCGAAGAATTCAGGAGGCATTTTAGCTGTTGACGTGCTATGAATCTGATCAGTATCATAAACACAATTAGAGTCGAATATCTAGTTAACAACGACAAATGGAGGGATGGAATTGAAACCTAGGAGTACTTAATTTTTAGTTTACACCAAACCCCAAACCTATGTTCAAACTTGTTGGGAAAAGTCACATATCTTATAGCTAAAAAGTGGAATCTCTAAAGCATTTTCTTTAAGAAATTGATGTCCAAGAAAAAAGAAAGAGATGAACACAAGCACACAACTTACGAAGTCCACTTGTCCAACATGATTGAAATCAAAGAGTAGCTCCTTCATCTTCATAGTTCTTGGATGATGCAACCACATTGAGCCATCCAAGAATTGCACACCATTTGATACACAGGCTTCCAGAATCTTGTCCAAATCTCCCACATCAAGTGCAGCTGGCTTCTCTAACAACACATGCTTCTTCTTTTGGGCAGCCAAGACTGCCCACTGAACATGAAGACTAGTTGGCAATGGCAAGTAAACAACTTCGATGGATGGATCATCAAGTAATTCTTCATAGCTACCGTAAATCTTGATTGTCTCTGGCAATCCATTTTGTATGGCAAATTGCTTGGCCTTTTCTATGGAGCGACTTGCGATAGCATAAAGAATTGAATTGGGTGCTAAGTTTATGGCTCTTGCCAATTTAATTGCTATTTTGGCACATCCTAGGATCCCAAAATTTACTAGATTTTCAGCCATATGTGGTTTTATATTTGGATTTGGCTACTGTTCGTGTTCGATAATTCTTGGAGAGGGATGATGTGCGAGGAAATGATGTTTGGATAAGAAGAATTCGTGGCTTGCTTTAGACCTTAGGACGTTGATAAGGCTAAAATTCTTCTGTGAAGTGTTTTGACTGATTGTTCTATTACTTTTCAAAATTAGGTACAACAACGCCCCAAAACAACCCCTACAAAATACGTGATTAATTTTTATATATATATTTTTTATTATTATTTTAATATGATGTTATTAAAATTAAATTTTAAAAAATAAAAAAAATTATTTTAAAATATTTTTATTAAAAATCACTTTAAAAAACAACCATCATCACACTCTCATCCATTCCCTTTATAATATATGTTTTTGTGACTCAATTATATTTAAAAAATAATTTTTTTATCATTTTAATATGTTAAAAAATAAATTTTAAAAAATAAAAAAATATATATTATTTTAATATACTTTGAAGTAAAATCACTAAAATATTTATATTAAACAGTTAAAAAAAAAAAAAAGTCAATCTCAATCTTCTTTTAACAGGACTGTCTCCCACATGAAGCTTGTATCTTGATCAACTAAAATTTCTGATAGAATTCATGAGATTCTTTACCAAATCATCAGGACAAAAACAAGCCCCAATTCTCTGAGAAGCCCTCTAATTATTCTAATTTTTCTAATTTGACCATCTCATTAACGCAAATGTTTTAGTTTAACCCCTGAAATCACTTTCTGTTAAATACAAGAACCAACTAACTAAAACCTGAAAGCCCGCCTTTCCAGTTTCTGTGCTTCCCTTCCTTCTCTCCCTCTCAAAAGATTCACATCACCTCTTCCTCAAAAAACCCTCCGTTTTCAAGAATGGTATCCACTACTTCATCATCATCACCACCGCGTCGAGTTTCAGCTAGGCCACCATCACGCTCCCTTCTGCCTTTGCGCTTCAAGGCCAAACTACTTCCAGGCCGCGGAAACCCGATTAAGTCAAGAAACTGGTCACGGCCATCACCATCAAGACTAGGACCATCATCATTGAGCTCACAGGAGTCACCATTACCCTTAGTTTCTCCGCTGTCGCGATCATCCCCGTATTTAACCAGGGATTATCTCAGAAGTAAAGCCATACAAGTCCTGGAGTCACCAGATGCTTTACCTCTTACTTATTTTCTTAATGAACTTAACTTCCCTGAAAACTCCATTGATTTAATGAATGCCCGAAAACTCTTGAATTACCTTAAAAAGAACTACCTTACTTCCTTCTGTCTTTGCCTTGTTTCTTACTTCAAATTTTGCGCCACTGAATTTGTGAATTGCAAGGAATATGCCTTTGATGTCCTATGCCAGATTCTTACAGAAAATGAGCATGGTCTTTGGCAGGAAACCTCCTTCATGAATAAAGAACTCAAATCTGCCCTTCTTGATTGTTTGAATACAGAGAGCTCAATAAAGATCTTGCATAAAATTCTCGATTTTGTCGTCACCATTGCTACTAAAGAAGTAAGACTTGGAAATGAATGGCCTGAGCTTCTTGAGTTTGTTTATGAATCTATTGGTTCTGATTCTGATTTTGAAGAGAAATTGAAGTGTGCGATTTCTTTGCTTTATAAGTTGATCCCACAATGTGCTGTCGAAGATTTGGTTATTAGTATTGATTCCTTTTATGATAGTTTAATGGATATATTTGATTCTGAAGAAATGAGTTTAGAGGTACAGGTTCAGGCAGCTCTTGCCTCAAATCGTTTTCTTTGTTACTGGACGAATCGGTCAGACCATGATAGATATAGTACTGTCCTTTTGGTTAAAATAGTGTTGACCATTTCCACTTTGATCGAGCATAGATCAGACAAAGATATACAGGCGGTGGTCAATGAATTGACTGTGTTGGTAAAGGAGAAGCCATGGTCTTTGAGTAGCCAATTTGATTATCTGGTTCTATCTGTGCTTAGGATCGTGGATGGAGTTGAACTTCAAGACAGAACAAAAATTATTGCATTAGAATTTGTGGTTGCTTTATCTGAAACAAGAGTTGAAGGTCGACGAATGTTGCGAAGATCACAATATATAATCCCAAAGTTACTTGAAAAGATTTTGTTTCTGCTTGCAAATTTAGAAGATGACCCAGAAAGCGGAACTGCAGAGACTGACATCCAGAATCTGCCTGTGGTAAGGTGCTTGGCTAGAATTGCAGCTGCCTTAGGTGGGGAAGTTCTCGTGAATAGTTTCCCCAAATTATTTGCAATTCATTTTGGCGCTGAAGATTGGCAGAGCCGCCATGCTGCTGTTCTTTTCCTTGGCATTGTTGCAGAGAAATGTTCAAAGCCAAAGGTCTCTGAACTTTCCCTCTTCTTTCCATTCTATAGGTTTTGTTAATTGATTCTAGTTCTTGTGGCTTCATTGGATTTAAAAATCATCCCTAAGGTTCTACAATGCAGGAGTTGAAACATGGTTGGAGTCAAATGGCAGGAAGAATTATCATAAGTGTCAAAGAAGACATACACCCTCATGTGCGTTGGGCAGCTTTATATACAATAAAACAATTTTCCAGGCATTTGAAACCTGAATTTCAAGACAAGTATCATGAAAAGGTGATGCCTGCATTAACCAAAGCCATGGATGATTTCAATAATCCCCGTGTTCAGGTACCTCGATTCCTGAAATAGCAAATCCTGACTTAACCTTGTAACACCAGTAGCCTGTTACCATCTTTCACCCCTAGACGCTTTATATCCTTGATTCTTTTGGTTTTACTAATTATTTCTCCAGGTGCAAGCTTATTTAGCGTTGTTCGATTTCACCTGGAACTGTTCATCAAGTACTATGAAACCTCACCTGAAGGAAATTGTCAACAAATTGCTCAAACAATTACAGGTATATTACCTGCTGTACAATTCATTCTACCTATGTATGTACTGTGTGCACCCTTGTTTATAATGCATTTAGACACTACTGTTTATAATGCAGAAAGTAAATCATACGGTCCAGGGCGAAACTTTAAAAGTTTTGTCAGCAGTTGCTCATTCATCACAGGTACTACTTGATTATTGATATTCATTTAATCCAAGTTTTTATTTTCTTAGCTATATTCTACCTTCTTGTTTGACACTGCAGGATCACTTTGCAGAGTATTATAGTAGTGTCATGCCTTATCTTAAAGTTATAATGATGACTGCAAATGAGGAACTTGACCACAACCATCTTGCCGATTCCGTGGAGTGCATAACTATGGTTTGGTTGGCTGTAGGAAAGGATAAGATCAGATCTGATATTGAAATGGTAATGGTCAATAACAATTTTTATAGAAATTTAAACTGGTTGTGGTTGCTGTCAGAATAGACCTCCTGAAGTCAGTCCATAACTAAAACCAATTGGATTTATTTCTTAGTTGGAATGGCCAAATGATCTATAATTGTGAGATATTGGCTTACTAACTGTTTATTATCTCATACAAGGTTGTGCAATTGCTCTTCTCTTTACAAGGATCAAAATTAGAGGAAAATGATCCAATGAGAAGTCAACTGTTGCAAGTATGTCATTGTTACTTTTCCAGTTTCATTTCAAACATAAAGGCAGCACTTCCCATTTATTCCAGCTTTTTATCTAACACAAATCTATAACCACGTTGCAGGCATGGGCCAGGCTCGGGAAATGCTTGGGACATGAATTCAAACCTTATATGAGTGTTGCCATTCCGCGGTTGCTTAAATCTGCTAAAATTGGATCATATGTCATTATACCTGAGAATCCTGACGATGTTGATGAATCGGATGGCAGGTAGGCTTTTCAGTCGAGGATTTTTCCTACATTTCTGTAATGCATAATTTACAGTCAATATTTGTTTTCTGGTTTTTGATACTTGTAGAGACAATGCTAGAATGCAGGAAGCTATGCTCCAAAATTGAGAATGTTTTTCCTTTAGCTTGACACCTTCAGGAGAATGATTTTGATAATAAGAGAGATTTTTTTGGTGATTCAAGTTATGGCAACAGCGAGCCGACATTAGGATTTTTAGCCCTTTTCTTTTGCTGAGGAATATATGATTTTTACAGTATCAGGGCCCTGATTCTTGGAGATAGAAAGATTTGGATCAAAACTAAGGTCCTGGAGGAGAAACTCACAGCTTGTAAAGGGCTGTATTTACTGGCTGATGAGTTGAAGGAAGGCCTTTCGATATGGATTGAAAAGGTTGGTTATGCAACACTGCATATGATTCTCCTTTCTTGAATCTCTTCAAAAAAATTGGAAATAACTTTCAATGCAATGATCAATAATATGTGTAGGTTGCTCGGACTTTAGTTCCACGTCTAAAATTTGAACACAGTGAAGAAATCCGAAGAGTTGCTGCTTCTGGTATTTATTACACTTTAATGTTTCTTGACAAAGAAAGCTGAATTCTCCAAGTTAAAACTAATGCTCAGGAGAGATTACAGATTCTCTGATAGCTTGCACAGGAGCATACTCTCTCTTCAACATCGCACAAAATTTTAAGCATCTGAAACAAGACACATGTAGCGTTCTAGTCAGATTGCCTAGTGCTTCGCTCAGAATCAAATCAGTTTTGCCTTTGAACTTGACCTAAAACCTGAGCCTCTTAATAGAATTTTCAGCTATCCTAGACCTTGTTTAGCACCATTTGTCTCTTTTTCATTTTTCCATGTAAGCTTTTTATTTATTAGGAATGCTCCTGCATCATTGATAAACACAGTTTAATTTTTGGTGCTTTGACACTAGCCATGCCAGTGCTATTAAAATCATCTAAAGTAGCAACACAAGAAGGGTATCTTGAGTGGTCTGCTGACGAATCTCCTTTTAAAAAGTTGTGCTCTTATGTGGTACCAGCTCTGGTTAAAGCTCTAAGTAAGGTAATTTCTACTTGAAAATGAACTTTTTTTCTCCTTTGGGTTCAAAGAAATAACATTTAATTAAGCCAGGCTGCTGTAATTCCTAACTGCTATTGGTATGTAGGAATCATTGCTTGAGATTGCGGCAGTAATTTTGGACTCGTTGGATGAATGCATGAAGGTCTGTCTCGCTTTGGACAAATCTTTACTGCTTATATCTGTTTAAGATCCTACTCAAAATCAACATGAACCTCTTTTTATTTTTTATCCATATTTTGTTTTCCTATATGTATCTGTCACAGCAAAATGCTATATATTATGAAATTACCAACATGCATGCTCTTTTATCTTTCAGATGTCTGAACATGTACTAGATGAAGACCAGACTGACCTGTTCTTAAAAGCGATAATGAATGTTCTGCAAAAGATTTCATCTCTTTCAAGAAGCAAAGTTGGGGCTATTGAAGGAATAAATCAGACATTACCAGATGAGGAAAATGGGGAAGAACAGAAAGTTTATGACAAAGTTTGCAATTTTTGTTATCTTTAATTGGAGATGCCTTGCCACTTATTTCAAATTTAATTATTTGTAGATGATCCTTGAAATGAGTTCTGTTGCTTGCCTTCTGTTCATTTCAATGCAGGCAGCTGCTTGTTTGACCACTTTCATCATAACACACAAGAACTCTTTCTCACCATTCATCGGCAAGCTTGCGCCATGCATAGAACTCATGTGGGTGAGTTTAAACATCCTTTTCTGCTCACATTCTGTGATTCCATGGTCATGACCACAACCTAATAATTTCCAAACATTGTTAAGTGATCCATAAAACTGTTGCATGATGGCTGCTGCTGGGCTACCCTGATAACTTTCCAATTCCCATCAAATTGTTTTCATTTCCCACTGGTTCGTTGCCTTCAGGTAAAGGACAGAATAGTCGAAGAGCGAAGAATTGCCTTGCATGTATTTTGTGATGTTGCGAAGCAATTCCAAGAAGAAGCATTTAGGTAGACCATTTCTTTTTTTATTGATTGAGCATGCTTTTATAATGTGCTTAATGCAATCTGATAAAACAGGCGGTGCAAGATTAGTCTTCTATTTCTGTTTAAAGCATGCAAGGATGAGAACCCCGAAGTTCAAGAGGTTTATCTCCCACTCATACCTGTGATGTTGGAACACTTCTATGGTGCATTTCTGATTCAGAAGACTATTTTTTCAGGTAGCTGCGCAGGCAATTGGTACAGCGGCAGAGTTTGGTGGCTCTGTATTCAAGTCTTTTCTTAAAGGTTGCTTGCTATTCTGCTTTCTGCAACACGAGTTCGTCCTGTGCAGTCAGTTTCTGCAATAAACCACGTAGTTTTTCTTTTGCAGGGGCTGTTTCTGCTTTGAATGCGGTTATGGGGCATCCTAACGCGTTGCAGATGGAATATGTAATGGCCCATGATACTGCTGTTTCTGCTCTAGGAAAAATTTTGCAGTTCCATCGTGAAAAACTCAAAGCGGAAAAGGTATATTTGCTTTTTGTTGTTTCCAGATTAACGTCTAAGGAACCTTTTGTGTTCCACCAAATGCGTGCACGTTTCAGCTTGTATTTCCTTTTAGACTTACCTTTCCGACTGATGTTCGACTGGAGAGTATGTCAGGCAGTAAAACAGTGGCAGAAGCACAGCTAGGAATTAATTTGCCTTTTAGAAAGCATATTATGGCCATTCTGTGAAGTTGCCTTCTCTATTTAACAGGTTTTGAGGATATGGTTAGGCCATTTGCCACTGAAAAATAATCTAGAGGAGGCCAAAGTTGTTCATCGGCAGCTATGTTCATTGGTTGAAGTGTAAGCCAAATTTTCATCACATGGTTGAAGTATAACTAGAACCATTCGATTCCATTTTCACTGATTTTCTTTACCCTGGTTATTTTCTTGTTTCATTCCAGGTCAGATGGGGAACTTCTAGGCACCCAAAAGGCTTATCTTTCCGAAATTGTTGCTGTTTACGCCGAGGTACATTCCATTGTTTGTTTAATTCGGCAAACTGCTTAATTTTCTATGAATTTTACTTATAATAGAACAATCCTTTTTCTTTTTCGAAAGATCCTGTGGGCAGGCAAGAAGTTAGCTACTGAGGAAACTGTAAACCAAATGATCAAGCAATTGAAACTTCACAGTAGAAGGTCACCCCCTTCTACCTGGAGATCCATCATGCTCTCCCTGGAACCCCATCTGCAGAAGAAGTTGGAATCCATATTGTCATCCTAGATTTCTATGTACAATGGGCAATGTTGTCTGTCCCTCTTTAAAACGTTTGTGCTAATCAACAAGTTTGCTCATTGCTGCATGTATATGAACTATTCTTATGTGCATTCATCCTGTCACCCCTAACAGGTCCTGGAATACATAAATCGAAGGAATGAATCGCTCATTCAATCACTTGTTGAAGAGAAAATGAACAAATACAAAAAAGACAAAAACATGTTTGGTTGGAGAGACAAACATAAAATAAATTAGTATACGAGACAGTTTTTGAGTGAATTTCTATTCTTTTAAAATAAAAAGGATAGGGGAACATGTCAAATGTTATCATATATACTCATTCTGATATTGAACATCTGCCAGAAAGAATAGATGTGTTTGATCCCAGACGAGGAAGGTAACTAGTTATATATACATATCTTTGTACAGGATCAACTTGTTTGTATGTTATACCACCACCAAACTAAATAGCATCAAATTTGATGATCACGCCAAAATCATTCATTTCCCGGTTAGTTCAATGTCAAAATCCATGTATCCTTTACCATAGTGACTAGATGGTATAATTGAATCAACTTTGGTTCACTTTTCTTGTTTTAAATTTGAAAGGCAGAGTAGGCTGTTGCAAATTCCTGGCAAGTCACATTGCACCTGTAGTAGTATGCACACCCACAGCACCTGTGTCGAAACCGAAGCTCAAGATAACTCTGCAGATTTGAACCCGAGCTCGGTTGGCCAGGTGAACGAAGTGTGTTACTGCTGTACTAAACCTTATTGGCATCAACTTTTGTATACTGAGATCAAAGCGAATGCTACGTGGCACTGTATAAATCTACTTGATGAAAAGATCATTTCAAGTCAAACAGAAAAATAAACAAAACTTTGAGATTTATTCTCTCATGTCGCCATCCTCATCTTCTGCATCAGTTATCTCAAGGTCAGCAAGCAACTCTTCTAGAGGAATAGAAGGTGCATCCTCCCCATCAGTCATAGATGCCTTCTCAGAAGGTTGATATTCTTTGTTACGATACAATGATATATTGAACCTCCACTCAGGGTTCTCTTCCAGATCTCTCAAGAACTGTTCATACTCCGAGTTCATCTTCTCTTCATCACCTCTACCTCTCGTGTCATCAACCTCCATATTGAGGGACTTGAACTTCCACGAACGAGGCTTCACCCGTTTTCTCTGGCGCTTCTCTTCATAGCAGTTCTTTACCAAGATTACTTCCAGAACAACTAAATCTTTGTACTTGTCGAGCTCCATGTCATTACTGTTAGCTCCATGTAGGTCATAACCAAGAGCATTCTCACCAGGTTTCAGAATATGACCCAGATGCGTTTTTATGTAGAACATGGTACGTATCATTCTTCCCAAAACCTGACACACGAGCAACTTGGGCATCAGCTAAAGCATATCTCGAGCCACCAATTCTAACTTAAGGGGAAACAATGTCCACATCAAATACAATATACTCCACAAGCTGCCTGCAAGTGAGAAGAGACTTAAAGGGTGTTCTCAAATACTGGTCAGCATCCAAGAAGCAGTGTTTCAGAGTGAAAGGATCTAACAACGCAATGCTGTTTGTGACTTTGGTGCAGATCACAAGAGGACCTAGATTCCCCAAGCCAACGGCAACTCTTGGAGACAAGCAGATTAAATCCTCACGGCAAATTGGAGAGATTTCAACGGAGAAAGTATATTTGTAATTGTAGTTGTTGCTCTTAGTATCATGGGAAACAAGTTGCTTGTCATTGCGACTCCTTACTGGAGCTACTTTACCCACAAATTTAACACCATGGGTACGATTTCCAAAGAAAAAATCAATACCATGATCCATTTGCTTGATTTTAATAGCACGGACAGCAGCATCATGCTTCAAAATCAGCTGCACCAAGTAAAAGAAAGTTCTTCAATGAGCGACATGCTGCCGGAGCTGGAAAGCAGCAACCCATCGATCAGGATTGGCCTGAACTCTTGCGCAAGAATCACACGTGTTCCTGCTGAACATACTCAACAACATATGCTTGTTCAAGTATTGCACCATTAAGGACTTCCTTCTGAACTCTCACCCGGAGCTTGATCCTCTTGGAATGAGGTTCAGTCCAAATAAATTCCGCATTTACCAAATTAACCCCTTCCTACTTCAACTTCAACTTCTTCAGACAAAATTCCATCAACTCCCTTGATTCTAATTGAGCCCTAATCCCCGTAGTTGGTGGATCCAAGCAGGTATCACACTCGGGGCAATGTACAAGGATCACATGCTTCTTTAACCTTCAGTAATGTCAACTTCCGAGCGCAAACACTTAACACACATTAGCAGCATTTGGTTGCATCAGAGTACCACAATTGCAACACTAAACACTTCCAATTGTCTGAAGAACCAGAAACATGCCTGCTTCTTCGGCCATATCTGGCAAATAGCACCAAGAATAAGAAAAATAACAATTTAGCATTCACAAAGCCAATACACAAACCAAGGTTTCTTTTTCCCCACTTGTATTAATTTTACAGACTATAATTCCATCAAAAGAAACACTGAACACAACAAACAACCTCATAAACAGCTAAAACTACAGCTATTTCAAAACCCCAGATGAAAAAAACCTCAGTTTCTTCAACCTAAGATTCCAAACCACCACCAAGTTGCTAACTTTATCAAATCACTTCAACGTATCCTGTCATAATTTATTTCTTAAGCTTATAAAAAACCAAAACAAGGCATCCTAAAAGGATCAATATCAGGTGTCTCAAAGCAATATATCAAATAATAATAATAATAAAAAAAAAAACTAAACTAAACCAAAACCCAACTGTCCAAAAAAATACATAAATTCAAAAAGAAGCAAGAACACAGTTCAAAACATCAACAAAGCAATCAAATTTGATAATTTTCTCTACTGTCTCCCTCAAGCTTTCCCGGGAAACAAACATAAAATTAAGAAAGGAAAATGGAAACGAGAAAAAGTCATTACCATTGATTTATTTTTACGTGAAGAGGGTACAAAACCCTTGAGATTTGGCTCTTCACAAGCTTTCAAGATCGATACTACAATCATCTTTTTGAACCGACTTACTTGGGCCTTTCTTGGGGTTGCCGGGTCAACCTAGAAAAGCCCAAACAATATTGGTTACTTTGGGTTCACATTCTTAATACTGGCAAACACAAATTTGAGTTAATATAGGATCTGTA
>Ga0325414_1007300_pt1 | contig 11716 bp, 6 predicted proteins | sample PopdelMetagenome_8_FD_206183 | JGI IMG/M metagenome (GOLD analysis project Ga0325414, IMG submission 206183) | Populus deltoides microbial communities from Bellville, Georgia, United States - Leaf-PdKOR-R3 | ecosystem: Host-associated > Plants > Phyllosphere > Phylloplane/Leaf | place: USA... | reverse complement strand
TTTTTTTTCTCATTTCTTTAAACTATTCAGATTCTCATTGATGTTTATTTTAACCGGTCTAGGTTTTTCTTTGTAAAATCATGCTACTTATAAAATATTTGTGTTTTATCAAAATAAAAAGAAATGCATTTATAAAATAAAATAAAATTTAGTCTAAAGAAAATACCTTCTCATATATAAATTAAATCATTTGGGTTTTTAAAAACATTTACTTTGATTATCACAAAATTTAATAAAAATAGATTCAAACTAAAAAAATATTCTTTTCGTCAATAATTTAAATCGTTTGAATTCTTGAAAATATTTACTCTGAACAAAATTTAATAAAAGTAGATTTCAAAAATCGCTACACAATAATCAATAGATGATCAGTCTATATAAAGTTAATTTGTAAAACCACAACCTATCTTATCTTATTTTTTGTTTGATGGTAGTAAATTTGGTGTATTTTTGGAACCACTTACGTGTTAATTGAAGCTACAACTTTTTTCGAACGAATATAAAAACACACCTCTATATTTTCTTGATAGATTTAGAAAATTTTAATATATTTTTTTAAAGTTAAACCCAAGATTTTAACCTAATAAATAAAAATAAAATGTAAACTTCTTTAATCACCCTATCAATCCTTCGAAATAAAATTTATTTATAATCAATTCTGAGTAGTATAGTTTAACTAATCAGGTCCTGAATTTACTCTACAGAAGTCATCAGTTCGAGTCTAATAAACTTTAGGGTTACTAAAAACTTATATGGTCGTTAATTTCAAAATTCATACATGGTCGTTAATTTCAGGATTCATTGAATTAGTCGAGGTGCATGTTAACTAATTTGAACACACACATTAATCTAAAAAAATTTATTTATAATCTTAAAATCTAAATTTATGTTGTATTTTCTGTAATATATATATATATATATATATATATATATATAAAAAGTGATTTGACAACTTTTACCTCATCTCTCATCCATACTCTCTCGAGAAATAAAAAAAGAAAAGTAAAGAGGCATAGGCAAAGCTGGTTTCTCAAGAAGAGCCGTTTCAAAAATGTTTTTGAAGAATTTTTTAATTTTTTAATATATTAATATTAAAATAATTATTTAAAAATAATAATAAAATATTATTCCAATATAATTTTAAATAAAAAATAATCCGGAAAGAACCACTCGTACTACACCGCGCACATTCTCGTTTCCTTCTATCTCCCTCTCACTCTCAAGCCCCACCCTTTTATCTGTTTTTGTATCGTGGCGGCTCTTCTCATATCATACACTTCCTCTTCTCTTCTTCTTTTACTTCTAATAATAAATAATAATTACAATCCCCGTTGCAAATAAGGATTCTTGGAGGATCGCCTCTCTCTCACTCTCTATTTATTTTGATTTATTATTATTTGCGCGATCCACTCCCAACTAGAGCTGCTGCATATTGGTTTATCGATCTGCAAGCAATCCTCTTGATCCTAAAAAAAACAACAATAATAACAAAGAAGAAGAGAACCGCCATGGTTGCGGCCACCCAACCACAACCACCTACACCTACTGCGTCCACAACGACATCCGCCGAAGAAGAAGCCTTGAAAAGGAATACTGATTGTGTTTACTTTCTTGCTTCTCCTTTAACCTGCAAAAAGGTTCGCTTTTCTCCTTTTCTTTTCTTTTTTCATTTCTCAATTAATGGTTGCCGATTTTTAAGGATCTAATTATAAGGGTTACAGATTCACTTTTCTTTACATGTATATTATTTAGGTTTCTTTTTTGGGGTTTTGAGGAAAAACCCTAATCAATTTCTTGAATATAATTGTCAATCTAGATCTTATCTTCTTAAGATCATCACATGATTTGTCTTGTGTTCTTAAATCTATCTGTGCAATGTTCAATTGAGTCTATAATTATGATTTCCCTTGTGGGTTTTAGTTTTTTGTTTCTTACGCATCCGTTTTAGGTAATTCATATGTTGTCTGTTGGCTGGGCTTCCGCCAAGAATGCTAATTTCTAAAAAACCTCTTGTGATGGTGTTTTCGGTAATTGGTTTGTTTTTATAGTCTTTAAAATGCGTTCATTTTTCAGACTTACTTCAAGAATAGTAATATTTGCCAGGCTTTGGGTAAAGTAGGCAAGTTGTGCTTTACGTTTCTTCCCTTAACTATGTCTTTCTGTCAAATCAATATCATGTGTACGATGTACCAAGTGTTCTTGATGTTCTATGATCTCGCTGTGGTTTTTATAAAGAGTGGATTCTTGATTTTTTACCTTCTTTAGCAGTTGATTGTTTTTTTAACTGAAGCCCCTTGTTCTTTGTTTCACCAGGGAAGTGAGTGTGAGTATCGCCACAGTGAATATGCCAGGGTTAATCCCAGGGATTGCTATTTTTGGTTGAATGGCAATTGCATGAATCCCAAGTGTGGGTTTCGTCATCCAGTAAGTCTTTTTTTTTCTCGTCTTGTTTTGATGTTATGCACTTCTTGCTTGATTTGTTTCATTACTCTTTTAGCTGGTGGGAAGCTTTTTAAATTTGCAAGTCTGTCTTGATTAAATTGTTTTATCCGGTTTGTTAGTATCTAATATCTATTCTCTCATTTCAGCCCCTTGATGGCTTGTTTGGCAACCAAACAACAGCCTCTGCTGGATTATCCGGTTTGTTAGTATCTAATATCTATTCTCTCATTTCAGCCCCTTGATGGCTTGTTTGGCAACCAAACAACAGCCTCTGCTGGATCTTCCTTGCCGCCATCACATGCTGCTGCTGCAGCTGCCACACATGCTCCTCACAATTCAGGCAAACAAGGAGTCCTGTGCATTTTCTTTCAGCAGGGACTATGCTTGAAAGGTGACAGATGTGCTTTCTCCCATGGACCAAATCATGCCAGTAATAGAGTTTCTCAAACAATGGCATTTACCCCTGGTACTGAGGCCCACCCTCCAAAAAAGGCTTTTAGTGGCCTTCAAAAGTGTACTCAAGAGCAGAAGCTTCCACAAGTGAATTTATCAAGGGCTGTTGAACCACCCACTGTAGCTAAACCTGTGTCAAAAGCTGAAATTGCTTCAGCAAGGAACAGTGCTGGTGTTGCAAGGAATGTAGTGCCACCCAAAAGCACGGATGAAGTTCCCAGATATAAAGCATCAAATTTTCCTCCCGAGGTCAATGGAAATTCAAGTCGTTCCAATCAGTTGCATCTGTCACGGGTAGCAGATGATCATGTTAACCATAATGGAAAGGATGCTGATGAGTATTTGAGGGAGTCCTCTCCTGGTTTTGATGTTCTTGTGGATGATGAGTTGAGGGATTCTGATTATTACCACGGTGAAGATCAATTTGGAGGAACAATAGGTCATGAAGGGAGGAACTTGAACTCTGTTGATGAATATGGCAGGGGCCATCCTGCTGATTATGGCTCGTTGCCTGATGACCAAGAAAGGTATGGTGATCCACGAGGCTATGATCCCTATGAACATATGCAAGGGCAGCACGCATGGGAGCAACACAGGGCGTCGTCAGAAAGAATGCTAGTGGCACCAGCACATCTGGAAAGGCGAGGTTACTCGAAAGCTGATAGCCCTGAGCACATTGAAGGATCAGATTTGCGTTATCTTTTATCGAAACAAAGGAGGGTTAACGGCTTGAGATCAGTTGTTAGTAATGATTTTGTCCCAGGCAATCATGTTGAGGAGCGAGGTTACCAGGGTTCTTCACGAAGGGACTCTCATCACTTACTCTCACATGAGAGCCCCATTAGTAGTCGTCTTCGTGGTAGAATAAAGCTTCCAGGAGGATCTCCCAACGAAGGTGGTGACTTGCATGCAGAAAGGGAAATTGACAGGGGCAGGAATCGGGGAAGATTGTCACCAGTAAGGTCCCTGATCTCTTCCCAGCAAGGGAGGTTCCGGGATAGAATGAAAGCTAGGGTGGAAGAGGATTACAATGAGGGGAGAAATTTTAGAGGTCCCCATGTGAGAAGAGAATTAGTAGATGATAAAATTACTAATTTTGCTGCTCCTAAAAGGCTTGCAGAGCTGAGAGGTGGGAAAAATGCAGAGGGTAAATCGCAGCAATCCCTTGGAAAGCGGAAGTACTTGGAAGATCATCCACCATCTGATGCTGATCTCTCATTTGAAGGGCCAATGCCTCTTAGTGAGATTCTTAAGAGAAAGAGAGGGGGTGGAGCTGCAGCTTCTGGTAGCAGAATATCATCTGTTATCGAGGACGGCAATAATCAAAAGGAAAGTAGGCAAAGCCTCACCAGCAATTCCAACAACAAGGCAGTTGCAGAGACTCAAAGTGGATTTTCTTCTGTATTAAAGGACGATGACAGTAGCCAGATGCTAAAAAATAAAGAATCCAAGTTTGCTAGTGATGATGCCCTTGGAACAGAAGGGGAAAACATTGAAATTGTTCATGGAAAGTCTTCTCAGCTACCTAATCCAAGTGAGATTGAGACTGAAGATGGGATGATTGCTGATGACAGAATGGAAGATCACGAGTACGAGGGTGATGATCAGAGGGATGGTGATTATGAATATGAGCAGGCTGATGAAGGAGAGTACAATTACGAAGAGGGTGAAAACATAGATGAAGAGGAATATGAAAACGAAGATGGAGATGACTTTGCCAAGAAAATTGGTGTCGTGTTCTCATGAAGGATGAAAGATAGTTAAGGAGTAGCACTACTGCCTTTTGCTCTAATTGTGGGTTTTTGACGACCATGGTGGGTTCTTCGGATTTGAGTAAGGGGTAGCTGCCACGGGTTTATTTTTCCTTGTAGAAGTAAAAGTAGAGATATCAAGTTCCTTTCTTGTATTAATTGCAAGAAACTCGTTTTATTGTATTTAAAACTCTCTGATTGAATGAGAATTTTGCTTGTGCTTGGAGCATTTCACTTTGCTTGCAAAGCCATAACTTGTAACAGTATAAAATTAATAAGAAAACTGTTACTCGTTTCTCAAACTATTATTTCCGGTTGTTTTTTATAATTTCAAATATCTCTGGTGAATTGATGAGCATTTCGTTTCTGCTTTTAGGTCACTATCGTTATGTAATGAATTGCTGTGACAGATTGGAATGAGATGGTTCAGGAAAGAAGAGCAAAACAAGGAAAGGGAAAGAAAGAAGTATCGTAGCAAATTTCTTTAGCTGATGATTATTGGGTTTGGATTTTGTTGCTCAGTATCATCGCTTGCTGGATGGTTGATAGATTTGCCTCAAGACTTCATTCTGTTCTGTCCCTCCCGGTATGGTGGAACATCTTTAAACTCAAGAAACGATGATTGCCGGATCTGGTCGCCTTAAGTAGCTAGTTTTACGTTATTAACCAGAACCGGACATCGGTTTGATGATGGAATGGAAGGGTTTCATTTTTTGCATTAGTGGTTGTCACTTGTAAGTGCAGCTTTTCTTGCTTCTTTGTTTCAAATTAGCCATCCTTTTATTGGCTTCCCTCCACGACCTTCTTTTTTTAATTTTTTTTCCGTTCCTTTTAAATTAGCTGCTATTTTCATTTAATAAAATAGTTTCTTGTCACACTCACCTATTATTTAAGAAATAATGGCATTTGAAGCAGTTTACTTTTTCATTTTTACTGATTTTCAACAAATTATTATTATTATTATTATGCTAGAATAAAACTCTCTTTCATAGTAGAAATATTTGCGTTAAAAAATTAATTTGAGAGATTATATAACTTTATTAACATATATAAATTTTACTTTATTTTATTATATATAAATATTATTTTTTTATTGACAATTATATTTTTACTTGATGTTAAAAAACACGTTAATTACACCAATATATTTATTCTTTTGCGTTAGAAAAAAAACTTATTTGACTCGTAGCGAGATGAGTCGAATAGAAACGTTAACATTTTTTTATTTGCATTAATGATTCTTGATTTATTTAATTAAATGCATATAAGTTTTTTAATTTTTAATTAGATTTTTATTTTGTAATAAAACATATTGAAAAAACTTGCATGTTTATTTTTTTTTCAAAAATAAATTATCCAACTCATGGCAAAACGCGAGTCACATAGTTAACTTATAACTATTTATATTTATAAATAAATAAATTTGTGTTATTAAATAAACATATTTTATACACAAATAATTTAATATTAATTTTGATAGTTATAATTAAATATATATTTTTATTTTATTTTTTTACCGTATAAAATAATTTAAACTAGACTTAATAAAAAATTAGGAACATAAAATTTAATTATCTTTCAAATTTTAATAATTAGTAGTTAGGATAAACACATATAACTTTTAAAAATAATAATTACTAAAAACATTTCACGTAAGATTATATGAGGGTAAACAGTTCAATTTGTCCTTATATAATTGAACAAGTCTCTAATATGTACTTATAATTTAATTGTTTCTATTTTATTTTTGTATAGTATCCAAATTTTCAACATATCTCTGTCAATATTTTCCATCCAAATTGACATAATTCATTTTTTTTATTTTGAAAAATTCCTTGATCCATGCAATAATATATTTTTAATACTAAAAAAATCAATTTTGTTTTAAAAAATTATAATATTCGAGTTTTACAACTTTTCTATTTTATTCTTATATATAACTCAAGGGTAATTTTAGAATGAAAAATATAATTTTATCAATTTGGATGGACTGAATATATATTTGGAGAATCAGATACAATACAATAAAGGAACAGGTAGAATTAGAAATATAAGGACTTATTGGAAACTTTTCTAATTATACAAGGATAGATTGAGTTATTTATGCATTATATTATTGTGAACACCTTCTATTTAAACATTTCTTTTCAGTTATATATGATGTGAATATAAATTAACAATAAAAACATAAATAAAAAATTATAATTAATTGTTTTTTTAATAAATATTGTATTTAAATTCATACAATCAATGTTTGTTCAAAGGAATAAAAAAATAACATTGAACAATAACAAAAAAATAGCTTACAAAAAAACTAAGCATTCAATTTAATTAACTTGGCTAATTTTGATGTATTTTTTTTAGTATTTTATGTTTTTAATGGTTTGTTTTTAAGTCTTTTCAGAGTTTTCAAAATCAAAATAAATTGTCAAGGAGCTTCTTCTTTTTTTGTTTTAATAATAAACACATAATATGAGAGACTACCTACTTCATCTTCCACTTTCAAAAAAATATAACATCCTATTTTGTTAATTGACAAATAAATATATATGATATTTAAATAAAACAAAATTGTTTGCTTCAAAGCCAACTTACTAATTTGACTTGATCTTTTAAAATTTTTTTTAATAAGAAACACATAATATGAGAGACTACCTCCAAAAGGACTGGCATTCCTAGGAAAACAGTAGTCCCGCCAGGGCTATAACTTTCTGCAATTCAGGGCTACCGAAACCCATCAAGGTTAACACTAGTTGTTAAGACTTGACCCAAGATGGGAGGTCCTACATTATTCAAATCCTACCCTTGGAACTTCTCCAATAAGCTATCCCTCAATTTCTGACCTCATCTCAAGCTATGCAGGCCTTGCTCCTAGCAATTTTATATAAAGAATCAATAATCAAGAAGAAATAAATAATTCCCATCAGGCATTCAGGATTACAAAGACAATACACGAACAACTCTTTCAAAACACAACAATTCCATGCCCATCCCTTGATCTCGTGAAAGAAATCATGTGCATGGTGCTGACAAGGTCCAGGCAGGAAATCCAGTGGCGTAAATATTCAATGCTCTAAATTGCTCCCCTATTCGATTCTTGAGACATTTTCATAGGAGGAAAAAAAAAAACCAGAAAACACAGCAAGTTACAGAAACAGATTTATTTCCAGAGCTTCCGCAATGACATGTTCTTCTCCGTCTCCTTCTTCATGACCTTGGCTACAGCCATCTCAAAATCTTCTTGTGTAACATGGACCCTCCTCTCTCTTAGAGCAAACATTCCAGCCTCAGTGCACACCGCCTGTGAAAGCATAAAAAGAAGCAAGCAAGCATCAAACATGGTCACAATTTAATCAAAGCTGCTTGTACATCTGTAGAGTCATTTTCTGTTTCATGATAAACATAAAAATACCTTCCCCCCCCACCAATTTTCACCAAGGACATTCAAAGAAACATTACCCGAAACAGTAGTTAGATATTGGAGAAATGAAAACTGTTTGTATCACAGGAACAAAGTTAAACAGTTTTTGATCAATTTATCCCTATCCCCTTTCTTATCTTTGTTTATTTTATTTTTTATTTCATTTACTTAAATAAAATAGAGCTTCAATTCTCCTTGTCATGTCTTTCCAAATATTACCTAATTGCTCCAGGAGATATAAAATTTTCCAATTACTTAAGCATTCAGAACAATAAAAGCAAGAGGTATAAAAGAAACTGATATAGTGAGAAAAATACCTTGAGCTCTGCACCAGATGCCCCATTCATCTTCTCAGCTATCTTCTTCATATCAATCCCACGCATTAAATTCATCCTTCTTGAATGGATTTTCACGATATCAAAACGTGACTGCATATTCATTACCCATTTCATCACTCTTTATGAAACAAAATAAGCAAAGAAAACAGTCAAACAAATGAAAATTATACATACATCCACGTTGGGATTTGGAAATTCAATCTTCCTGTCAATTCTTCCTGGCCTAAGGAGAGCTTGATCCAGAATATCAATCCGATTTGTAGCCATCAAAACCTGTTAAAAAGTTTGCCAGAAATGGTAGTGAGTAACATGAATAACTATGTCAATACCTTGCATAATTTCCCCCTATTTGATCTACTTCCTTCTGAAGGTACTCCAGTACCTTGATCTTGTTTGATGCTTCAAATCCATCCAGCTGATTGAGGAGCTCCAGCATAGTACGCTGCACCTCACTGTCACCATTGCCACTGCCAGATTCCATTCGAGCGGATCCAATACTATCAATTTCATCCATGAAAATGATTGATGGAGCATGCTCTCTGTGACAAAACCATCAACCCAGAAATCATACCGAGATATAAGATTTGAAATGTGAAGTAGAGTATATAAGCAAACAGATTTGTGCACCATAACATAAGGCTATAAACGAACAGGTAAATGGTGATCAAAATTAGGCTACAACTAAGCATTTGAAATGTAAGAAGTAGAGCATGTGAGATGACCAACTCTAGAAAAAAAAAGGATAAAATATAGAGCATGTGAGATGACCAATTCTAGAAAAAAAAGGATAAACTATTTCTTTCAAATGGATCATAGTTTTCAAAATCAGAATGGTAACTTTATTTCTCCCAAGCTGCAACTTTCTAGAATGGAGGCATAATGTGTTGTGCCTGGTATGCCAGAATTGTAGTTTAACTCATGCCACAAACATATTTAATCTGGCAACATGGCCCCTTTTCCTGGTTATGGTTTATTTATTAAAATAGTGAGCCCTACTGCCTTCTATCACAGCAGCTGAAAATAAAAGATGGGAGGAATTTAATCATATATACTTCAAGATAGGGCCTTAAAACACTAGTAATCAATTGAGCGCAAGACGCAAGTAAAGAGACGGACCTTGCCATAACAAAAAGCTCTCTGACCATTCTAGAGCCTTCTCCAATGTATTTCTGAACTAATTCAGAACCAGAAACCCTGATGAAAGTACAGTCAGTGTGATGAGCCACTGCCCTAGCCAGTAGAGTTTTTCCTGTGCCAGGAGGTCCATAAAGGAGAACACCCTATGACACGAGGGAAAGAGAAAGAGACATTTAGTCCAAAATCCAAGTACACCAAAGGTGTGAATTAACAGATGGAAAAAACTTAATGACACAATACCTTTGGTTGAGCAATTCCAAGACTCTCAAACAATTCAGGGTGTTTGATTGGAAGTTCAATGACCTACCAAGGTGTCAAGACAAGGTAACAGGAAGCAATGAGAAAATCAAAAACCTAACATGGCTGTTATAATCACAGACCAAGGAAATCCTTGGATGGAACCAAAAACAAATGACTATACAAACCTCCTTAATCTCTTTAATTTGTTGATCAAGACCACCGATCATGTCATAGGTGGAATCTGGAACTTTTTCAACCTTCATGAGGTTGACCAAAGGATCCACTTTGCTTGGCAAGATCAAGTGAAGAACATAGCTGTCATTGCGAAGGGCAACCCTTGTTGATGGAGTGATCTTTGTGATATCAATACTTTTATCAATATCAACAACATACTTCCCCTCTGGATGAACCTAAAAAAAGGCCACTTAGTTTTATCTATACGTTAATAACACATCAATATTCTAATGCTTTTTAAAGCATTGAGTGCTTACCACCAAAATACTCAATAGAGAACGGACCGGGACATGGCGTAATAAAAAGTATACTGACTTGCATTGAACAAAAATAACAGATACTGTACCTTTACTAACACCTTGTTCTTCCCCATTACTTTGACAACTTCACCAACATATGACCCAGGCTCTTGAAGTAGCTGCGACTCTTCTCTAAGCATCCTGACTAAACATGTCAAAAGTTAACAATATCATTCAACCTGTACGTTAAGTAATGGCAGATGCAATCCATCATCTAGTTGACGAATCCAGTAGCATAAAACCGAAATGGTCGTGCAAACAATGATAAGCTTATATATCCCACGAACCGTAGTAGCTAACGAAATCACCAAAACAAGGACAGGTTCCCAAAATTAGGAATAATTTACAAAAAGACGTGTACAGATTCCTTGTATTCTGTTATTTCCCCCTAAATATTTGGTTTTCAATTATTGTTGTTGTTGTTGTGGAGAAGATAAGAAAAACCCTAGCTAAGCTATCAATACATCGACTAATGAAACCCTAACTACTATATTATGATCTATCTATTCATCTATAGAAAAAATAAAAAACTAATAAATCTGGGTCGAATTAAAACCCACCTCTGGAATTAAGGCCATTGCGTTGCGCTTCGAGGCGATTAAGATTGTGGGATTTTTGGCGGACAAGGAGCTGAAGCTCATGGATGTGTTGGAGATAGTACTGCTTCAAACCCTCTCCTTGCCTCGCCGCTCCCGTTTTCGCCGAGCAGCCCTCCTCCGCTATCATCGTCATCGTTGATTCTGTTTGCTGCTGTTGCTTCTTCTCCACTCCTACAGTTGCCATCGCGATTGATTGTTTTTTTTCTGTTGTTGTTGTTGCTGCTGCTGCTGTTGCAAATATCTTTATTTAATTTAAAGGTTTCTTTTCTGGTAAGTCAAAAATACTATTAATTAATCTAAATTAAATGGCAGGCAGTCCCATCCCATGTTTTGTAGGCCTGAGGCCGTTAGGCCCTACAGCATACGGTAATGTTTAATCAATCGGTGCTCTGTTACAATGGTTGTTAATTTCATTTTATTTTATTTAAAATAATCAAAATATTTCATATTAATTTAAAAAATAAAACAAAACAAAATAATTTTTATTTTATTTTAAATCTGATTCATTCCAAAATTTTTAGCTAAATTTTAGCCGAAACATTTTGGTTTCATTCCACATGCTACATTCCGCTCTTAAAAAGTTATTAAATCAAATTAAACCTTATTCAATTCAATTAATTAAACCATCCAGGTATAAAAAGCTCTTTTTCATTATTATTTTCAATAAAAATGATATTAATAATAATATTTAAAATTATTATTACTATTTTCATTAACAATGATATTAATTTTTTAAAATTAGATTTATCACTAATATATATGGTTTATATTCATGTTGTTTTTTTCATGTTTATACTTTGTA
>Ga0325414_1007299_pt1 | contig 11717 bp, 10 predicted proteins | sample PopdelMetagenome_8_FD_206183 | JGI IMG/M metagenome (GOLD analysis project Ga0325414, IMG submission 206183) | Populus deltoides microbial communities from Bellville, Georgia, United States - Leaf-PdKOR-R3 | ecosystem: Host-associated > Plants > Phyllosphere > Phylloplane/Leaf | place: USA... | reverse complement strand
TAAATGTGCACGTCAAACACTCCACAGATAATTTATGCTGTGAAAACTGCATGGCTATGCAAAACCACGCGACGGGGCCAGCTGGCCAGACCATAGCCAGAGGAAATATGAAAGTGATCCGTTTATCGTTCACGAAAAAGAAGACTATATTCAAATATCTAAAAGAGCAGCAGGCAAGTCCAAACCTGGTGTTACACTCACAAATTATACAAATTACCCCATACTCAATTTTTTATTTATAAATATGATGATATAATTAATTATATTTTTGCATTTATGGTTGGCATTTCTGTGTCGTATGCGATAAAACTGCAGAAGCACAAGTACACAATCTAGAAGCCATCCAAGTGATATTTTGCTTTCTGGGTTTGCTTCTTGGTTCATATTTTTCTCTTTTGTAGAAAGCGGAGAGTGGCAGTGTTTCTTTGGAATTTGGAGTGATTCTTGGGTTTGTTTTTTAGCTTGTTTTGTTGGATTTTTAGCTATTTTCAAGTGCATGGTGTCCTTGAGTTTCTTTCTCTGTTAATTTTTGGTATTTGAAAGAAGTCCCATGCTGGTCAATTTCTGAATCTTGAAAAAGGTCTAACAGTTCTGGTAAAAGGGTGCCGTCGTATCAGTCTTGATTGTTTGAGTGGACACTCTAATGCATTTAGCATCGTGGTTCTTTTCAAGTGCTAGTAGAAAGTCCCAAGTTGTTCAACTGGTGAATCCTAAAAGGAATTCTGAGTTATCTGTAAGATTGTGTGCTGGGTTAACAATATTCCAAGAGATATCTGTTCATTTGTGTCTCCTTCTGTTGGCAATTACTTAGAAAAGGGTTCTGATATTTTCTAAGAGGTGCTTGGCAATACATATAGCTTTGATAAGTTCATTTCTTATACAACCCATGACATCAGTTGTTAGTTCTCAGGCAATGTATTGTTTTTTCTCAACTCCAGAGATTACTCCTAGGTTACGAGTGAGAGTTCAAAGTGGTAGCGGTGGTGGTAACTCAAAAGTATCGCCATCTGATTCGGCTCTAGTGATTGGAGAGAAAGATAAAAAATTCGGGGGTCGAATTGACTCATGGAATGCGAGCTTAAAGTGTGGGATTAAGAAAAGGAGCGTTAAAGATGTTATTTCAAGTGACTTGGATGTCTTGTGGGATGACGGTTATGGGACCAAGACTGCGAAGGATTTTTTTGAAGGAGCCAAGGAGATGATTAGGCCTGACGGGGGGCCTCCCCGGTGGTTTTGCCCTACCGAGTGTGGGCAGCCTTTAAAAGATTCTCCAATTCTTCTGTTTTGCCCTGGTAATTATTGTCTTCGTTGTGATAAACTCTTACATGAAATTTAACTTAGATACAAGGTTTCCAAACTATGAATACATGTTAAAAGAAGGACTGGATTTCTAGTTTCTGAGTATCTAGTTTCCAACGAGTTGTTTTGCTCTTCAATACTTTATTTAAAATCTTTGGAATTCCTCATTTAGGTATGTGATTTTTGAGATTTTTATTAAATACAGTGCTATTTGTTTTTTGTATTCGTGCATGCAGGGATTGTTGGTGTTGGCTTGGCCTTGACTTTGCATCATAAAGCTCTCGGGAAGTAAGTTTTTGTTATTTCTTACTGCATGACAATCGCGATGACTATTATTGTTGTTTTTGGACCATCAACTTGTTAAATGTTCATTGGAAATGTTGACACAAAAGCTAGTTCAAATCACACTGTGTGAGAACCTCAAATAGGTGATCACCGTGCTGAAAAGGTTTTGTTCTGCTCTGAGATGATATTTCCCAAACCCTACTCTTGTCTATAACTTTTCCACCTGAATATTCACATCAACAGGGTGTAGCTTCCGAATTCCTGTCCTAAGAGTTTTGTCAAACTGCAGGGTGTTTGAAGTCAGGTGCCTTCATATTCCAGTGAATGATCGAACACCATTTGAAGGTTTTAACCTTTCATCAGATTACTTGATTGAGTTATTTAGAAGTTAAACTAAAATCTCAGCCAACTGAGCTTGCCTTTTCTTCTATCACTTGTGATGGTTAGATCTTCTAATTCTTCAGAAATTGCACTTTACTTGCATGTGCTGTCCTCATCCTCGTACCTTTATGTTGGGTTTTGCCGTCTGGCTATCCTCTTCCACTGAGGAAACATCGTTCTCTATCCATGCTTTAAGTGGATTTTTTTTTGCATGAAGGGCTGGTGAAATTTGTCGAAGAAACAGTGAGGCTAGAGCATGCCTCATCTCCAAATAAGCCAATTTATTTAGTGGGGGATTCCTTCGGGGGATGTCTTGTTCTTGCTGTTGCTGCTCGTAATCCTGAAATTGACCTTGTAGTGATACTAGCTAACCCAGGTCAGTTTCCAGATATGCAGCAATTTGTTCACTCATCTTCTTGATGACTTCTTCATAGAACACTTTGGTTGATGCTCCCTGCTGTTGTCTGACTTGTTAGCCCTTTTATTTTAGCTACATCATTTGACAGGTCACAGCTTCGACCCCTGATCCCCCTTTGGGAGGCGTTGCCTGATGGATTATACAATGCACTTCCATATCTTCTTAGCTTTGTTATGGGTATATATGATCTGTTGCTCCATTATTTCATTTATTATTTTGTTACAGAATTAGATTTTATTACTACTTAAACACATTCCAATTCCTGTCATTGTATTGAACAATATGCTACTAGTATTTTTAAACCAGACAGATTTATCATGATTTTACTTTAATTCTTCTACTCTGAAAAAAATGTTTGGATCTCCTCCTTTTTTCTTCAGAAAACATGATTACCTTGTTTCAAATGCCTTCTTATAAACGCTTTTTTTCCTGGAAGTTGAAACTTTCTTTAATAACTTTTTTCTGTCAGTTGTCTTGTTAAGCTGTGATTGTCATCATTCAGTGGTATTGTTTTGTGATTTCAAATTGCTTCACTTTCGCTATTTACCCTCTCTCTCTGTTTTTGTCCTTACACTAGGTAATCCAGTGGAGATGGCAGGGGTCAATATTGAATATAGATTACCTCCCAGATTACAAATTGAACAATTGTTTCAGAATCTCATTGCTTTGCTACCTCATCTTTCTGTAAGAAATGAAGATAGCACTGCCTAGCCTTTTACACATTATATTTTATTAAATTTAAGAAACCAATAAGATTTTGTATCTGTTATAATCTTCTATTTTGATATAATATGCTGAAGATCTTAAACACAAACTAAAAGACGTAATATTGTCATAAAAAATGATTCTAATAGGCAAAAGCAGGATAGGTTATGCATAGTCATCTGCTGCATGACTCTGTCTAATTCATTGTATCATGATAAATTCCCCATTATATATTTGCCAATTGCTCTTCTGCGTTGAACTTGATTATGACTCTATTGCTAGCACAATATGCTTCTATACAGTCTCTAGCAATGACAGACTGGATCTTCTCATGGTAACTGCTTTTGCACATCAGCCAAATGGTGCAATGTACTTCTTTTGGTTATCTTAATTAGATATAACAAATCATCATGTGCCTTCAGCTTGTTGTCCTGCTATTCATTTTTTCCTCATCTGTTTATTTCTTTTTCCGAGGCCATGAACTGACGTTAAAATGTTCCAGGATTTGGTTGATATAATTCCCAAGGACACTCTTATTTGGAAGTTGAAACTGCTCAAATCAGCGGCTTCTTATGCTAATTCCCGGCTTCATGCTGTGAAAGCTGAAGTGCTCGTCCTGTCAAGGTCTTTATTCTTCCGAGTTTTTATTCTTGTTCCTTTGCATCCCAGGCACAATTTGATTGCTTCTCTTTTCCATATGTATGTTTTTCAAAAGCCCTTCAGAATATTTTCTCTCTAGTTCTTTCTATGTCGTGATTTTATCACTAATCACTCTGCATCTCTAATTGCTAATTCTATGTTACATATTTTTTACTATAGAAGTGACATAGTGCATGGAAAATTTAACAACTGACTAATGAAAGCATAGCATCCTATCTAGCGTGCTGCTCTAATAATTTCCCAGCAGCACCATTCTCTTTTTCTCATCTTCATGTGGCTGATAGCCAGCAGATTCAAGTTTCATTATCATTTAACACAGAAATCTCAGTACATACCTTAAAAGAAACTGTCTTTGCAATGCCCTAATAATCACTGAAGGTTTGCTTCATACTTGAGTTCTTTTAGTTGCTACCATGAAGAGGACAGCTTTTAACTACAGAAAATGCATTCCTTGCTTATCAACATGAATTGATTATTTGTACTCATTTATGTAACTGTTTTAGCACAACTGTATGCTGCGAACTGCAATGAAATATCCAGTTACTAAGTTAGGTTAACATGTGTATGTATTGTAGGAAATATGTTCTTTAACCCGAATTTCTTTTCATGCTTGGTTTTCTTTGAGACGGGTTATGGAAATCTGGTCAAGGAGTTTTAAGATCTTTTATTTGTCTTTTAGTGGTAATGATCACATGCTTCCTAGTGGAGATGAAGCTCAGCGTCTGAAAAGAACATTAAAGAATTGCACAGTTCGTTATTTCAAGGACAATGGGCATAATATTTTAATGGTATGTGACAATAAGTGGTTGTATCTATATTTGTGTCTGATTTAAGTGGAAGCATGTACATGTGGGTACTTAGATGATGTGTGATTCTCCACAATTCATTTCGAGAGCACAACAAAATTCTAAATCTGTTTAATGCGAATCATCATCTTAGTCCCATATTTGAAGTTGTCAAAACAGTTGAGCACTAGCTGAAAGATTCAAGGTCTCAAATTTCACTCACTTCCCTTTCAAAATTGAGAAGTCGGATTATCTTCTAGATATAAGAATGCCGATAATTATCCTCTCTGACCACCCTTTTTGTGGAAAAATTCAGAAAGTAATTCTGTTTTTCTGCCAAGTGTCATCTTCTTTGATGCTCAATGACCCGTTTTTCCCTCCATTAGCACTTGCCATGAAGCTGGTTATTCTTTGTTGACATGGCATGATAGTTGTACTTGTATGCAATGTTCTGAGATAAATTCTGCCACTGGTATTCTGACTTTCGGAAGATGGGAGTTTATTTAGGGTTATATCTTATTATCAAGGTGGTCTCCATCCGTGTAATAGCCACCCCTTCCCTTGATCCCCAATTTGATAACAATTTCCCCTACGCAGAATGAATGGAAATGGTTTTCTCGTACAGTGTTATCAATATAAATTAGAACTTATAATATTTAGCTGGTACATTGAACGATGTTATATTCATAAAAAAGGACTTTAATACTCCTCAACCTGCCTTTCTAATGTGTCAGATATGGGGCCATTAGCATTTGTCTGTACTCATATTCTCAGGATGAGGCTTTCAGTCTTTCATTTCTATATGCTATGGGAAGACTGCTTTATAACTGGTTTTCTCCTGTTTCTGTTCTTCTCTGTGATGGTACAGGAAGATGGTGTTAATTTGCTTACTGTCATTAAAGGTACTGGAAAATACCGTCGTTCAAGGAGGATTGATTTGGTCTTAGACTTTATTCCACCAAGCATGTCAGAATTCAAACAAGGATATGATGAAGTAATTGGGTAATTCAGCAGAGCAATTTTGTACACAGTTCTCTTAATTGTTACATATATGTTCTTAATGAAAACTTCTGGACATGAACATTTGATATGCTTAGATCTGATTTACTAAGACTTAAGTTTATGACTAAATTTAAAATAAGATCACATTAGGTTTGATCCTGGTCAAGCTAGAGCTTCTTTCCATGAAATCTGACATCCTGCCAGGCTTTTGCAACGTGCATCAAGCAGATCCTTCCTGATTTCTAAACACTTTCTGTTTCTTTATCCCTTCTCATTTGATTTTTTCTAAATCTTGGCTCTACTATAAACATCCTCTTGCACAAAAAAAAAAAATTGATTGTTTTGAGAAAGTCTATTGAAATCTCAGGTTGGTCTTGGTTGATTCCTCACATCTTATGAGCATATATATTCTGTAGCTAAGGTAGCTCCTAAAAGAATTGTTGATATATTCTGGAAATCATATTTATGTTTGAAGTTAATTGATCATGATATGTGTATTGGGGCGACTCCTGTCTCCTTGGGGTATACCCCAGCTTGATGCTTCCAGCCTAGGCTCTGTCCACATGCCATCATGAACAGCTAGTCTATCTTGCAAACTTGCATCCAGCACATATATTTGTTTATCTATGGTTCAAGATTATAACACAATCGTTTGAATTTCAGGTTGTTACGCTTTGCTACTGGTTCTGCCATGTTCTCAACTTTGAATGACGGAAAGATAGTGAAAGGTCTTCATGGGGTTCCAAATGAAGGTCCTGTCTTATTAGTTGGCTACCACATGTTGATGGGACTTGAAGTTTATTCCCTTGTCCCAGAATTCTTGAGAGAGAAAAATATTATGGTTCGTGGTGTAACACATCCAGTTATATTTAGGGAAAGGCAGGGGGTTTCATCTCCTGAATTTTCTTTAGCTGATTGGATGAAAGTAATGGGTGCAGTACCTGTCACAGCCAGCAATCTTTTCAACTTGCTGTCAACAAAATCTCATGTGCTTCTTTATCCTGGAGGAGCCCGAGAAGCCCTTCATAACAGGGTAAGCCAATTTCCTTGTGTTAAATTTCAACAAATTTATTTATTTTTTTGGCAAGCTGAAAATCATATTTTTCAAGCGAAATTTTCTTATCATCAAAGTATTTGCTTTATTTCTTTGTTGGAAATTAGATGTAAGCAAGAGGATATATTGTAAAAGTTTGGAAATCATTTCTTATTCAGAGTGTTATGCAGCCAAGATTGGTAGACTAATGTTTAGCACTTCATACATGTAAGGTGGCTTGTATTTCTTTCCATAATCTTCATGGATGATGTCTCACCACCACTATTGTTAACAGCACCAGTATCACCTCCCGACTGCATAGAGCACCTTTTTTTTTGCCACCAGCAAGAGCACCATATTCTTATCCCTACCAAAACTTTATTATAACAGTAGCTTCATCGTCATCTTTCTCTATTACCATCACACTCTATGTTTCTTCAACCTTATTATGCTGCTGCTGCCACCATCAGACCACCTATTTCATATATTAAAAAGTTTGTTAAGTAACTAAAACAATAAGAAGTGGAATTCAAGTTTCTGTGGTTATTAGTTTATAGACTGTGCAAATACTAAGACTTCAAACTATTGGAACTAGGTTTCATATGGCTTCCATGTTAGAAGTTGTGGTAAATATTATGGTATATAGTAACTGATGAGAGCTTTGTTACGTGGCTTCTGTTGTAATCTAACTTTTAGCATCTCTTGGAGAGATTCATATTAGGTTATTAATGGCAGGGCCAAATTTTTTGTACTTGGCTTGAATGCTTTTTAGGTGAATTTCTTGAGGATGGTTTGTTTAAAATATCAGTGGCATGTTCTGTTGCATTCATACAAAAAGTTGGAGGTGACATGGTGCATAAGCATAAGAACTTTAACTCAAGCGAGTTTCAAAATCGTTGAGATTCTGTTTCTGAGATTCCCAGGCAGCAGCATATTTTTAATGGATGAAATTGTACAAGTAGCAGGCAAGAAGGGTGCCAAAAGGAGTACAAATTATTCCTTTTAATCATGCGCTTAGGCTGTTGAAGTAGGAAGGCTTAATAGTGCTCACCAGTCACCAGTAGACAGTGAAATTACACTATGAATAGCTTCCCAAGCACAAATCTTTTCCTTGTCTAATGTTTTTTTTTATTTGCATTAAATTTTCGACTGGTATATCCTTCAAATTCAGTTTCATGTTTATGTATATATGCCATTGATACTGCTATCATTTACAAACTGCTAGGCCATTGATTTCATCCTTACTAATTTATAAAGAAAGACTTGAGGTAAGATAAAGGCATTTACCATGAAACAGGAGCCACTCTTGTGCTGTTAAGTATTTTGCCATAACCTTTTCTTTAGATTTATTAATGTATTGTTTATTTCTTTTTATTGGCCAAAAGCTTGTTTTTTTCCTTTTTTTTTTCAATTACAAAGCTTTTGCAATTTACAGGGTGAAGAATATAAGCTGTTTTGGCCCGATCAACAAGAATTTGTGAGAATGGCAGCAAGGTTTGGGGCTACAATTGTACCATTTGGAACTGTAGGAGAAGATGATGTAGCAGAAGTAAGACCTTTTTTTTGCCACATATTTTATATATTTTGTCATGGATCGTTATTCTGTTGATACATTCTTTTTTTTTTTTTGCTGTGTTATTTCCACAATATTTGTTTACTCAAGGCTAACTGGGAAAAATAGAAAAAAAAAACCCATATTTTCGAGGTAGCTATCCATTGTATGTGCTTGAAGCAGAAATTTGTTAAAATGCACATCATCTCTCAGAAATTTGGCAAACAAATCCGGTAGAGTTAGCATTTTATATGCTCTTATTATGCAAGTTATGCACTGTATATGTCCGAAAGTCTGGTTGAGATGTGCATTTCTGATACTTTCCACATAAATTCTTGCTCCTCTCCAAAGACTTCCATGAACTTTCCCTTTCTTCCATATTTGAACTTGAGATTGCAATCAAATTTCTCCCCATTTTATTATATTTTTAAAAAATTCTTTTCTTTGGATTTTGCAGTTGGTTCTTGATTACAACGACTTCATGAAAATCCCAGTGGTCAATGACTACATCAGAGACGCTAATCGTAATTCCATAAGATTAAGGTGATTGTTCTCCCTGCAATGCTGTGTACTCATTGCATGGTTGTAGAAGTCAAGCTAAAATAAGAATCTAGAGCTACTTGTTGATACATTTTTGTTGACAAAGAACTTTATGTATGCTTATAGAGATAAGAGTAAAGGGGAGGTTGCCAACCAAGAACTATATCTCCCAGGTATTCTGCCGAAGGTTCCGGGCCGCTTTTATTTTCTTTTCGGAAAGCCTATAGAAACAAAGGGCCGAAAGGAAGAGATCCTTGAAGACAGAGAAAATGCAAACCAGTTATACCTGCACATAAAATCTGAAGTTGAACGTTGCATTGCTTATCTTTTGAAGAAACGAGAGGAGGATCCTTACAGGAGTATCGTTGATAGAACAGTGTATCGTGCTTTACATTCTCCTTTGCATGAAGTTCCAGCATTTGACCCTTAAAAAATGGCCACAGTCTCGCAGCAGCCTCCCTTGATAGAACAGTGTATCTTGCTTTACATTCCCAGATCACTTCGCAGAATTTTTTTTTTCACAGCATCACAAGAGGAAAAAAAAAATCGAGAAATAAGTCAAGATTAATTTACCAATTTTTTTAATTATAATGTCTAGGTTATTTTTGGATAAGGTTCTCTGTATATATCAAGATTAAATTTCTTCGCATTCAAGAACAAATTATTAGATGAATTTAGTTTATCGTGAGTTTACTTGCATAAACTCTTTGCAACCTGCTATAAAATGATCGTGCAGTGCAGTACCAAAATTATAAAAATTTCCCTTCCAAGCATGACATCTATATTTAGAGTCTAATGATCTCTTTCGATTCCAAACCCAGATAAAAACAGGAGTAAACCCATTCATCAATCACCTAAAAACCATATGATTAGAGAAAATGTGATAGTGGTCAGATAAAGAACCACTGAGATATTTACCCCATAGCAGGTAATTGTAAGAACCTTACACCTAAAACCCAGAACTTCATGATAGTGGCTGCGAAAGCTTTTCCTATCATGTCAAACCAAACTGGACTCCTCGATGGGTCCTTCCTTAAAGCTGAACTTCATGAAAACAGTTTGGCTAAGAAGACTTGATCCAACTTTTCATACCCTGCTGCCAGACGGCTGAAAAGGGTGAAGACTTCTGGTGCCCTGTTTACATTCTTGCTGTTGTTAAACTATCTCCAGCCCTCGTACTCCATGCTCCAGCAATAACAATCAATATGTTAATCCACGAAAACCAACCTATATATCTTATTTTGTTGGTTTTTCTCATATTATGACTGATATTACTAATTTCCATTTTGTTTTTAGTTTTTGCCTGACAATTAATGGTCTATCTATGAATCATAGAGTTGATTCACTGCTCTAAAGCACCGGCTGCGTGATAAACATGTAGAGATAGTTTTCTAAGTCCTTTTTGTGATTCGTATAGCTAATCAGGCTCCTTTTTGTGCGTGTTTCGCATGCAATCTCATTGTCTTTTGTCTCAATTCTATTGACGTCAATTTCTTGAAAAAATCATACGAGGAAGGAGCAAAAAAAACTTAAAAATCACCGCATGAAATCTACGACAAATTAAAAAATTATCCTGTCAGCTATTAATCTAATTCTTAAATTTTTTCATTCCATCAACAATTCTTATTACTGATATAATATTAAAAATTACCGGTGGAATAAAAAAGCCGACGAGTTATTTTAATTTCAATGATGATTTATGGAAAATTAAATCAATAATTTTTAATATCAACAATTTATTTCTTAAATATTGTCGACAGAATATCCTGTCAATATTCTCCATTTTTATGGGAGTGGAACATGCATATCAAAACCAAGGATAGTTACAGATTTTATGTCAGAATTTATTTTCCTTATAATTTTTATAAAATTACTTTTTATTCTTTTCCCGTACATTTTGCTATGTTCTTTGTATAGGTTTTTGACACCCAAATTAATACATCCTTTTTATTTTTATTTTTTAGCATAGTGATACGTACAAATAATTGTCCTAAAACCAGATATGACGGGTTGATCTATAACTTGGGTGGCCTGATATTTATACTAGATTAGATTTCAATAAAATTAAATATACAGAGAATTGACTCGGTTAAAAATCCAAGTTGGTTCGTAATTCGATCAACTCAGAGAAAACTTAGTCAAAATCTATTGATTTATTTTAAATAATATCATTATTATTTTTTAATAAAATTAGAAAAATTAAATTAAACCGGGTTAAAACCGGAATATCAATCTATTAAACCTATAACCTAGGATTAGCCTGGGGTTTAAAAACTATGCTGCAAACCCCTTACTAATTTAAGAATCCACTAACCACTTTTTAATAAAGCTAGAGTATATGAACTCAAGTGCTAGTACTAAACTTGAAAGTCTTGGATTCCAGAGTTGAATAGAGAAAATATAAAACTTTAAAGGAAAAAATCTTGTGGTTGGTTTTTTATGGCTCATATAGATATTAATTTATCGGATCTTGAACCACAAAATGAAGGATAGCCGTCCATCATTATATGATTATAATTGAAAAATTATATTTATATAAAAAAAAGTTAATGAATTTACGATCATTACGTTAAATCTGCTTGTATATCTCATTAGTTGATCGAACATTGAACAAAAAAATGGAAAAATCGACTTCTTTGCGATGCAATGAGAAATCTTTTGAGTACTTAAATATTTGCAGTTAGGATTAATGCAAGAGCTCCAATCCTGAAAATTGCATGTAAAAGTGTTGAATGTATAAAGTTTCATACAACCAATTTAAGACTCCAGGATTGTTCACAGATTAGAAATTACATGGGGAATTTTCACGCTTTATTATATGATGCCATTGTTGAGAAAGGGACCTGCAACCCTTTCACATCAAGTGTTGAAAACTTAATCCTCCGGCTGCATGTCCATGACAGAAGGGGCATGGAAAATGCCAATCGGAAATCACTCTGCATTAGGGAACTGCACTGTTTTCAGTCAACGAGTTCACATTAGAAACATTTATCCAATTATTGATTGGCCACAGAAAAGTTCATATGGATATTGATCGATTAATGTATAAAGTAGACA
>Ga0325414_1007295_pt1 | contig 11721 bp, 8 predicted proteins | sample PopdelMetagenome_8_FD_206183 | JGI IMG/M metagenome (GOLD analysis project Ga0325414, IMG submission 206183) | Populus deltoides microbial communities from Bellville, Georgia, United States - Leaf-PdKOR-R3 | ecosystem: Host-associated > Plants > Phyllosphere > Phylloplane/Leaf | place: USA... | reverse complement strand
CACCCTAATGCGACTGATCTAGGGTTTCAAGATGCTGTGGATGTTGCCCTTGAGGCATTGTGGGCCAAGCGTTTGAAGTTGAACGTCTAATCAAGGAAGCCTCCTGCCTTCAGTGTTAACTAAGATAGTCGAATCAGGTCTCCTAAAGGCAACACAAAGCGCATTCTTTCTGAACCTTTATCATATAATTAAGGATGGAGATTGTCACAATATATAGTTTTACTGCTTCAATTTCGTGTTTTTTTTTTTTTTTCAGAAATATATATTAGCAGATTATCCATTATTGTCTCTTTCGCACCTTCGGTGTTTCTACACCTATAATGTTTCTCATTGAATTTTTTACAAACATTATTGCATTTAGTTGCTGTCGTTTATATAGAGGAATAAAAAAAATATTGTTTTTGTATTTTAAAAGTGTTTTTAAAAATTTTAAATTTTTTTATGTGCTTCAAATTAATATTTTTAGATCATTTTGATACGCTGATATCAAAAATAATTTTTTAAAAATAAAAAAAATATTATTTTAATATATTTTCAAGTAAAAAACAACTGTAACTACATTTCCAAACAAGCTATTAAGTCTAATAAAAGTAGTGCATGTTGATAATCTACTTTTATGAACATAAGTCTGCATAATCTAGGAGAAAAGTAAAAAGATCACGATTGAAAGAAGTTGTTAAAAAAAAATTTTAGATTTTCCTAAAAAACATTTTTGCCTTATTTTATATAAATCTTGATTATTTGTTAACTAAAAAATTACAATTAACTTCTACCCATAAATCACATAAGCAATAGAATTTATAAACTGTAAACAACTTTCAGAACTCTTTAATTTTCCCAAGTTTCAGCATACGTGTGAAGCTTGGTAAACTATAACTATCACCACCAAAAACTTATATAGTACCATCGAAATTATTAAGAAAATATATTCATTGGTACTTCTAATGATAGCGATGGAAATTTCTAATTATAATCACGATAAAATTATTTTTGTCAATAAATATAAATAGACTAAATAATTAAAAAAATAAAAATATTTTTTATAGTTGAATCCATCTTCAAAATGACATATCATCAATAATCGACAAAATCACCGACATTATATATTCCATCATTATATTTCATCGGCAAGTTCATCGGTAGATCTAAAAGTATTATAATCGGCAACATCCTCATTATCTCCTTCTTTTTATTTTGTCTCTGCAAATCAAAACAACAACTTCTCTCTTTTATTTTGGCACAAATCTAAGTCTCATCGTTACAAATTTCAACCACCCAACATTTCGTAGTGTCAACATCATTGTCTTAATACAACTTTCTCTAAATATTCTCTATACCAAGTAAGAAAACCTACTTATTGATATTTTCAGTTAATGTATTATTGTTTTTTAGTATTTGTAGTGTAGCTTGCTTGTGTATTTTAGTGTTTTACAACCTTTTCATAGAGAATTGGAGTTTGATTTCTATATAGGGTTTGTTTGTGATTTGGGAAAATTTGAATTTGTTTGTAATTTGATATAATTGATTGTGATTTTGTAACTTAGGTGTGTTATACTGAAAGAAATTATGAGTTATTTAATTAGTAACAATCATATTTTGTCAATTTTATTGTTAAGTTGAAAATTTTAGAGAAATTAACTTTTTATAGAATTGATAATAATTAAATTATATTAATTTAGATTGAATAAGTTTGAATTGAACAAATGATATATAACTAGTTGGGTTATTGATTACTTGCAATTAATTGGATATATTTAGTTTACATTTTTTGTACAAAAATAATAATTAATTATTAGATTGTGAATTAATTTTTAATTACCAAAGTTATATTTTGAATTTATTGTTACATTATTAATAAATGTCGTCATCGTTAATCTATATAGGTTTTCTAAGTAATGAATAATCCTTCATGAATGTATCTAGATTCACCTCAAGGGGTGTATAGGGAAGATTATTATAGAGGGGTTACGAGTTTTATTAATTTTACACTTTCAAATCCAAAGAATATTAGTGCATGCAAAATTAGATGTTTATATGTGAAGTGTAAAAACAAAAAAATCAGATATTGTGATGATACATCTTCTAAAAAAAGGATTTGTTGAAAAATACTTGTATTGGTTTGCACACAGAAACCATGTTAGAAATGATTGTTGACTCAATATTTAGTTCTAGAAATATACATGAAGTCGATAATAATAGTAATTATTATAGGAATATGATGACGGATGGAATGTGAATAAATTATTGTTATTCAGGTAAAGGTTCATGTGTAAATGAAGAACCAAATGTAGATGCAACTAGGGTTTTTTTTAATCTTTTAAAAGATTCTAATGAACCATTATGGAATGGGTACACAAATTATAATAAATTATCGATCATTGCCTAAGTATTTGTCATAAAGTCAGATTATGGTATAAGTGAAGTCGGTTATGATAGCATAATCAGATGGGCAAAAAATATTTTACTTGAAAAGAATAAGTTGAAAAAGAACTTCTATGCTGCAAATTTATAATGAAACTATTTGGCCTGAGATATAAAAAAAATTGATATGTGCCCAACTTTTTACATGTTGTATTATGATGAAGATGTAAATTTAACTGAGTGTAAAACATGTAGACATACTCAGTATAAACCCAATATAGGTAGATGAATGACACTTATGGTATATAAAAAACTAAGATATTTTCCTATCACTACTAGGCTGCAAAGATTATCTATGTCTTCAAAAACAGTCGAGTATATGATGCGAAGGATGGAGTAATTGTGTATTTTTTCGATGGTTAAGCTTGAAAGCAATTTAATAGGGTGCATCTTCGGTTTTCAATGAAACCACGCAATGTGCATCTTAGTTTGTGTACAAATAAGTTTAATCCATTTGGGTCATTTGTTGCACCCTTTTCTTGTTGTTTAATTATACTAACAGTTTACAACTTGCCCCCGAGGATATGATGAGGTAAGAATTCATGTTCTTATCTACAATAATATCCAGTCCTTATAGTCCAGGTAGGAATATAGATATTTATTTTTAACCGTTGATTGATGAGTTGAAAATTATAGTCATCTGGGGTTTTGACATGTAATGTCTTTAGGAAACAAAATTTCCAAATAAAGACAGCTTTGATGTGAACTATAAATAATTTTCTTGTGTATGAGATGGTTTTATGATGGAGTATACATGGAAGATTAGCTTTTCTATATTATATGGAAAACAATAAAGCATTCACCTTAACAAATGGTGGTAAAGCTTCTTTTTTTTTCACCAAAGGTTCTTGTCAAATCATTATTGATACAGAAAAATTAGAAATGACTTTTTGAAAGGTAAAGCTAAAAAAAATGTTATACTGCTGGTATTATTGGGTAAAGAATTATATGATGTAATATCGCGGTATAAGAACATTGTATTTGGTTTTCAATTCGGTAAACAGAAATTTTCTAGTTTTGGTGTGCTCCATGATTGGGTGAAGTGAAGTGTTTTTTGGGAGTTTATGTGTTTGAAAACATTTTTAACATGGTTATGGACATCAAAGGATAACATAAAAGCAGCACAGATATAAATGTTTTTTGTGAGTGTCATAATATAGAGTTGCTTAATGATTGAGTACGTATTGTAAAGCTCAAATCCATTTATACCTTAGATAAAAAAAAAATCATAATTTTTTGTTTTTGAATGGTTTAAGAGAATGCAATTTTCTTATGGATAGGCTTCGAACATAGCTAGATTGATGAATTTGAAGGAATGCAGATTGTATGGAATGAAGAATTATAACTTTCATATGTTTATGCAAACACTCATTTCAATTACATATAGGAATTTATTGTCAGAAAGGATATGAAATGCACTCACAGAGATTAGTCATTTTTTAATAAATGTTTTCTCGAACAAGTTGTGTTCACAACACATGGAACAACTTGAAAGGAACATTCTTGAGACAATTTGTAAATTTAAGATGATTTTCCCTCTCTCGTTCTTCGATCTAATAGAGCATCTGCCTATACACTTAGCGTATAAAGAAAAAATTAGAAGGCTTGTGTAATACAAATGGATGTATATTTTTTAGAGGTTAGGAATAACATTCATTCTAAGTGTGTAATGTGTTTTTTTTTTTTTTACTTTTGGTCATTCAATGAATATATGCTTATGTTTTCCTTTATGTAAGTACTTGTTCAACAAAAAAAAAGTTAAAAATAAGGTGCATGTTAAGGCATATATGTGCGAGACTTATATTGTTAAAGAGATTTCAATAATTATCTCATATTATTTGGAGCCTCATATGCTAACAAGAATCAACTGTGTTTCAAGACATGATGATGTTGGTGCAATGTCTTTTGGTGGAAATGTTTCAATATTTTCTCATTTTGGACAACCATTGTCAAAGAATACAGTTTCAAGAAGATATTTGACAAATATCGAATTTAGATAAACACGTGATTATGTGCTATTAAATTGTCATGAACTAAGATTTTTTTTTCAGTAAGTCAATTTCATAATTTTATAGTCTTGAATCATTTTCTCTTGTATTCTCCTTTAGGCTAAACTCCTAATAACTTTCTTATAGGCAACATTGTCAATTCTTATTATTTCAAAATCTAAATCTTATTAAAGCTCAAATTTTTCAAATATAAGATGAACAATTCATAATGTGGTATAAAACACAAGTAAGTTTGTAATTATTTGTAACTATAATAAGAATACATTTATTTAATTTATTTAATCGTTAATGGTTGTTATCTTTAACTAGGTATACAATATGGGAGACAATGTTGAAAGTTCAAAATTACTTTTTTGGGTCCAAAATGAAAGATCAAGTGTTATAACGGGTATTTATCAATAGATATGTTTTATGTATTGAAGATTATGGTGAGGGTAGAAATATCTATAATAATAGAGTTTGTGTTAAAGGATCAACTTCCAATGAATTTGAAGTTGATCATTATGGCAAGTTAGAATAGGTGATTAAATTGCAATATCATAGGGCGCAAAACACAGTTTTTTATTCAAATGCTATTTATATGATCCCGGTAAAGGAATTAGAGTGGATCATCACCATGGTTTAGTTAAAATTAATAAAAGAGGTAGACTTAACAACATCAATGATGTTTTTGTTTGCCAAACAATGTCAACAAGTGTAATACACATACACTCTTTCCTATAAAAAAGATTGTACAAGAGTTAATTGGTTATTTATTATAAAAACCAAACCTAAAAGTTGTGAACGATGGTAAGGATAAATTAAGTGAGGGGAGAAGATGTATTTCAAATAAATGAGCTAGTTGATCCATATCAAGTTACTCTATCTACCGAGTTAAAAGAAATTATGATTTTTGTGTCATTAAGAACACTTATGTTCATGTTGTTGTTGATGAGTTAAATGATATATTGAATACTAGTGGACATACCAATTATCGCACTTATGCGCGTGAAGTTGCAGCGCCAGAATCAAGGAGTTGCCACCTAATTGTTTAGTTCAGGGTCACTAGAAGACCCGAGTGGACTGATCTTATATGAAATTCTAAGGTGAAAGACTGGTTGTAGCTAGGAAAAGTATTAACACCCCTAGCGCACATCACCTGAGTTAAGCTGCATTGTATGGTCTAGATGTGGTTTAAAGGTGTTGATGGGTTCCTAATCGATGGTCTGTCTATGACTTAGAATAAAAAAAATTTCTCATGAATAAATCTGGCATTTTGAATTCATTATGGGCTTGTATGCCAAAATAAATTTTTATGGGAAGAATCCATGTAGGTGCTCTGACATGGTTCACCTATCTTGGAAGGCGAAAGAGTTTTTTACAACTCGTATATTATGGTGAACAATACTCTCAATTAAAATTGGTAAATATCCAAAATAATTCTGAAAATTTTCTAGTCAATTTCTAATATTTAAAAGCTAGCCTACTTATAGGTCTAGCATTTATACCCCAATTTTAACCATTAATTCTCATGGATTCAATAATCTAGTTATTAAATCCAAAAATATTTTTTGAATTTTTGTGTATATTTAAAAAATGTTAAATCATACCATATGTTTATATTTATATTTTTTTAAGCAAAATATAATTTTTATCTTTTAAGTGACTTGGTCGAATGCACACCAAATAAAATACTTTTTTGTATTTCTTAAATGAGAAATTTTTTTCAAAAATTTTAGATATTTTTGAGATTTTGATGAAAAGCGTGTATTTTAATACTAGGTCAACATCTTACAATGTAAGTCTAAAACCCTGTTAATAAATAAAATTGATGGAAAAATATGTGAGGAATCCAAAAATAAGTTTAAATTGGTCCTTGAAATTTTTTATGGAATTTATTTGGGGCCCTGTTTGGCAAAAAAATCTTTTTTATTCAAAACAAAACTGTCAAAATATACCTAAGAGTGTGTTTGTCAAACAACCTCTTAGGCCAAAAATTCTTCAACAAAAAAAAAACCAACCAAATAAAGCCTTAGTACCCAACATAAAAAAAACCAATCGAGTTGACTCGAAAACACTAGTTCAACCCTGAACCAAACTGAAAACCATGGTTTGACTTGAAACTAAAGCAAAACAAATAATCAAACAAAAAACATATCAAAACTAAAAAAAAAAAAAACACGAAAACATAATTTTTTTGATAAAAACAAATCAAACACTAAGAACATGAAGAGCACAATGAACATTCAAACCGAAACCCAGAAAACACAAATCATATACCAAATAAGTTTTCATGCAATCAAGGGATACATTTTGTTCATAATCATGCGTAGATCAAGAATCAAGCATCCATTCTCTCTAATTAACACTCAAAAGCCACGATTTGATCAAAATGTGTTTGGGCAGTCGAAAAAACCCTATAATCTAAATGCATGAATACATGTTATTGATGCATTTTAATCCTAGATTATTTGCTAAAGATGACAAGTTAATATGTATGTGTCAAGAATTAATCCAAAATAGCTCAAAAATAAGAGGCTAAGGAAAAGTTCATGCAAAAAACATTAACCTAGAATCTGGAAAATTTTTAGAAATTGAAGTACTGCTAAAACCTAGATTTTTAAACACAATGGTTTTGGTCCTCACTAACCACTTTAGCAATACCAAGCATAGTTGAATCCAAAGAATTAATAAATAAAAATAAATCATTAATAACATGCATAAAGTTTCAATTCATATAGCTGCCAAAACTTAACTAGCTTATATATATATGCAATTTGAATTCAAAATTAGTTTCCTAGATATATTTTGGTCATGAACAAGCCTTGTAAACCTAGGATCAATAATATTGCTTCACAATGCATTAATCAAACAAAACAAAACAAACATTGTTTTATCAAAACTAACCTAAGAAGAAGCTTTTGTCATATTAAAAACATCAAACACACCCCAAAAACAACATCAAACCGTATAATCAAAATCATAACAATAAAAACAAAAACATAGCCCTTACTCTTTTAAGCATTCTAAAACCTTATCACCCTATTTGCAAATATAAATTTAGACCAAATGACAACCAAAATCTTCTAAATCGGGCCATATAGACTCCACTTTTAGGTTAGAAAATACACCTTCAAAACCCTAGAATAACTACTGTTTTTTTTGTAAAGTTTTCATTTCATAAACTTAATGCCCTTTCAAAACTAAATAAACGCTTGTGCTAAGCTCGTAAACCCTCACAACTAGGTTATTTTCTCAATGTTTCTCTCCTCCATTTCTCTCTTTTTCTCCCTCCTCTCAGCTCTGATTTTCAGGGGTTATTTAACGGGTTTGACTAAGGTTTTTTGTTAGATTCAATCAAAGATTGATCATGATTATGATTGATCAATCTTGGTGCTGTAATCAAAATGAAAGGGCTTTAGACAAAAAAAAAAAAAAACAATAGATGGAAGCTCTATACAAGGTTGGTTTTGTAGTGGTGGTTTTGGTTTTGGTGGTTTTGCCAAACTTTGAGACTAATAAATTGTTTTTTGGCCTTCTAATTTTGAAATAAATTTGGTCAACCCTTGATAAGAACCTATTGAGAAAATTTTGAGTGTGAAGATATGAAAAAGTGAGTGGTTTTTCCAAATGGGTGTCATAGTCATGGTTGAATAGGTTGGCCACTTTTGAGGCCTCGTTGGAGCAACTCTGGCATCAACGTTGCCTAAGACCACCTGAAGTTGGTAGAGGATGTGCACACTTTTCATTTGGATCTAACCTTGTTTAATTTGGAGGCTTGTAGTTTCACATTTATTCATCAAAAGGTGCCAACTCGACCAACCTAGAATTTAAAAATGTAAGAAAAGTTGATCGGGAATAAGATGTTGGAGACTTCTATGGAAGAATTAAGGTGTAAATGTCTAATTTCATAGGTACGAGGTTATAAAGAGGGTGTTTCTTTGTTTAATGGTGGTGGTTACAGCCCTGAGGTGGTCAGAAACGCCACATTCATTCACCTGAAGATGCCTACTCAACCAGCTAAAATTGCTAAGGAAGAAGATTAATTGCGGGTGAACAACATGTCTTCTAAGTTAAACCCTAGAAATTAGGGTTTTTTAATTTGGGATTCGGCCAATTTTAATTTGGTCCCTCCTTTTCCAATTCCTTTTAATTGCACATGTGATTGTCTCCTAACTTTTAATTGCATGCAATTGCACCTCTACCAAATTTAAATATTAGCCCCAAACTTCAGTACCTTTTACAAACGAGTCCTTGGTTTTTAATTTTCTTAATTCCATCCTTAATTGACCACTAAATCTTTAATTTCTTTTAATTTGGCTCCTGATTTCACCAATTTCTATCCTGAAATTGCATGCCACTTAATTACATGTTGGTCCTTAGTCTTGGAAATCTATAATTAAGTCTTAAATGGCCTCTAAACTTTAATTTCTTTTCATAATTAAGCCCTTTATTTAACCAATTAAATCTTCCAAAGTCTAATTTCAATCCCCAAGCTTCAATTTCTTCTAATTAACATCCATATTGACTTTATAAACTGATTTCTCTTGCAATTAAGTCCTTAATAAAATTAATTAAGTCTTTCAAAATTCTCATTGAGTCCTTACCCATCCAAATTTGTTTTTTTTACCCCAAATAAAAATATTTTCACTAGTGGAGCCTTTTTTCAGTCATAATTGGGTTGCTAATTTTATACATTTTAGTCCTCTAAGTTTTTCATTTGTGATCTTGGTCCTCCATCACCAATCTTGAATAATCTTTTAGACTTTCTTCATTTATGTCCTCTTGTATTTTTTTTATATAACTTTTTTATGTGTGTTAAAATATAGGTAACAACACCGATGTTGATGAAGATGAAGGGCTCGAACAATTTTAGTTCAACGAAGAAGATGATGATGAACATGAAAATGACAATAAAGATGATGAGAATTCAATTTAAACATGGGATTTGAACTCATTTTTTATATAAAATATTTTAATATAATTAAGATATTTATTGTTTTTCAATATTGCATTATGTTTTGTACATATATCAAGTGTTTATTGTTGAAGAATATGGTTTTAAATGAGTTGTTGTTGTTTTTTAAAAGATGAATGCAGGTGTTGCTGTTTAATTAGATTGGGTATAGATCATTCAAAAAGCTATATCTCCGATGTATTTACTAACAGAACTAATAAATTATAATTTATTACATACATTTGTCAGTGATTTATTTCATCAGTGAGTGTAATATCACCGACGGACATCACCGATAAATATTAAATTGTTGGAGAATTATAGAGAGCTTATGGATAAATCAAAAAATTAATTTTAACAGACAAGTTTTCAATGATAGTATAATAACCGACGAAACATAAAATAGTTAAAGAGTTATATAGTGTTTAGGAAGAAAATCATGAAATTGGATAACACAGATGGATTCACCGATGGAATATAAAATAGATGGAGAATTACAAAGAGTTTGGAAAAAATTTAGTGTAATTTACTGATGGAAATATAAATAAATAAAAAACATCAGTGAATTCTGGAGTTTTCCAATAAGATTTCTGAAGATTTTAAATAACTGACAAATTAATCAATAGTTTACTAACGGTTTTTAAAATATTTCATCAGTAAAACTGTCAGTTAATGGGATGACGTGGATATATACTGATAAATAAATCGATAAGATTTTCATAAGTGAATTTAAGCCAGATATATCGAGGTAATCCTTAGCTTTCTCCTTTATTCCCACCATTTCCACCATTCTCTCTCAGTCTCTCCTCTTTCTCTCTCTCTCTTTGCCAATTTAGTGTCGACGCTTTCTTTCTTGTTTTAGGTGGATGACACTCTCTCTGTTCTTCTTTAATGGCAATGCTCTCTTTGTCCCTCTACCATTCTCTCTTAGTCTGTCCCCCCTCTCCTTGCCAAGGTATGCCTTTTTCTTTTTAGATTTTTAGTATGTGTTTTCTAACATGTTTTCTAATAAAAAATTACTTGTACTTGAAGTTGATAAATGAAAATCACACACAACCACCAATGCAAGGTAATAAAATTAAAGTGTCAAAATTTAGGGAGTTTTATTCCAATTTAGAGACATTAGTTTCATAATAACATGAATGCACTGCGTATTTGTTAGATATAATGCTGAGTTCTTTGAGTATGGGTGCATATAGTGCAACTTTTTATCGATTGCATCTTTATAGAGATGTTACAACTAGCAACGTAACAAGCATATGAAAGGTCAAGTTGTGATTTACTTTTTGCAATTTGGCTCATTTTTAAGCCAAATTTGGATGGTTTTATGCCTTTGATCATGTGAATAGTTAATTAGAAAATGATGATTTTTTTTTTGTCATGTTAATTTATATTATGAATGTCTGCAGAAGTGCACCACTTTGTGGGCAACTTTGTAGTTACAATTTCCTTTATTTATTTATTTTTATCCATAAAGGTAATGACAAATATAATCAATACTTGAAAAATGCTCGATTCAATTCAGGCAGTTGTTTACTTCAACAAGATGTTATGACATATATGCATAGATGTTAGCATGAGAAGTGAAATAGTAATTGTTAAGAAAGAAAAGGTTTGAGAGAGATCAATGAGAGAAACAGACTGCCAGAGGGATTCATTTAGGTTTTTAGTATGTTGTACACTAGGTTATGCCTTACAAACTAACCAGTGATCTGTTGCTATTTGAGAGATCTCATCACCACATTATTTCTGGAAAATTGAGTTCTAGAAAGCCATAGCCTCTAGCTTGATTCTTCTTAATTCACCATTGGATTTACTTTATATTTCTTAGGAGGGTTTGCCTAGGTGTCCTCTTTGTTCTGAATGTTAGAGATCGGGTTTGAACAACTCTGGTATTCTCCTCAAAATATTTTAGTTTCAGACATGGCTACCAATTACCTAGGAACCAATCGACTGGTTCACCAAACCTAAATAATCTACTAAAAACATATAAAATCGCGTTTAATGGCTTCCTATCAATTTAAGACTCCATTAGTATAACACTTGCTCTTTAAAAATGATTTAAAAAAAAACAAATATCATTAAAGCACTAATTCCTAAACATTTCTCAGTAACCTTAATATGCATACAAAAACTCAATTAAAAAGTATAGATAGAGAACACATAACTTAAATTGATAAAAAAAAAAAAGATTTTGATCTTAAATAAAATCTCCTCATTTATCTTCTTGTTTCTCTTTTGTTAATGTAGGTTTTAATCTTCTAACAAAATAGAGCATAAATTATTATAGGATTTTATTTTTTTAATTCTCTACATTATTATGTAATTAATAATATTCTCCCTAAGTTATAGTAC
>Ga0325414_1007293_pt1 | contig 11723 bp, 4 predicted proteins | sample PopdelMetagenome_8_FD_206183 | JGI IMG/M metagenome (GOLD analysis project Ga0325414, IMG submission 206183) | Populus deltoides microbial communities from Bellville, Georgia, United States - Leaf-PdKOR-R3 | ecosystem: Host-associated > Plants > Phyllosphere > Phylloplane/Leaf | place: USA... | reverse complement strand
TGTGTCAAGAAGTTTGGAGAATATGGATTTATATGAGACCTTCTTCTTGCAGATTGTGAAGATATTATGTGATACATTTTTAAAATTGTGTATTTGGGACATTTTATGACTTTAAATCCTTTCAGCTTCTGCCTGACAAAATGAATATGAAGCAAAAAAATAAATAAAAAAGAAGCTTCAGGAACTGAAAGTTCTAATGGTGAATATATCGAAGTAATAAATTCATTGGCATCCTAAGGTTAATTTTTCCTTCCATGAGCTCAAGAGCTTCATATGCTTTCTTATTGCATATATTTGAGAACCATGACTTCTTACTTGAGAAAGTGTTGTTTTCAATTGGAGATTCAGTTCCTTGAACAAGATATGATGCATGTAGTATTTCAATTAACAGAGTTTTCGGACTTGAATTTTCCAATTTTAATTTCAAGTGGTTGGATTTCTAATTTGGCTAACTTCAACTCCTTAATGAACTTTGTTATGAAATAAAGATTTTTGCTTGGTAGTTTGACATTTACCTTTTAATTTCCATGCAACAGCTTTGTTCGGCACTAAACATCAATAAAAGAAGTGTGGATCGGGACCTTGATGTATATCGAGGCCTTCTTTCTAAATTGGTTCAAGCGAAAGAGTTACTGAAGGAGTATGTAGATAGGTAAAGATCTACATCCTTTCTACATACAATTTCTTTTACATAAAAATGATGGTATGTGATATTATTTTATTCCACTGGTGATTATTACATTATCCATAAACAAAAACATAATTGTGCACCAGCCTGGACTGCTTCTCTTAGCTGCAAGTGTGCACCCTCTTAAAATGGGAGTATGTGAAAATAACACGCACAGAACTTCTTGCGAGTCGGAAACTGTAATCTGGAGAAAATTTGTATTCATCAAACTTAAACAGTAAATGTTTAATCAAAGTACATTGTTATTTAATACAACCATTCTAGTTGTGAACTTGCTATGATATTTATGTTGAGCCAGGTAAATTGTTCATCAAATGCCCATAACGTCTAAAACTGATTCCTCCCAAGATATGTTCTAGCATTCTTCTTCTTTTGTTTGTCCCATCTTGCATGTGGTTCTGTTTTCTAAGATGCTTTTGGTTTTCAGGGAAAAGAAGAAACAAGAAGAACGTGCAGAATCACAGAAGGCTAATGAGATTGTAGCAAAATGTTTGGGAGATCCCCAAGTTGTAGGACAATAGTTCAGTCAACACAGCATAGCTCACCACACAGATCAAATTATACGAAAGCTTCAACATCGTCACTCCTTTATTTTAAGGTACACTCGAAAGACTTCTCTGTTTCAGCAAACCATATGTCAGCTTGTGGATTTACAGTATGATGATCAGGATACATTACCTCTTTGTTCCACATGTTTATATATTTCTTTCCTTTATTTCAAACAATTTTCTTTCTTATTTTTGTACCACAAATGTATCCTGTTATTAAACACCCAGTTGCAAATATATCTTTGTGCTCATCACTATTAAACTTCATTTTTGCGTTAACCGTGTTTGACCATGAATCTAATCAATAAACTTGATGAGCAATGTCATACAAACAAATCATAGAAAATTTTCATTTAAACTGGTGATAAGCACATAATTGTGCTAATACTACAGAAATGAAATATTAATTTATTCAACTGGTGGTAAGCACATGCTACAGAAACATAATTGTGCATCAGCCTGAACTGCATCTTTTAGCTGCAAGTATGCATCCTCTTAAAATGGGAGTATCTGAAAATAACATGTACTGAACCTGTGAATCATTTTCAAATTTTGATTTGCTACAGGAGAATGAACTTTTACTATTGTTAATTGTTGAAAGACATTGTGGTAACTAAAATTTTAGTTACAATTACAAATTTTTACATACAATTGGAACCCAAACCCCCCTAGGGAATTGACCCTGATAAGGAGAGTAAGCAAATAAAAACAGAAAGATATTTTAGGATAATATTTAGTGAGCAGATGGGACAAAGCTGTCTTAGTGAGAAAGTGGGACAGAAGTCAGGTCATGTCACCATGAACTAGATATAATTGTACTTGAGATATTGATTGAAAGTATCAGCTGCACCAAATTTTCCCCACTCCACAAGGTACAGGGACTTCCACATTACTATCTTTGTCCTTTGTGTCAATTATGATGGCTTAATCAAAGTCAATTGGTAGGAGTTGCTTCTGGGGTTCTTAATGATCATGATGTAGGTATGTTGGGAAATTAATGCAGAGTATTTACTTCATTATAATGGAAAATTTTACTGATACAAATAGGATATGATGCAATGATTTCATAAATCACTATAGTAAGTGATAGTCCAGTAAATCTTTTGCATAAGCAAGAAAGATGAACTCTTGACCAGTGTTCATTGTTTCATATATCATTATATTTTTTTTTAATTTGGAGGTAAAGTGATCATATTGAGGAGTAAATTATAAATTAGTCCCTCTAGTTTCAAGAAATGAATTAATTAGGTCTTTTTTGTTTCAATAACTTTTTTTTTTAGTTCTTTGACCGGTGTTGACAAGCTTGATTTAATTTAATTTAATTTTTAAAAAAGACCCCCCCCCCCCCCCCCCCCCCCAATATCAATCTTGTGAACTTATCTGGTTTGATTCTCTAACCAAACATAATTGATAGAGATTGGAATAAAAGAGAATAGAAAAATCCACCTTAGAGAGTGAAGAGTCTGGGTTTTGAGGGCAAGAGAAGCTGCCAATCTCCTCCAATTTTCTTTTCGCCGTCTCCAACTTATTCTCCATCTTCATTACTGCTCATACACTTCTTGCCTACACTTACCTAACCTTAGAAAGACTGGAATCACCACTGAAAACCACAAAATCTTCAAAATTAACCACAATTTGCTCAAACAAACGAGACCCAAATCAAACCCAATGAGAAAAGGAAGCTCAATTGCTGGAAGACATTCCATGAACCCTTCAACCGGAATTTTTATATGAGGGGAAGAGACAGCTGCTGCCATGTGGATTCCAATCACAATCGACTCCAATTCATTTTTGGTTTTCGTATATTGATTATACTTGATGGAACAATAACCAAGTTGCAACCAAGAGGGAAAAAAAAACTAAATAAAACACTGTGAGGACGATTATGGTGTTACAGTATAAATCTTTAAAAATAAAATGAAGCCCGATGGTTGTAAAATAATAAAAATAAAGCGCATTTTGTATGAAATAAGCTTTAAGGTTAGGGGTAGATTATAACCATAACACCTGCAAAGACCTGTTTCACCAACAGTAATTTTTGGCAAGGTACCAAGCAATCCTAAAATAAAATTGCAAGAGTTTTAACCACCAGTTTTATTATCAATTGGTAAATGGATAAATTTACAATCGATTTCAGTAACAATATGGATGAAAAATGATATAAATGAAACTCCAAAACCATGAGAGAATCAACCCAATAAAACATGTAAGCAAATCACAGAGAAAAAAATGAATATTTAAAGGTTTAACTGAGATGAGAAATGTCAACTTCATCTGGGATCCTGAATGTATCAGCTGCGCCAAATTTCCTAAACTCTTCGGCTAGTACCGAGTCCTCCTCGTCACTATCTTTGTCTGCATCATGACAGGATGGCGATGAAGGATCGTTGACACTTCTAGACCTGCAATCATCGGTGGCAAGCATGTTGACTTGGCCAAGATGAGAGATTTCCACCAACACAGTATTATCATCATCGGATGGTAGCGGTTGCTTCCAGGGTTCCCCGTCAATTCTCATGAATGTGTGGTCAGCGCCACCTTTGTGAAACTCGAAGCGGATTCTGTGTGCCTAATACCAAAACCAAAAGAATGTCGAGTTTAGAAGATTAATCTACATTTTTAATGCCATTTTTATGAGACATTTTGATTTCTTGTATGAACCTAGAAATCACAGCACGCATTTCCATCTTAGGTCACTGATTGATTCCTTTATATCCATGAATAAGTAATCGATCTTGGTTTCCTCTTCGTGAATGAATTTTTGATATCCATAAAGAAAGCGCCATTTAAAATCAGGGAAGAATTTCAGTTACAGATTTATTTTTTCACCTGTGCAAGACGAGTTCCATGTCCATTGGGAGCAAGCAAAACAAGCCCATGCCAAGCGTCTCTAAAACCAACAACCTCGATAAGTCCATCATCAACAAAAGGAGGAGTCAAGCCTCTCTGAAACGAATAAAAGAGGCCAATTCATCAGATTTTCCTCAGTAAAATAAACGTTCATGAGATTAAATTATTTAGTTTCCGTCTAAACTAAAATTTAAAGTAGATAAGCAAGTGGACAGATAAAACTGACGTCACGTCGTTTGTTGCTATTTGGTGTCCCCCATGGATTTAGTCCACCAGAAAAGCTGGGCAAGTTAAGGCATACAATTGACCTAATGCTGTTCGTAGAAAAAACAGAGGAGGGGTTGTCAATAGACAAAACATTTTATAGTTTTTTATTAAGAAAGTTTTTTCTAAGCAATATTTAGTTTCAGTGGAAACTTAGAAGCGTTTAACATTTCTTCAAAGTTAGCAGTCATGGAAAAGTGATGCACGATCCATAAAACTGAAGCACATAACCGTTGAGTTACCTGTTAGGTACATGAAGCTTTTCCCATTGACCAGTCTTCTTCATGATCTTCACTGTAGCAAGGTGCGCTATGTTCCTGTAATGAAGAATCATCGCTATTACATAATTTGCTGAGGCATGCAGCATTTATCATAACATGATTCGCTATAGGATTTGCCAGCGAGTCTCTAAACTCTCAGACAATGAAATATATTTTTCTTATTTATAGCTCTATCTCTTCTCAAAGGGATACCAGTTGAAATCCCAATATACAGCGCAGACAGTAATATTGCATGCATCCAGGTAACAGTTAACTCTCGCTCTCTCTGTTTTGCTTTTTATACACTAACCTTGAAGAAGGGTGATAAAGAGATGCTAAAAACCATCCTTGTGTACAACCAAGCTTTGCATAAGTACTCTGTTTCAAAAGGGAGAAAATAAACAATAATTAAGAAAGCAGTATTTCACTTTGAGCTGACCATTTAGTATGTACAAAAGTAGGGACAAGTTATCAAACGAACAGTATTACATTCTTTAGCAGACCAATTATTGTCCAACCAACCAGAGTCCTAATGGTAGACTTCGGAGAAGCCCCGTATTTCGGTGAAGAATAGAAGTTTGATCAAAATTTGACATCCTTTCTTCAACAGTCAAGTATAATTGAACTACCGTGATATTTAATTCAATTTATGAAAATGCACTAGGAATATAGAAGACATTGCAGTACCTGATTAATCAACTGATTTTTGAATTTTTCAGGATGCAACTTCCGCTCAGAATGAAATGCATATGACACTTGGGCATCCATGCCTGTAAACAACAGAATACAAGTCGTGGTTATGTCAGAAAAACGTTTTGGGGTAAAATGTAAAATTTCTGAAATCCAGGTCTTCATGGCATGCTTCAAGAAAGAAGATTTTGAACTTTAAAAAGTTAAATTGACATTCCTTGTTATTTAAAACATATTTACAGTGTGGCATTTTGTAATGGAAGTTAGAAGATACAACAAAACAAAATAAATCCTCTCTATATAATTCACATTTACATCTTAATGCTTATAATCACATGCATATAGGGTAGATATTAAAAAATTATAATCTGATATTAAATATTGAACGTCTCCACTATCTCAGATGTTTTCAATGAATCGATGATTACATAAAAAAAAAAACAAGAACTCAGATATTCTAAACCTCAAGAACAAACTCTATAAATAAGACACGGAGTTTATCTTGCAGTTCAAAAATACTAATAAATTGCACTATACTTTAGAGGCATCCATGACAGATGTCGCGGGGCATGTGCGGCCTTGAGTGACGGTAGGTCTGCCTCATGAGAGGATGTATTGGAAATGGATTTTAGCTATAATCATAAAATTATGGTTATAAAGTTCAAGAGCTCTCGTCTAGTATTAAGTTATTAGGAAATCTATGGTTTGCAAGAGTCCGGATAAGGGACTGGTTGTGCAAGGGAAGATGTATCGCCCTCAGTGCACCCTACCTGAGATAAGCTGCGTTATTATTTAATTGTTTTTCTAAGTCAAGTTTATATTCGTTAGTCTCGTCTAAGATTCAAGGTAGATCTCTCTTCGTGAAGAAGTCTCTACCTTATCTGGTTAAAATCCTAACCGTTCTAAAGTCTAAATTTTAGCATCGCATTTATTTTACTCTTTGTATCTTTAATACCTGAGAGTATACTTTATAATGTAATTTTATACCCTCAAATATTAAAGTCTACATATAAATCCTAACACTTTAAATATAAAGTGAACAAAATGATTAGTGAAAGATTGTTGATATTTTAACTAAATTCTAACGGATAATCATAAACTGATTATGATATCAATTTTACATTTTAAAACATGAGAGATGCAATTTTTTTTTCTTATGAAAATATGTTTGGAAAAATTTTAGGATTCAACAGCATACACGAAAACAAAACATTTTTGTTCTTAAGAGGAAATTAATTTAATTTTTTTCTGAATTTTTTAAATTTTCAATTTTTTTAGAAAAATTTTGGAGAAAACCGAGTGTTTTAATACCGGATCTATATCTTACAATGTAAGTATACAACATGAAATTATGCAAAATGGTTGGAAAAACATGCGAGGGACCCACAAATATTTTTAAAATGCCTTTTGGAAAATTTGAAATTTTTTCTTTTATCCTTTTTTTTAATATTATTAAATATATTAGGTTGGGCTCGGCCCAACCATTTGAGCCGGACCTAGCCAGGTCAGGTTGGGCTGACTGCGAGTTTGCGCTAAACCCGACCCGACCATGTGGATTGGGCTGAAACAGGTCCAATCCAAACCTTTCAAACTGTTGCAGGACATGAATTAATTAATTAACGTCCTGCATGCAAAACTAGGGTGGCGGGGGAAGGCAGACTGACACAGGAGAGATGGGAGCTACTTGGCGTGGAGATGGTTGGTGGTCATGCTGGGAGGTTTGGTGTGATGTTGGTGATGGCGGCGGAGAAAGTGGGAGAAAGCTAGCAGGGAGAGAAAAGGGGAATTGTTGGTTTTTTTAGACTCTAGCTTCTGATTTATTTCTCCTCAGGACATGCAATTCACCCTTATTTATAAGAGGTAGAAAAGGACGCTGTCTCTTTTGGGAATAAATCTTGACCCTTGATTCAGCTGGAAAAGATATCAACCGTTGGCTCAAATTGGTCATCATGAACTGTCAAATTTGATAGTTAAAAGTTGCTTGAGTTGGCCTTTTTGGGCCGTCGCCACAACTAGTGTAGTGTCAATCGGCCAGAAAAAACCATACCAGGGTATGGTCAAGTGTTAGGCTATCATTTTCGTGCAAGTTTTGTCAAATTTGATGGAGAGGTGAAGAATTAAATGTATTTGAAAAGCAACCCCCTAAACAGTCTTTTCAGGTGAAAAAAAGAAAAAGATGAATAATAAACAAAACGACAAGTCATCTAGTCTGTCTTTTTTTGTTTTACTATTTGGTCAAAACGCGCCGTTTCATTTAAATGAAACAATGTCGTTTCGACTTTTAGGGTTTTAATTCAAGCATTTTGCCAAAGTTCAATTTGGTCCTCCATCTTTTATTTTTTTTCAATTGCAACCCTAATTGACCATAAACTTTTAATTTTATGCAATTTTATCCCTGAAAAAACTTCAACATCGGCCCTGAATTTCAGCGCCTTTTTCATTGTAGTCCTTGATTTCAGATTTATGTAAATTGATCCTCAAGTGACCAATAAACTTTTGATTTTTTTTAATTTCATCTCTGATTTCAATCAATTGGATCCCCAAAGTTCAACGTCTTTTTCAAAATGATCTTTGGCTGTTAATTTCTTCAATTTAACCCCTAAATGACCCTAAAACTTTGATTTTCTTGCGATTTTACCCCTGATTGGAATCAATTGACTTTGTAAAAATTAAATTTGATTCTCTAAAATTCCAATTTTCTAAATTAAGCTCAAATTAGACTTTTAAATTTAATTTTTCACCAATTAAGCCCCTAATAAAATTAATTTGACTCATTTAAAATATAATTAAGTCCATGCACCTAATTAAATCTTTTAATTAGACTCAAATTAATTCTTAAACATAATTAAACTTTAATTTGGTTCATGATTAAATCAAATTGACCTATTAAAAATCTAATTATATCCTTGGACTTTATTTTTATGCAGATTCGTTCAATAATAATTTAATTTGACCTTGAATCTGTATTATCTCTTTAATCTTGGGTACAACAAGGCACAACTAGGTTCTCAATTCCATCAAAAATTACAGCTTAATTTTCCTACTTTTGATAAAATACTAGTTTTCTTGCTATTATTATTTATTATTTTTTTTTATTTTAAAAGAAAAGAGAGTAAAATTTTAGGGAATAACCCAAAAATGAATTATGACAAGAGATATATCTTCTTTTAAGGTTTCAATTGGCCAATAAGAAAAATAAAAAGAATTATACTTGGTCCAGGATAGAAGTCTTACCCATACTGAAGTAGTTCCAGAATCCCCCACGAAATGTGATATAACCTTCCTGTGAAGCAACCAAAACATTTTTGTAAGACATGCATGATGCAACTTGTCTTCAAAGAAGTAGATATGTTAAAGTGGAGAACAGAACGATTCTAAGGTTTGTCCTCACTTTTCTTCACTAGAGATAGTACTCTCTTAGAAGTCAACGAATTTTGTTTTTCTCACTTGTAGAAAAATTGTACAAAAACAATTAATGACAATAAATAAAACACTTTCTCAGTAGGAATCTTCCGATTTTATCAAAGGTTTTGCACTAAAGCTAAAGCAGAAAAAAGGCCACAGCATTTAGTTATTTATGATGCAGGCAAATATACACTATTGAATTTTAATTGGGTCTGGTTTAAATGGTACCGAAGAAATCCAATTGTCAGTCTACCGTAAATGCAATTTCATATGCAATATCCTTCTTCAAAGGCACTACCTTTGGTATCAGAGTAGGCACTTGATAATCAAAGACTCCACCAGCACCAAGAAAACAAGTGAGGTTCTTTGAAAAAAGTATATGTTATTTCCAGGCTCAAACGTAACATCGAAGAATTTTAATTTGAAAGAGTAGAAAAGTAGTGTTGGGGTTCAAATAGGCAATTACTACTGGATTTTGCACGGACATCAAATGCAGTTTCCTGATTATAAGCAAAATGATGACCAAGAAATGTTTTAGACAGTTCTTATGAGCACTTTTCCAAAAAAAAAAAAGTAGTTCTTAAGGGCAATGTAGACTGCACTACCATGTTGAGCTCATCTGTTGGAGAAACGCGGTGAACTGCATGCAGAGAATGTGGTAGTTCAAGAGGTGCAATGGGATCACAGGAACCTTCTTTAGGAGCTCTCATCCTCATGAGAATATGCCAGCTGAATTTCAAAAAAGAACATAAAAAAGCAAATATGTAAGTCAAAATAAAAATGAAGCAAGCAAGGACGAACCAAAATATAAATCAATCACCCATGTTTGTTCAATCAGACACCAAACTTATGGCGCAGAAAGAGATTTTCAAGAAATTAAATCCTAAGCGAATTATCCCCACAAGAACATTAATCCGAGTCATGTAACCAGACAAAGCTACGACTATGCATGCACATCCAAACACAAAGATAGTTATGCTAACTAACTTGTCTATTTTCATTTCCTTGGCATTCTTTACTTTCTTCATAAAAGCCATCACAGCCTGAACATCCGTTCCTGGATTCTTCTTTCCCTGCAAATACACTTCATATTACACTCCAGTTCTTCCAGATTGCTAATTCTAACATTACATCACTCAAACTACCATCAATTTCAGAAATCTCGAAACATTCAAATTACATCCTCCATTTCAAATTCATTGACATTATTTCTTACCCAACCAAACGCGAACGGAAGATTGTTTCCGGTCCCCAGTGGCATAGTAGCAATCGGCAGCGGATGCGATAATTTAAGATCGCAAACAACACCAAGAAGCCATCCAGCTGTTCCATCTCCACCAGCAACCTAACATCAATCCAAACAAAAACATTTCAACACACATAAATATAAAAATAAAACAATCAATCCCAACAAAAACATTTCAACACTCATAAATTTAAAAATAAAAAATAAAACAATCAATCCTAACAAAAATATTTCAACACATAAAAAAAATAAAACAAACACAATCACGTTCACATTCAGGAATCCAAACACCACCTAAAAACTAAAATAAATAAAAAACTTACAATAATTCGTAATTTCTCTTGAATTTTAGCAGCAAATTCATCATTAGATTTCAATTTCTCCAAATTCAAATAAATCCTCCGCAACACCACATCCGGCGCTTCCTTCCCCAAATCAAAAACCTAAAAAGTCCATTAAAAACATATAAAAAAAATCACCGATTTGTCATCATAGAACAGAAACTCAAAAAAAAAAAAAAGAAGTCCTCACGGCCCTCACCTGATTTTCATTAAGAAGAGCAGAATAAGTCTTTAAAAGATCTGCACCAAGCTGACCACCACTTTTGGAATTGATAAAAACCAGGACCGGACACTGAGGCAGTTGAGGTGGAGGAGTGGAATCGGATTTCGAATCAGGAACCAAAATGTAATTAGGAATATAAAATTCCTTAAGGAAATCCGAATCGGAAACCGAATCCGTCGTCAATGTACCCTCCATCTAGCCGGGAAAAAAAAGAAACGAAATTTGATTGAAAGAGGAATTCGATTCTGAGAATTTTGATTTAGTTGGAGAGAAAGAGAATTCAATTCTCTTATTATATCAATACAGAGAGGCAGCAGTTGACTCGGATTGTTTGTTTACTGAGAGGTATCCACGTTTGTGAATGTGAATCACGCTCGCTGTTATTTTTGTTTCGCGCTAAGAAGGTGATGCTGGCAGATTCCACTTGGGGTGGGGTCCATGCTGATGTGTTGTCCTACTTGGCATTTACGGTGGTTAGGTTTAAGAATCCAACGTTGTTGTCACGTGGATTTTTTTCCTTTTCTTTTCTTAAGAATATATCCCATAATTTTTTCTGAGTTACGAGTTTTAATTGGACAAGTGTATCATTCAGCTCAATTTTAATATTTTTATAAATTAAAATAATTTTATTTTAATTAAAAATAAATAAATAATCAACAATTACAATCGAGTTTTACTGGGTTAGTCAAGTTTTTAACTTTCTTTATTTTTTTATAAATCCAGCCCGATTCCGGCTCTAGGTCAGCCAAGTTCTGGGTTAACCTATCGGATCGGGTCAGATTTTAAAATTATGATTTTAAATGTATTTTTTTTAATTTCTATCACATAAAAGGCACCTGATTAAGTTAAAAAAAAAAGAAATAAATTATATTTGGTTAAATTTAAAATAACGTGAAATCATGAAATAAAAACCCAATGTTTTTTTATTTGTTATTATTTGCTACAGTGGAGAATGAATGAAAAAAAAGGAAGAAAAGATGTTGATGGTGATATATATGACCATAGAAGGAGATGTTGAGATGTGGCTGGAGCTTATATACCATTGTAGAATCATAATTCAATCCTTCTAGGAATCAATACTATTGTATCAACAGAAATGATATATCTCTATTATGAATTTAATAATTTTGGTTTGATTTATCAAAAGAATTTAATAATTTTTTCTAAATTTATATTTAAATTTTAAATCCAAGAAATTAAAAAAAAAA
>Ga0325414_1007291_pt1 | contig 11724 bp, 5 predicted proteins | sample PopdelMetagenome_8_FD_206183 | JGI IMG/M metagenome (GOLD analysis project Ga0325414, IMG submission 206183) | Populus deltoides microbial communities from Bellville, Georgia, United States - Leaf-PdKOR-R3 | ecosystem: Host-associated > Plants > Phyllosphere > Phylloplane/Leaf | place: USA... | reverse complement strand
AAACCAAAAAAAAACACAGAAAAGGAAAAGAAAAACAGAGCAACACGTAGAGAGCAAAGAAAAATAGCAGCATACACACAAACAAGAATTGTCCCTGCCGTTGTTTTATCCCTGCAACAAGAGAAACAAAAGAAGACTCAGCAATTGACATTCATAGTAAACCAGCATCTTCACTGTTGATTCTTTCATCCTCTCAAATCGGCTGGAGGACAACTTTCATCCTCTCAAATCTGCTGGAGGAAAAGAGTAGATCGTGGGGCGCAGGAGCGGAAAGGGAAAACAGAAGCAAAGAGGCGAGAGTCATCACTGTTCTGCAAGCTTCTTCTCGGTTTACAGAAGCAGGTATGCCGTTCCTCCCCATTCTCGTTTTTTTTTGTTCAAATTTAGTTGCAAGAATACTGTGCGAAGGTAATTTAATTACCTTCGCACAGTTCAAGGCACGCGTGAATTCACTTCACGCGTGCACTTGGACGCAGCCCAGCCGGGCCACTGGTTTTGACCAGTGGCCAGGCCGGGCTGGCTGGGCCTAGCTCAGCCCATATGGGCTGAGCTGGGCCCGGCCCAAATAAAATGTATGCTGGGCCGGGTCGGGCCCAGCCCAAAAATGTAAATTAAAAAATAAAAAGATAAAAAATAAAAAAATACATAATAAAAAAGATGTGTATGTACAAATAAAAAAATAAATATGAATTTATTGTTTTTATTCATTGACGCCAGAGTCAGAATAAAACTATTGATTCAAATTTATTTCATTGTATTTTATTTAAATTACATAAAAAATATACATGCAAAAATAAAATAAAATAAAGTAAATTTATTGGTTTATTCACTGACGCCAGAGTCAGGAATAAAGATACTAATGTAAATTTATTTTATTTTATTTTGTTTTATTTTTTTTAGCTATGTAAAAATAAAAATAATGCGATTGCGTTAAAAAAAATTGATTTTATTTGTGTATTCCTGACTATTTCATTGTATTTTATTTAAATTACATAAAAAATATGCATGCAAAAATAAAATAAAATAAAGTAAATTTATTGGTTTATTCACTGACGCCAGAGTCAGGAATAAAAAATACTAATGTAAATTTATTTTATTTTATTTTGTTTTGTTTTTATTTTTTAGCTACATAAAAATAAAAATAATGCGATTGCGTAAAAAAAAATAAATTGATTTTAATTGTTTATTCACTGACGCCAGAGTCAGGAATAAAAAAATGATAATTCAAATTTATTTATTTTCATACCTACATAATATTTACCAACGCTAGAGTTGGAAATATCCGTAGTTGAATATTCACTGGCGCCAGAGTTAGGAATATTACACACAAAACAAAAATCATAGTATAAACAAAAAAAAATGTTAGCAATTAATGACAAAGATCAGCAATGCAGCCTGCCTTAGATAGGACGTTTAAGGGGTGATAATATCTTTCCTTTTATGTAACCAGTTCCGTACCATAGAATCTCTGTTGACCAGTCAGGGTTCCTAGTATCCATAATACTAGGTGGCGACTCCTTAAACAAAGAATATCACCATTAAAGAATAGGATGCAAAAATCTGTTCTTTTCCAAATAATTAAATTTTTAAGGCCGCCGCGATGTCGGGTGCGATGTCGGTATTGACCTGGTGGACTCGGTTTTGACGGAAAGATGCGGTTGACTCGAGAAAAATATTTTTGAATTTTAAACTTTTTCTTAATTTTTTTGGATTTTTATAAATAATAATAGAAATAAAATAACATTCAAGAAAATCTTGGTGAATCCAAAATTGGGTTACAACACATTGGAAAACATCTGTTTATTTTGTCCACGCAATGGTTCTTTTGACAACCACATGACAGTCGGGAGGATATTATTCATTTAAATGATTTTCTTATCTCCCTCAATTTCTTCTCCATCATCCGTTTCAAAAGATATTCTTCAAATTCAAGTTGGCATGATATGTTGTTGGTTAATTTCGCAAGTGCAAGAATCGTAATAAGTAATAAAGTGATGAGTAGAGTATCGTCCCACGAGGAATTGTAAAAATTACTACTAATTACCAAAGTCTTTTAAATTATGATCTATTTGATGAATCGAATGAGATAGTTTATGAATCAAAAATTAATGATTAAAAAACAAACAACCAAATGATTAAATATTAATGAATTCAATTGTACTGGTTCTAGGATTTATGACTTGTCGTAACTATGCCTATGTGAACTTTCTCGATTAAATTAATTACTCCTGATGTTGAAAATCAGGTTTTCCTAATGTAAATATTAATCTCTCTCGAGCATCAATAAATTATTTCGACAAACAAATTTCATATACTCTACGAAAGTTCTGAACTTGTCGAAATTAATTAAATACTGTAAAACCTGTAACGATTACACAAGTTCCTAGGATATCTCTATCCTATAGATTTCTTAAGGTATTTCAAACAATAGCTAAAACAATTATCATTTCTCAGTTTCAAATTGAATTCTAAATCATGCAGATGTTAGCCAAACACACGCAAGCATTACACATAGAATGAAATACTCAACATCTTAATGTAATAATTCAATCGAAGAAATTGTTCTAGTAAGGCTACATCAAAAATCCTAGAATAAAAGTCTACTCCATAGTTAAATTAAAGAGAAACAAACTTGATACGATGAACATCACTCAAAAGCAGAGAATTTCAGTGGAAGAGATAGGTGTCCTCCCGGTCTTCAATATTTTTGCCTCTGTTCTTTTTGTTCCTATTTGGTGTCGCCTCCTCTCTTTTTCTTTGCTATGTTATAGGGTTTCCCTCTGTCTCCCCTCTGTTTTTCTTCTTTTATATTGTGGTTGTTCTACCCCTGCAGTAATGAGGAAAGTTTCCTCTTTTGCATTGAATTCCTTCCTATCCAGACATTGCGGGCCAGATTTGAGGTAGGAAAAGTGTGAATTCAAAGATCTCTATTTCTGGAGAAATTGTAAAGAATCAAATTTTATTTCCAATGAAACTAATCTTGAAATTTTTGGACCTTTGAGTGTTGAGATAAGGGGCATAAACCGAAACAGTCTGTGCAGTGCAAGAATTTCGGGTTGGTTCAATCCTTGTTTTTCAACTCGCTTTTTGGGCTTCAAAACAACAAAACTGAGTTATATGCCCTTCATATGTTTTGTAGACCTTCATCTCAGCTATTTGAAAATGGTGACAAACATCTGGAACTAAGTTGTATAGCTTCTTTTGCAGCACATAATGAATCACTGTTCAGTTTCATTGCCGAGCTCTGCCTGTTCAGTAACCTAATATTTGAAAACACATTAATTTCCCATGAGGTCAATAGTTCAAAAGGAGATTCAACGTTCTAATTTTCTTGTGCAACATATCCAAAATATTTAAAAATCAAGCATGAATAGTGGAAAATATACAAGCTAAAAATTCTCTTATCATATATGTATGGTACTTTTCAAAAGTTTCAATTATAAAAGGGGATAAAAATATTTTTGGGATATATATATTTGAATTGATAATATACAAAATATTAGTATTTGATTAAAAATCAATTTAATTTCACAAGTGTTATTCTTAAACAAAGTTTTTAGTTTTTTTTTAAATCTTTAATAACATAAATTTCTCACTACAAAATATATCCAATTAGGAAAATTAAATGTTTAGATTTTTTTATATATCTATATTTCAGTATTATATCTAAGAATTCTTTTATATAGGTTTAGTATATTGGCTATAAAATATAGTTTTATTGATTAGATTTTAAATAGGTTACTAATTGGAATTTAATTAATAAAAACCTAAAAAAAGTCCTTTTTAGTGGGATTTAAGGACCATTCGATGATAAAGTTAATGACTTTTAATAAAGGATTGTAATAAATAAAAAAATAAAATTTAAATTATTAAAAACAAGAGTGTTTGTTCTTAGTTATGTATGGTAAATGCTTTGTGAAATAAGAGTATGAATAGAGAATAGAAAAAATTTGAATCATTTACATGAGTAGTTTAGAGGGTATATATAGCCTCTAAACTTTGTCATCCTGCTTGAATGAAGGAGTTAAAGCATTATTTTCTTTTGATAACATTAATGAGAGATAAATATCTCTTACACAATATTAATGAAGGATAAATATCTCTTATACAAAATTAATGTTGATGAAAATATGATAGGCCTTTTAGAGACTTTTATGCACCTAGGGATGTAGGGAGATAATCATTCTTGACTTTTAACATTTGATATTAAATGACATGAGAATAAGCAAACAAATCCACACATGACTATCAACTCTATATGTATATAGTTTAGAATCATTCCAAACCAAGGGTAATGGGTCTGATACCTTATTAGACTTATATACACCTAGGCTCAACGAGTAGCTGAACTCAAGGATATTTGATTTGGCACCTTCTCAGATGATTAGTACTTAAAAGCGCACTTTTATTAAGGTTTTATATCATCATATTGCATTTAATGTATCATTAAATTCCCTAACTTAAACATGTTTTATAATAACAAGTCTAATAATATAAGATATCTTTAATTTATGATAAATGCTCATTTTAAATGCAGGCATGTTTCACAATTCAAAAGATTGATTGATATGTTTAACTACTAAAATTGAGAAGACAAAGAGAGGGCTAAGCTTAGAGAAGAGATGCTGGTTCAATTCAAACTGGAACACTATTCGATTATTGGGTCATAATTGGAGTTGTAGACCTTGGATTCAGGTCTGGTTTATCTTGATGGAAAGCTAAGACATAGGCCCAAAACATTCATTAAGATTCCAAGATTCAAAACTACCGTTTTCAAGCTCAAATTTTAGCAACAAAAGATAACTCTGAATCTATCCTATGGCCCAGACACTGTTCAATGTTCAGCCCATATCTCGAGTTGTAGAAGTCAAAATGAGCTCATTATTTTTTTGGTGGAAAGATGAGACAAATGCTCAGAACTTTCATGAAGAGTATCTATTAAAATTTCGATGTTAGCAATGATGTTTTGTCCAGCCAATAAGTCAATAACTAGCCACCAAGTCAAAAGGTGGCCACCCACTCAATAAATAGTTATCAAATCAATAGTTCTGAATTTTAGCCTATAAAGGAGGTATTTGCAATACATTTAGTCATTTTGGTTTTTAGATCAAGATCTTGCTCTTGCTCTTGCTCTCTTTCTTTGTATTTTGTAATGTTCAAGTTTTATTTCATGTTATATTTTCATTAATCTCTTATTTATACTTTTCATTTCCTTTACTTTACTTAGTTAATGTATATCATTATTATGTTTTTATTTTGTTTATTTATGTTTCTCGTCTTCATTATATTTAGCTAAGTTTATTTTGTGAAGGTGAAAAGGTTAAACTAATGTGCAAGAATAAGTATAATATAAACTCAACATAGACTTTAATGTTTGATATTAACATGTTTATAATTGTTATATTACTCACTCTTAATATCTAGATTTGTGTTGTACAACCCTTGGTACAATAAATACTTGATCCATTCATAGCCAACTGTATGGTATAACCGACACTTGTGTTACGAAAGGAACTTGATTTGTTGTTGACATAAGTTATTATCATAAATACTTGACAATATTTACAAGTATTGGCATCACTGAAATAAGATAATTAATATGATCATGTTTGTCATAACCTATTTTTTGGTTATTCTCCAAATGTGTTTCAATCACTGTTAAAAAAAAAAGTTGGACACGGTGTCATTTTAAATGGCACTATGCATGGTCTTCTCCCCTACAAACGCAGAGACAGGGGAGAAGAAGTTTTTGAAACATTTTTCTCGCTATTCTTCCCCTCTCTCTTTCCCCCTCCCACTTGCACAAAACCCTGCCAAAACCCATACCTATAAGCCCATGCTGCCATGATGAAGAAAACCAGGAAACCATGCCTCGGCCACCATGCCCTGCCAGCAGCTCCCATCACCCACCTTACACTGCGTCATGGCAGGGGTAAGGTGATCCTCTCCTTCTTTGCTTATAAATACCAGAGGAGGAACCGGTAATTTAAGGGAGGAATTTTGGGGAAACCAACAACAGATTTTAGGGGTTGGCATTTTTTGGAGAAGGGAAGAACGACCAGTAGAAAAAAAAAAAAAGGCTTAGGCCTCTGTACAGAGAAGAAAACCACCTCTCACATAGCCACCATCAGAGCCACCGCCAGCTACCATTGTTCTCCCCGTCGTCGATAACAGCATCTGCACCGTGAGAAATAGAAGAAGAAGCAAAAACAGAGACAGGCAGAGGAAGCCATGCAGAAACAAAGAAAGAAGGAGAACCACCATCTGAAACCTCTTGTAACATATTTTTAGGTCCCCACACAAAAAAGGAAAAATTAAAAATATACAAAACAAATAATAATAAATACAAAAACAAATAGTTGAGAAGGTTTAAAAAAATACAAAGATTGGAATTTGACAGTTGACCGGTGAGAGCCCTATTGATAAAGAAATTTGATTTGAGGAAGAAAAGTATAAAATCAGATGTATGAACTCAATTACATTTTATTAAAGATTTAATTGAATTTATGGAGGGTTGATTACAAGGAAAAATGATTTTTTAAGTCAATTTGGGCTTTAATTTGAAGAAATTAAAGTTCTGGGGTCAAATTATAATTTTTAAGAGTTGATTTGGTCAAATCAAGGGCTTCATTGCATAAATATTGAAGTTTGATGGCCAATTAGGGACTTGATTAAAGAAATTCAAAACCAAGGACCAAATTGGAAAAGGCGCGTATATAAAGGGATTGAATTGACAAATCAGGGGTCAAATTGAAGAAATTGGAAGTTTATTAATCAATTAAGGGTCAAATTGCATAAATCCAAAACCAAGAATCAAAGGGAAAAATGTGCCGAAATCTGGGGTTTAAATTGAAGTTCTTCATGGGTAAAATTGAACAAAATTAAAATTTTGAAACCAATCAGCGGTGTAGATAGAAATAAATCGCAAATTAAAGGACTAAATCGTAAGATATTGTTCATCTCCTTCTCCAGCGAGGCTGGTTTGGTGGCTACCTTCCCATGGCATTCGGCACCTCTTTTCTTCACCAAATTGGATGCAACATCCATGCAAACGATCTCGTGGTACCTGACTACACGCTAGTCTAAGCCGTTTGGGCTGATCGAGGCTACATAGGCGGTGGCACTGCCCCAAAGTGGCCAACCCGACCAGCCATTTTCCTACACAAAACTAACAATTCATGATTTCTACTTTGAGCCGATGGTTGGGATTCTTTCGGGTCGAACCAAGGGCTGAGATTTTGCACTAGAAGAGACATAGTGTCCCTCTTCCACCGTCTATAAATAGATTTTATCTTCATCCTCTAGAGAAGGGGGATCGAGGGACCCCAAAGTTAAGAAACAATCATCTTTTGTCCGGGTTCCCAGCAGCTGCTCCTCTCTCTGTTTCTCTCTCCACCGTGGCCTCCTGCCACAACCACCAGAACCACCGACAGCACCGCCACAGCCAGAGAATAAACGGTGAAGAATAGGATAAACACAGGGAGGGGGCAGAGGAGGAGAAATTTTTGGGAGAAAAGAGGGAAGCAAGCTGCAGAAACGGGGGAGAAAAAGAAAAAAAAGAAACAGAGAAGGGAGCTGAATAAAAAAAAAACAGACACGGGGAAACAGAGATAAGAAACCAGAAGAAACAGAGGAGAAAGAGAAAAGCAGAAGAGAGGAGAGGAAGACCACTGCTGCAAAAACCATCGACTCCGCCATTGCTGTTCCTCCCCATCGCCACTGCTGCAACACTGTGAAGAAGAAGGAAAACAGCAGCACTGGTTGTCACAACCACTGTGCCGCGACTCCGCCATTGCTGTTCCTCCCCATCGCCACCGCAGCAACTCCACCTTGAGCCATCGTCGAAAAGGAAAAAAAAAAAGAGGAAGAAGAGACAGAGAAGCAGGAGACAGAAACGGGGAGAAGAAGAAACAAAGGAAAAAAAAAAACACAGAACAGAGAAAGGGCAGAACCGTCGTCTGGCATCGCCATCCACTACGAGCACACCACCTGACCGCCGCTGTTAGCCTCCGCCACCACCACCAACAGCACTGCCTCGCCACTCCAGGTAACCTCCTCACCCCGGCTGCCCCTAGTTTATTTGCTCTTTCCTTTCTTTCATTTGCATGCAGAACGTGACTCACGTTCTGCAGCAAATAATTAAGTAGTTACCCCCACGGCTGGGCTGAGTCCAGCCTTGTAGCTGGGCCAATACAGGCCCAGCTCACATAAGTGGGCCGGGTCCGGCCCGGTTCCATTTTTTTAAAAAAATACTAATATATTTTTGAAGAAATTGAGATTTTCCCGCGTAGTTTTCTACTCCATTTTGATTAATATCGATCTGTATTTTTATATCGTAAAGATACAAATCCGGTATTAAAATACCCGGTTTTTTTAAAAAAATATTTTTATTTTCATGCATACGACCCAGTCTCTTAAAAAAAAAACCATATTGTATTTTCATACAATAAAGATAACTTCAAAAATATATATATATTAGAATGCATTTTGGCTTTAATAACCAGTTTATTAAGGTCACGAGAACTTGGTCAATATTTCAAACAAATCAAAAATATTTTGTTTTGTTTTAATGTTTGTTATTATGAATATATACGTAAAACGTATTTTCGATATTAAAAAGGTAGTTCTATTATAGACATTAAAACGGTTAGGTTTTCCCCCATAAGATAAGAACCTCCTTACTGAGGAGGGCTTTTCTTGAACCATAGACAGACCAACAATTAAAAAACAAAACATAACAAGACCTTATATTTTTATCAGACAATAAAACAATGCAGCTTACCTTAAGTAGGACGTATTTGGGGTGCTAATACCTTCCCTTTACGCAACCAGTCTCCGTACGCGATCTCTGAGACCAATTAGGGTTCCTAGTGACCAAAATACGAGATGGCAACTCCCATTCCATTTTTTCCACTGATAAAAGACAAGAATTCCTTGTCTTCCCATATTTTCCAAGATAGACATACCACACCTGATAAGGGTGGTGGGCGATTACCGCGATGCCGCGAAGCCCAAAGTAATTTTCAAAAATTTGCGATTTTTCCACGTATTTTTCTACTAAATTTTGCTTAATATTGGTTTGTATTTTTATATTATAAAAATACAAATCCGGTATTAAAATATCGGTTTTCATCAAAACATTAAATAAAAAAACAAAAAACATGTTTTTGTTTTCATTCATACGGCCAAGTCTCTAAAAGCAAAAAAAATATCATATTGTATTTTCATACAACAAATAAAACTTCAAAAAAATATGTTTTAGCATGCATTTTAACTTTAATAACTAGTTTATTGAAGTCACGAGAACTTGGCTAATATTTCAAAAAAAATCCAAAAAAATATTTTGTTTTGTTTTAATGTCTGGGATTATGAATTTATACGTAAAACATATTCCCAATATTAAAAAGGTAGTTCTTTTATAAACATTAGAACGGTTAGGATTTACCTGATAAGATAGGGACCTCCTTACCAAGGAGGATTTTTCTTAAACCGTAAACAGACCAACAATTATAAATACAATGAAACCTTAGCATATATCAGACAAATAAACAATGTAGCTTACCTTAGGTAGGGTGTATTTGGGGTGCTAATACCTTCACTTTACGCAACCAGTCTCCGTACCTGATCTCTGAAACCAGTTAGGGTTCCTAGTAACCAAAAACTAGGTGGCGACTCCCATTCTATTTTTTCACTGATAAAAGACAAGAATTCCTTGGCTCCCTATATTTGCCAGATACCAGATAGACGTACTATACCTGAGAGGGTGGACGATCACCGCGACACTGCACACGTGCGACAATGTTAATAATTTATAATATGATTGTAACCTTTTTTGTATGTAATTTCCTGTTAAATAATAAAAGAAGTTTATATTATACTTTTTTGAAATACCATTAGTGGATCTTCTAATCTTGATAATTGTTTTATCTTCATTTAAATCCTTACATCAATATCTTAATTAATTTTTCGTTGGGTCATTAATTTTGACAAGCACCTAGTGTGCTTTATATACACTAGTTTCTAGTCATTAGTTCTCTTCCATGATTCTTGGCTTGATGACCCAAAATTTTCAATTAGTTTGCCATTTCAATCCTTCACAATCTCTGGATAAGCTGCTAATTTTTCTCATCTCTAGTGTTAACCCTAGGTTTTGATCTTATAACCGGTATAATCTTCTCTTGCTTGCAATATTTTCTTTCTATATGTGAGATTGATCATATAGCTTCTTCTTTCCTTTTTCTCCGTGCTCTATTCTTTATTATAGATCCAAACCTTGAATCTATTCGGTTTGCTGGTATGCCCTTTAGTGGCTTGAATTGGTTGTTTTCTTATATATGGGCATGGACTGCAAGTGTTCTGTTTATGAACCTGATCTGATCATGAGTTTTTATTACGAAGATGAGAGTTCAATGAAGATGAATTTGCTCTTTGACCATGTCAAAAAAATAGATTAGGGTCCATAAATTTATTATTATTATTTTGTTTGATCTTTTTATTTTAGATTGATTAAAGATTGTTTTGTAGTTCAAAATAGAGTTATTTATATTTATATGGTATTTTTAGGATTTTTTTTGGTTAAAATAAGTTGAAGTTTGTGTTTGATTTAATAGTTTTTTAAGCCCGAAAGGAAACATGTAAAATAAAACCGGAACATTCTAATTGAAATTTATCTGGAATATCTGGAACGGATTGAGATTTAAAATAAAATAAAATATTTCATTTTATTTTATTTTTAAATTAATATGAAATGGAAGGATTGTAATAAATATAAGTGTCAATGAAGGTTTGTTAGGAAAGGAGATTTCAATGAAGATGAATTTGCCCTTTGACCATGCCAAAAAAATAGATTAGGGTCCATAAATTTATTATTATTATTATTATTATTTTGTTTGATTTTTTTTATTTTTAGATTCATTAGAGATTGTTTTGTAGTTGAAAATAAAGTTATTAATAGTTATATGGTATTTTTAGGATTTGTTTTGGTTAAAATAAGTTGAAGTTGGGGTTTGATTTAAAGGCTTTTCAAACCCGAAAGGAAACATGTAAAATGAAACCGGAATATTTTGATTGAAATTTAACTGGATAATCTGGAACGGATTGAGATTTAAAATAAAATAAACTTATTTCATTTTATTTTATTTTTTAAATTAATAGGAAATGGAAGGAATGTAATAAATATTAGTGTGAATGAAAGTTTGTTAGGAGAGGAGAGTTCAATGAAGATGAATTTGCTATTTGACCATGCCAAAAAAATAGGTTAGGGTCCATAAATTTATTATTATTATTTTTTTGTTTGATTTTTTTTATTTTTAGATTGATTAAAGATCGTTTTGTAGTTGCAAAATAGAGTTATTAATATTTATATGGTATTTTTAGAATTTTTTTGGTTAAAATAAGTTGAAGTTTGGGTTTGATTTAACGGCTTTTCAAGCCCGAAAAGAAACATGTAAAATGAAACCGGAACATTCTGATTGAAATTTATCTAGAAAATCTAGAATGGATTGATATTTAAAATAAAATAAAAATTATTTTGTTTTATTTTATTTTTAAATTAATTCGAAATGGAAGGATTGTAATAAATATTAGTGTGAATGAAAGTTTGTTAGGAGAGGAGAGTTCAATGAAGATGAATTTGCTATTTGACCCTGCCAAAAAAATAGATTAGGGTCCATAAATTTATTATTATTATTGTTTTGTTTGATTTTTTTATTTTTAGATTGATTA